>Ga0102934_1002533_pt1 | contig 12609 bp, 9 predicted proteins | sample SalPonR2_A_D1_MG_FD_78175 | JGI IMG/M metagenome (GOLD analysis project Ga0102934, IMG submission 78175) | Salt pond soil microbial communities from South San Francisco under conditions of wetland restoration - Salt Pond MetaG R2_A_D1_MG | ecosystem: Environmental > Aquatic > Marine > Intertidal...
ATTGTTTCCGGCGTTCCCCTGGTGATGACCATCGCCGAAGGAACCCCCGTACACGATATGCTCAAGCTGCACCACCTGGCCAAAGAGAAAGGCGTCCGGCTGATCGGTCCCAACTCCTTCGGGGTGATTTCACCGGGTAAGGCCAAGGCCGGCTTCATGGCCCACCGGATTTTCTCTGAAGGTCGGGTAGGGGTAATGAGCCGCAGCGCCACCAACTGCTATGAAACGGTGTTTCTTCTGAAGAATGCCGGCATCGGACAGTCGACGGTAGTCGGAGTCGGTGGAGACATGATTCCCGGTTCAACCTTTGTCGACATCCTGCCTTTTTATGAAGAGGACCCGGATACCGATGTAGTGATAATGATTGGAGAGATAGGCGGAAGTGAAGAGGAGCTGGCCGCCGAGTACATCAAAGCCAATGTGAGCAAACCGGTTATTGCCCTTATCGCAGGAAAAAATGCTCCCAAAGATACCAGCATGGGACATGCCGGGGCGATTGTTTCTCCGGATGGGGAGGGGTCTGCCGAAAGCAAGGAAGAGAAGCTTCGAGCTGCCGGCGTTCACATCGCCGAAAGCACCGAAGATATACTGCGAATAGTAAAAACCCTAGTGTAGAGGAAGAGTAGTAATGGACAAACAGATGATTTTGCAGGTGTACGACACAATGCTGACGATTCGAAAGTTCGAAGAGAAGGCACTGCACCTATTTGAAGAAAACAAGCTCAGGGGATCGGTCCACCTCAGTATCGGCCAGGAAGCCGTTGCGGCAACAGTGGGCGCTTATCTGAGAAAGGACGATTATATCACCAGCACCCACCGCGGACACGGCCATGCGATCGCCAAGGGCGCCCGGCCGGACAAGGCCATGGCCGAGTTGATGGGTAAAGAGACCGGTTACTGCGGCGGCCGGGGCGGGTCGATGCACATCGCCGATGTGGAAAGCGGAAACCTGGGCGCGAATGCAATTGTCGGCGGCGGTATTCCCCATGCAAACGGGGCTGCATTGAGCGCCCAGCTGCGGGGAACCGATCAGGTGGCCGTAAGCTTTTTCGGTGACGGGGCGGCCAATGAGGGCATCTTTCATGAAGTGCTGAATATTGCCTCGATCTGGAACCTGCCGGCCATCTTTATCTGTGAGAACAACCAGTATGGAATGACTACGGCCGTTGATTCGGTTACCTCGGTGAAGGATATTGCCGTGCGGGCGGCAGCTTACGACATGCCCGGCGAGGTAGTGGACGGCAACGATGTATTCGCAGTGGAAAAAGCGATTAAGAAGGCGATCAAGCGTGCCAGGGCCGGTGAGGGCCCGACCCTTATCGAAGCCAAAACCTATCGCTGGAAGGGCCACTGGACCGGCGACCCCGAAGTCTATCGTACCCGGGAAGAAGTAGAAGAGTGGAAACAAAAATGCCCCATCAAGCGGCTTGAAGAGCATATGCAGGAAAAGAAAATCCTCTCTGAGAAGCAGATTACGGAAAAGCACCAGGAAATCGACACTTTGATTGATGAGGCCGAAGAGTTTGCACTGAAGAGTCCGGAGCCCGATCCCGCAACAGTACTCGACAATGTGTATGACGAGGGGGAAAACTAAATGAGCAAAAAGAAGTATTCAGCAGCTATAAAAGATGTCATTGCAGAAGAGATGCGGGCGGATTCATCTGTTTTTGTAATGGGTGAAGACATCGGAGCCCTCGGGGGAGTGTTCGGCTGTACCCGCGGGCTGCAGCAGGAGTTTGGCAAAGAGCGTGTCCGTGACACCCCCATTGCTGAAGCCGGCTATGTGGGTACCGGAATCGGAGCAGCCCTCACCGGTATGCGGCCGATCCTCGATTTTATGTATCTTGATTTTGTGTATGTAGCCATGGATCAGCTGCTGAACCAGGCGGCAAAACTGCGCTATATGTACGGCGGACGCGCCTCGCTTCCGCTGGTAATACGAGGCCAGCAGGGAATCGGCCGCGGCAACGCCGGTACCCACTCGCAGAGTGTCGAGGCCTTCTTTACCCATATTCCCGGCTTCAAAGTTGCCATGCCATCGACGGCCTCGGATGCCGCCGGATTGCTGCGGACCGCCATTCGCGACAACAATCCGGTTATGTTCATTGAGCACAAGGCGTTGTATGCCACCAGCGAAGAGGTCCCCGATGATCCGGAGTTCGCCATACCCTTCGGCCAGGCGGCGGTACGCAGGCAGGGCAAGGATGTGACGATCATTGCCACCTCCCTGATGGTCGGACGGGCCTTAGAGGCGGCTGAAAAACTGGCGGCGGAAGGCATTGAAGCCGAAGTAATCGATCCGCGCACTCTGCTGCCGCTGGACCTTGATACCCTTCTACACTCTATAGAAAAGACCGGCCGGGCGGTGGTGGTGCACGAAGCCCACAAGAACAACGGTGTCGGCGCGGAAATTGCATCGCAGATCATGGAGTCGGGATTCAAATATCTCGATGCTCCGGTGGTGAGGCTGGGGGCGAAACCGTGCACACTGCCCTTCAGTCTGGTACTGGAAAATGCGGTGGTCCCGGGAGTTGAAGATATCCACACGGCGGCGAAGCAGGTCTGCTACAAGTAGAGGAGAAGTGTTATGGCTACAAAGGTAATTATGCCCAAACAGGGCCTTCAGATGACCGAGGGTACCATCATCTCCTGGCTGGCAGCGGAAGGGGATACAGTAAAAGAGGGCGACCCGATCTTTGAGATGGAAACAGACAAGCTTACCATTGAAATTGGCGCCCCCGCCGCCGGTACTCTGCTGAAGATTGTCCGCGGTGAAGGCGATGTGGTCCCGATCACCGAAACAATCGCATTCATCGGTGAAGCAGGAGAGGATATCACGGACCTTCTGGCCGAGCTGGAGAGTTCGAGTGAATCAGATGAAACCGGGGAAACTGAACCAGCAGAGGCGATAGCAGAGAGTGGAGCGGGCGGCCCCTCTGGCCCCGTCGCAGAATCGTCTGCGCCAGCAGCGACTACGGAACAGGCTGCCGGCGGCAGTCGGGCAACAAGTGATGGGCCGTTCTACTCGAGCCCACGGGCGCGCTGGAAAGCTGAAGAGCGCGGTCTTGATGTGCAGGCTCTGGCCGGCAGTGGACCCGAGGGAATGGTCATAGAGCGGGACGTGCTGGCAGCGGCTGAAAACCGTCCCAAGGCCACCCCCTTGGCACGGATTCATGCTGCTGAAAGCGGTACCGATCTCAGCAGTGTTGAAGGCACCGGACCGCGCGGCAAAATATACCGAAGGGATGTCGATGCCGCCGCAGCCGGCACCGCGGCCGCAGGCGGGGCCGAGGGCGGCCGCATGTTTGCAGCAATACCCCGTGAAGACCGCAGCATTCCGCTGACCGGCATGCGCCGGACTATCTCCGCCCGTATGCGGGAGAGTCTGGATACAGCGGCGCAGGCGGTGCACAGAATTGAAGTGGATATGTCCGAGACCGTTCGGATGCGCGAACGGCTCAAAGCGGCGGAAGTGAAAGTTTCCTATAACGACATCATCCTCAAGGCCGTTGCCGAGTCATTGCGGACGCACCCGCGGATGAACAGTGTGCTGACTGAAGATGCGATTATCGAGCACGGCCGGATCAACATCGGAGTAGCGGTGGCCCTCGATGAAGGGCTGATCGTACCGGTGCTGCGGGATGCGGACCTGCTGACACTTCAGGGCATTCATAGTGAAACCAGGCGGCTGGCGGAACTGGCCCGGACCGGCGGACTCTCTCAAGAAGATTATCAGGGCGGCACTTTTAGTGTGTCTAACCTGGGAATGTACGATCTGGACAGCTTTACGGCAATAATCAACCGGCCGGAAAGCGGAATTCTGGCAGTCGGTGCAATCAAGGAAAAACCGGCGGCGGTAGATGGCGAACTCGTCATCCGGCCGCTCTGCGGTCTTTCTCTGACCTATGATCATCGAATAATCGACGGGGCTCCGGCAGCGGACTTCCTGCGGAGTATCAAAACACTCCTGGAGAACCCCTATCTACTGCTATAAGCGAGTAAGTGATGTCAACAGAATATGATGTAGTGGTCATCGGGGGCGGCCCCGGCGGCTACGTGGCGGCAATCCGGGCGGGACAGTACGGATTAAAAACCGCTCTGATAGAGAAGGATGCCTTAGGAGGTACCTGCCTCAACCGCGGCTGCATACCCACAAAAGCGATGCTCCATACCGGCGAGGTGTTGCATGAAATCCGGCGGGCCGACCGTCTGGGAATCGAAGTCGGCGAGCCGGCGGTGAATCTTGAAAAACTGTACAGCTTCAAAGACAAAACGGTCAAAAAGCTGGTCGGCGGAGTGAAGAGCCTGCTCAAGGGCAGCAATGTCGAAGTGTTCAAGGGAACCGGCGTATTTTTGGATCAAAGTACGCTGGAGGTTCTGGATGCGGACGGAAAATCGACTCAGAGGCTCAAGGCAAAGCACATACTCATTGCCACCGGCTCCAGGCCGGCGGTTCCACCGATTCCCGGACTGGATGGGGTCGACTACTGGACCAGTACGACCCTGCTCGAAGAGAACCGAAGCCTCCCTGACAGTATGATCATTATCGGCGGAGGAGTAATCGGAACGGAATGTGCGACAATTCTCAATGATTTGGGTGTGAAGGTTACCATTCTCGAAATGATGGACCAGCTGCTGCCGCAGATGGACCGCGAGGCGGCCGAACTCCTGCGGAAATCATTGAAGAAGGACGGGGTGGAGATACTCACTGGGGTGAAGGTTACTTCCGTCTTAGCTGATGGTGGAGTCACACAGTGCCGCATCGAGACTGAGGGCGGCAGCAGTACAGTAGAGGCGGCTGAACTCATGCTGGCGGTCGGCCGCGGCCCGGTTACCGAAATTCCCGGGATTGAGAATCTCCCCATCAAAACCGGCCGAACAGGAATCGAAGTAAACCGCAACCTGCAAACCGCTGCGCCCACTATCTACGCAATCGGCGATGTGAACGGGAACTGGCAGCTGGCCCATGCCGCCTCGGCCGAAGGTTTAGCGGCGGTGGATCACATTACCGGAAAGCGTAACCACACTAATTTGAATATCGTGCCCTCCTGTATTTATACCCGACCGGAGATCGCTTCGGTTGGAATGACGGCAGTACAAGCGAGGGAGAGCGGCTATCCAGTTGCCGAAGGGTATTTCCCCATAGCTTCGAACAGTAAATCGATGATCATGGGGGAAACATCCGGATTCGTAAAAATAGTCTCTGATGAGGAGACCGGAGAGTTGTTGGGGGCCCAGATTGTCGCTCCGCGGGCGACGGATATGATCGGAGAGATGACAGTGGCCCTGAGCGCCGAAGTTACAGTAGAAGAAATCGGCGCCGCTATTCATCCTCATCCCACCGTTTCTGAAGCACTGATGGAGGCGCTGCATGATATTGAAGGTCTGGCAATCCACAAAGCATCCAAACAGGGTGCCAAAAAGAGCGTGAAAAAATGAAGGTCGAACTGAATTACGGACAGGGACAGGTTTCAGTTGAGATACCGGAGAAAAACCTCGGGGCAGTCATGCATCCGGCAACAGTGGAGTCTGAATCGAGTGAGCAGGAAATAATCCGCCAATCGATACGCCGGCCGATCGGAACTCCTCAGCTTTCACAGATCGTGAGCGGCGGAGAATCTATTGTCATTGTAACCAGTGATATTACCCGGCCGATGCCGAGTTACAAAGTGCTGCCTGAGCTGCTGGCGGAGCTCACCGAAATCGGCGTGGCGGATGAAGATATTACCATTGTGTTCGGCCTCGGCAATCACCGGAAGCAGACGGCGGAGGAAATGCGCAAGCTGGTGGGCGATGAGATTTACGACCGAATACGCTGTGTTGACAGCGATCAGCAAGATATCGTGAATCTCGGTACTACCAGCCGCGGGACTCCCGTGGACATTCACAGGCCGGTTGCCGAAGCCGACCGGCTTATTTGTCTGGGCAATATCGACTACCACTATTTTGCCGGTTACAGCGGGGGATACAAGGCCATAATGCCCGGCGTATCCACCGAGTCGGCCATACAGATGAACCATCGGCACATGGTACAGGAACTGGCCTCCACCGGCAATATTGAATCGAATCCGGTGAGAGAGGACATGGAAGAGGTTGCTTCCCTCATCACCGTCGATTTTATTGTGAACGTGGTACTGGATGAGTACAAACATGTGGTCGGCTCGTTTGCCGGGGACCCGATAGATGCCCACCGGGAAGGCTGCAAGCTCCTGGACTCGTTTTACAAATATAAACTCCCCCGCCAGGGTGATGTAGTCATTGTATCGGCCGGGGGGTTCCCGAAAGACATCAATTTGTATCAGGCGCAGAAAGCCCTGGACAATGCCAAGTATGCCGTGAGGGATGGCGGGGACATAATCCTAGTGGCGGCTTGCGGCGAGGGCTTGGGAGAGAGCACCTTCGAACGCTGGATGCTGGATTCTTCCTCGCCGGATGAAATGATCTCTGAAATACAGCGGAAATTTGTGTTGGGCGGCCATAAAGCAGCGGCCATCGGGCTGGTGATGAAGCGGGCCACTGTAAACCTGGTATCCGAAATGGAACCGGATTTTGTAGAACGCTTGTTCATGAAGCCGCACCCGACACTTCAGGCGGCGCTTGACAGTGCACTGAAGAAGCACGGGACGGATGCAGTAGTACATGTGATGCCTGTCGGCGGTTCTACGCTGCCGACATTTGAGTAAGAAAGAAGGAGAATGCGATGATCAATCAACAACTGTCGAATGTGAACGACGAATTGAAGGACAAGGGGCTCGATGAGGGTAAAATTGCCCAGGCGAAAACCCTGTTCCTCAAAAAACTATCTGAAGATACCCATAGATTTTACGGCGGTAAGATGCAAACCATACCGAAGGCGGGTGTCTTCGGGTTCAACTGGTTCAATGTGTGGTATACCCCTGGAGTTTCTAAAATTTCCACCGCAATACGTGATGATAACGACCAGTCCTATGAGCTTTCCAACCGCGGAAACTATGTTGCGGTAGTCAGTGATTCTACCCGGGTACTGGGAGATGGAAACTGTACTCCCCCGGGCGGCTTGGGGGTAATGGAAGGGAAAGCCTTTCTGATGAAGTATCTGGGCGGAATCGATGCCACGGCTCTGACTATCGACAGCCGCAATGAAAAGGGTGAGCATGATCCCGACAAGATCATCGATTTCGTAAAAATGGCGCAGCCCTCCTTCGGGGCCGTGAACCTGGAGGATATATCACAGCCGAACTGTTACAAGGTGCTGGATACGTTGCGGGAGGAGACCGAGATACCCGTGTGGCATGATGATGCTCAGGGCACCGCATGTGTGACTCTAGCAGGTCTTATCAACGCAGTGAAACTTGCGGATAAGAAAATGGATGATGTGAAGCTCGTATTCCTTGGCGCAGGTGCATCCAATGCTACCATTGCCCGAATTGTGATAACCGCCGGGGCAAAACCCGAGAATGTGATAGTTTTTGATTCAAAAGGCGCTCTGCACAGCGGCCGGAAGGATGTGCAGCAGGACCCGCGCTTTTACCGTAAATGGGAGCTGTGTCAGACTACGAATCTGAAAAAGATAGATTCGTTTAACGAGGCCATGAAAGGTGCGGATGCGCTGATTGCCCTGTCAAAGCCGGGCCCGGATGTGGTGCATCCCGATTCGATCAAGCTGATGGGCAACAAGCCGATCGTCTTTGCCTGCGCCAACCCGGTGCCGGAAATATATCCGTATGCCGCTAAAGCGGCGGGTGCCTTCATCGTAGCTACCGGACGTGGAGATTTCCCCAACCAGGTAAACAACTCAGTCGGATTTCCCGGTATATTAAAGGGAGCTCTGCTTACCCGCTCAAAGAAGATATCCGATGAAATGGCGATTGAAGCGGCTACTTCGCTGGCACGTTTTGCCGAGAAACGGGGAATAACTCCTGATAATATCATCGCCACCATGGAAGAAACCGAGGTGTTTCCCCATGAAGCTGCAGACGTAGCCGTTCAGTCGGTTAAGGAGGGCTTGGCACGAGTGGAAATGAGCTGGGATGAGGTGTATAAGCGGACCAAGGAGGATATTCAATACTCCCGCGGACTGGTTGCCCAGATGATGGAGGAGGGATATATCAAGACTCCCGACCAGAAGATGATAAACGCTGCTTTTGACTGGGCCTTGAAAGAAGTAGAGGATAAATAACTCGTGAGTACCGGTAAGATGAAGCCTATTAAACGAAGCAGACTCTCGGAGCAGGTTTTAGACCGCATTAAAACTGCAATCAAGAACGGAACCTATAAGCCGGGTGATCAGCTGCCGAATGAGCGGGATCTTGCCGAACAGCTCCAGGTGAGCAGGGCCTCTGTACGGGAGGCTCTGCGAACTCTGGGAAATATGGGCTTTATTGAGTCACATGTCGGGGTGAACGGGGGCACCTATGTGAAGGAAATCACCATTGACGGGATTATCGATCCGGTTTCCGACATGCTGGGTTCGGAACACCAGGTTATTTTGGAGATGCTGGATTTCCGCCTGGTTATCGAGACGGAGTATGCCCGCATTGCCGCTGAACAGAGGCGGACTGAGGATTTGGAGAAAATCCGTGCAAGCCTGGAGCAAATGGAACAGGAACTTGACAGTGGTGAGATCGGCTTAGGCGGAGATAATGCGTTTCATGAGGCCATTGCCCTGGCAACACATAACTCAGTATTTTTGAAGATGCTGCTGGTCTCTAAAGGTCTGCTCAGCCGAACCCGGGAGACAACCCTCAGTATTACTGGCCAGCCGAAGATGAGTCTGGAAGACCACTGGAAGATCTACCGGGCCATAGAGGCCGGAAACCTCGACGAAGCAGCCACTCAGATGCGGACCCACTTAGTAAAGGCCCAGAAAAATGCTGAGGACCAGGGAGTGTTTAAGAACGATTCGGCTTAAACACAGTGCTTTCGTGTGAGCACTCCTTGGTGAAGTTGTACAGCTTTGCCAAACCATACACTCTTCTTTAGAGCCTCCATCACACATGGAGGCTCTTCTAAATTTCTGATAGATATTTGATGGATAAGCCGTTATACCTCCCCTTTTTTCAGAGACCCCGAGAAATATTTTTGCTATTTAGTTGACTTTGCAGTTCAAAATGAGTATATTTATATCGATATAAATAAATCTTATAGTATGACTTTCTTGGAGGCTGTCATGAAAAATACATCAATTTTAATTTTCTTAAGCGTGTTTACCCTATCACTGGCCGCGGTACTCAATCTTTCCACTCTTGCTTTTGTTCCGGGAACAATCGGAGTTGCCCTAGGAGTAACCCTTCTCAAAGCTGGAAAGCGGGGCAGCGAAGAGGCTTTCTAGGGGCGACGTACTCAATATTTAAGCAGATCTGCAACAACAGTAAAACTTGAAAAATGCAGTATATCTGCAAAAATAGAGAAGCCCTCGCATCCTTTGGCTTTCTTGAAATAGTTCGGGTGGGGTCAGTTGGGGGTTTTTGGAAAATGTAAACTCACATGGACCCCTCTGCCGGGGATGGTGGTGTTCCAGTGAATGGAACCCTGAAGTTGGTCACTCAACGCTGTTATCAGTTCCATACCAAGCCCCGGGTTTTTGAGTATATCCTTTCCCTGCGGGAGTACTCCGTCATCCGCTACCTCGAGGAGGGTGTTTTGCGGGTTTTGTGGGTCCGGCTGCAGCGAAACCCGTACAGTAATCCCCGCTTCTTCGGGGGGGACAGAGTGAATGAAGGCATTCTCAACCAATTCGCTGGTAACGAAGCCGACCAGCAGCCCCTTTTCCAAGGGAAGGCCGATCGGTTGAATTTCCAGTTGAAGCTTTTTGTTGCTCCCTATAAAAGAAGACTCGATTTGTGAAACTAAATGCAGCAGAAACTCTCCCATATTTACCGTGCTGAAATCCTGTTGCCGGTACATGGTCTCGTGTGCCTCCGCCATGGCGGATATACGCCGCCGCACCTGGGGTATAATGGTGGAGCGGTCATCCTCGGCGGCATGACTGCTCTGAAGGCTGAGAATACTGTCGATTATCTGAAGATTATTCTTCACCCTGTGGTGGATCTCCTGCAGCATCACTTCACGCTCTTTTACCGAGTGCTGCAGATTTTCTTCCATTGTTTTACGGGCAGAAATATCTCTGATAAAAGATTGAAAGAGTGTTTCTTCCTCAATTGTAATGGCGCTCAGGCTTATCTCAGCGGTAAAGGCGGTACCCTGTGAATCTAAATGCCGCCATTCATAGATTTGCGGGATACCGCTCAGACATCGTTTTGAATAGTATTGTGCTTTGTCCTTGGATGAATTTCCATCCGGTTGAATTTCCGGCGAAAAGTCCAAGGGGGATTTCCCGATGAGTTCTTCCTTACTGAAGTTGAAAAGCTGTGCGGCCCTGGTGTTGCACTGAATTATCCTCATGTCTTTCACGATAAAGATGCCGTCGTTGGCGTTTTCGAAAAGCAGAGAATACCGATTGGCAGCCTTTTGTAACTGCCGGTTCTTTTCCGCAACCTCCCTTTGAAGATGTTGCTGTTCTTTCATTTGTTGCAGATATCGTTTATGGGCCCGGTAGAGGCGCAGAGTGTAGAGAAGAGACAGCAGTGCTAATAAAACCAGCAGCAGGTTGATTCCAATGCGCCATATCTTTACCTGGAAGGGCAGGGAGATTATAGATTCCTCCGGCGTGGCCATAACAAGGTGGATTTCTGTGTCCGCAAAATCCACACTGCTCCATGTGGTGTAGTAGCGGCCTTGCGGGGTGGCCACAATAGCGTGTCCACTGGGAAACTCTTCCGCCCCTGGAAAGAAAGGAAAAACTTCTTCGGCTTGTTTATTTATATGTTGTAAGGTCGGACACCAAATAACACGGCCCTGGGCGTCGGTTATATAAAACGTGCACTCATCGGTTGAAGAAAAGGGCTCCAAATAGCGCTTTACGAAATATCCTATATCAAGGCTTACATACAGGATTCCCTCAACCCTCTGGTTCACCACCACAGGATAGGCGAAACTGGCCAGTTGAGCTGTATTGTCGGCATACGGAGGTACTACATAAGGGGTGATTTTCTGGGTAGCTCCATATTCTGTTCGAATGTTTTCCCAGTGCTGTTTAACCGATTCCAAGGCTATTTTTTCTGCGCGTATTCCTTTTTTACCAGAGACCTTCTGTAGAAAAGTCGGCTTTTCCGGGGTTTCGAAATAGGCGTAAAGCACTACCGTTGTGTAGATGTCTTGTTCAATTTCCAGAAGTTCCCGAATTGATTGTACGGAACGGAGGCCTTTCTCAAATTCTACGAATGAGTGTTCGGCCAATATTTTTGTCTCCGACAGGCTGCTGAGAATGTTTTCCTGGACGGCGGAGGCCGAGAGCTTCAGCTGCAGGTGCTGCTGATTTAGATAGAGTTTTTGGTAGTGGCGGGTGGTGGTCTGTGAAAAATAGAGGTTTGCCAGTATAAACAGCAGTACTATAGAGCTGAGTAGTATGAAGAGCCCGCTTAAAGTTTTACGGAAGCCGTTTGAAGCCATTTGAACCTCTAAGAAGAAAGGGAAGAAATAATGTGATTAGTGTAAAATATAAAAGAAACCTCTTATTCCTTCAAGTTTTCTTCAAGTTTTACGAAGAATGGTGTTAAAAAATTGATATTTTCTTATGATTACACAAAATATTTTTTATTGTTTCTTGTATTCTCTAATTTCATCCTGTAGGATCAATTAATAAAAAAATAGCACCATTCTTCGTAAAACTGGGGTGAAATTTGGATTTATTTGAGTTATGCTTATATTATATTAATGAAAACTAAGGAGGTACCTATGAAAAGGTTACTGAATAAAACAGTTATAGTTGCATTAGCGCTGATGTTGATAGGCGGCACAGCATTCGGAATTGATTTTGATACCATGCAAAGCAGCTTTGGTGATTTCTCCGATGACATCGCTCAGGCCCTTCCACAAGCATCAACAACAGGTTTGACCTGGTCGGATGCCCGGGTACGTGGATTTCCCCATTTTGGAGTAGGACTCTCCTTTGGAATTGTAACAATTCCAAACGATGCCTTTACGGACCTTGCCGGACCTGATGGACTAGATGTCGACCTACCAAAAGCAATTACCGACACAAATCTTGGAGTACCCTTTCCCACATATGCATTAGATGCGCGGGTAGGGATACCCTTCCTGCCGATTGATGTAGGTGCAAAACTGGGTGTGCTGACCCCGGGAATGGCGGACTCTTTAGGCGGCGATACCGCGGCAGATTATATGCTGGCCGGTTTCGATGTAAGGTATCCCTTGCTCAAGGGAAGACTCATAATACCGGCTATCTCCGTGTCTGCAGGGTATAACTATCTTTCCGGAGGAATTACGACTACAATTAAGGATGCTGCCAATCTTACTTCAATTAACGTCGGAGAAGATATTGATGGTTTAGCCGATGACACAACAATTAGCGCTACTGATCCTGATCTACGATTAGGATGGAAAACTCACTCCATGGACTTTAAAGTGCAAGCCAGCCAGAGCTTGTTAATTTTTACCCCTTATATCGGTGGGGCTTATACTTATGGATGGTCAGAGGCAGGGGGCGGAGTGTACTCCGACATAGAAATCACAGGCGCCGGCGGATACTCGAAGGACGATGTGAAAGAC
>Ga0102934_1002534_pt1 | contig 12608 bp, 9 predicted proteins | sample SalPonR2_A_D1_MG_FD_78175 | JGI IMG/M metagenome (GOLD analysis project Ga0102934, IMG submission 78175) | Salt pond soil microbial communities from South San Francisco under conditions of wetland restoration - Salt Pond MetaG R2_A_D1_MG | ecosystem: Environmental > Aquatic > Marine > Intertidal...
CGGATGACAACCAATGGCAAGGGAGCAGTGAATGATGACGGGTCTTTTTAAAGGGAAAAAGCTCTTCTACGGATGGATAATCGTTGCAGTGGCAGGCCTCGGGGCCTTTTTTTCAGGGCCCGGTCAGACTTTTTCTGTTTCGATATTCATTAATTCTTATATCGACGGGTTTGGCTGGAGCCGTTCACTTGTGTCAGGCTACTATTCCATCGCCACCCTTGTTGCCGGATTCATACTTCCCGTTGTCGGAAAAGCCGTTGACAAATACGGTCACCGGAAGATGTTTGCCCTTATACCTACCCTCCTGGGCCTGACCTGTTTGTGGATGAGTTTTGTCAGCCATCCCATTATGCTCATCATCGGATTCTTCTTCCTGCGGCTTCTCGGACAGGGATCGATGAGCTTGTTACCTTCAACACTCGTTGCCCAATGGTTTTTCCGTCATCGCGGGAAGGCTTTGAGCATTATGGGGATTGGCATTGTTGTGGCTTCCGCTCTTTTCCCCCCGGCGAATAACTGGTTGATCCAAAATTATGGTGCAGAAGTTGGTTGGCGTGTTTGGTCACTGGCGCTGTTTTTGGTTCTGCTCCCTATCGGCTGGTTTTTTGTCAGGAACAAACCGGAAGATATCGGTGAAACTCCGGACGGGTTAACATCTACAGAAGTTGAAAAGAGAGAAGAGAGCAAGCCAAAGCGGATCGTCTTTCAGGATAATCCATGGACGCTGAAGCAAGCCATGAAAACGAGATCCTATTGGTTCATGATCTACTGTATGGGTGTTCCGGCCATGATTAATACGGGGGTTACGTTTCATATAGTTTCAATTATGCAGACAAAAGGATTCTCTCCTGCTTTTGCTGCCCTCATTCTGAGTGTTATGGCTATGGTTCAGTTTCCGATGACTTTTGTTGCGGGCTTTCTTGTGGACAGATATCAAGTTCATATCATTAAAACCATCGGATATCTGGTTTATACCGGTGGTCTGGCGATCCTTCTCATGGGGTCAAGCCAGAGTGTTCTTGTGATTTATGCCGTATTGCAAGGGGTGTTTATGGCTTTTGAATCTGTCAGCACCAATGTGATCTGGCCCAATTATTTCGGCAGGAAACATCAGGGAGCAATCAGGGGATCCGCCATGACAGCCATGGTCATCGGTTCTTCTCTGGGTCCTTTACCGTTCGGGTTTGCTTACGATACTTTTTCGGGCTATTCGGAAATTCTGTTAATCATGATGATTTTCCCCTTGATTGCCAGCTTAGCCGTTTTCTTTTCACCACCACCGATATATAGTCATAATAAACCTTAACAGATACACTGGAGAGATTCCTGGTGTAGTGCGTCATCTTCCATCGTTCAAAACCGCAATGAATGAATACCCCTTTAAACATTCATCACGATGGGCGGGGTATGGGCAAAATCAGAGTCGAGAAATCAGGGGGACAGGTCCCTTGATTATGAATTCGTAATCAAGGGACCTGTCCCCCTGATTTCCCAGGACCTGGAACGAGGCCTAAGGAAGGGATTCGAGTTCTTCAGCGGACTCTAAAACACACCATTAATTGGGTCGGATCAAAAAAATAGGTTATAATACAAAAAACACTGAGGTGATGGCATGGTAATTCGTCAGTTAAAGCGCTCTGATCTAGAAGATTACAAAAAGATCCGTCTGAACGCTTTGAAGAACGATCCGGAAGCATTCGGTTCCAGTTATGAGGAAGAATCGATTTTCAGTGATGAACAATTTTTAAGAAGATTCAAAAGGGAAACGGCTTATATATTTGGTGCATTCGTGGCAGGTGAAATAGTTGGGCTTTGCAGTCTGTCCTTTCAGCCTCGTAAGAAGATGGAGCACCGGGCCGATATTCATCAGATGTATGTTGAGCCCTTTATGCGCAATAAAGGAATCGGCAGGGCGCTTATTGAAAAGGTTTTGGAAATGGCAACGTCCAGAGAAGAAACAGAGCAAATCTATTTGACGGTTGTGGATACCAATGCAGCGGCAAAAAGGCTTTATGAGACATTTGGTTTTAAGACTTACGGGGTTGAGAAAAGGGCCATGAAATACAACGGGGCCTATTTTGACCATGTGTTGATGGTCTTTATAATAGAAAGAGAGTGATAGACATGTTAAGAATCGATTTTTATTACTGGGGGGATCAATGCCCCCATAATGCGATTAACCGGGACAAACTCAAGGCAATCGGCAAGGACAAGGGGTATGACATCCTTTTTCATGATATTTCACGGGATTTTGATTTAGCCGGGGAATTGAACATCTATTCCCCAAACCTGACCGTCTTTAATCGTGAATTTCGCTGGAACGGCCCGGTTAGTCTAAAAGCCATTGAGGTATTTGAAAAGGGAAGTCTGCCGGAACGGGCACCGTATATCATTGACATGAGTGAGAACATCGTAAAAGGGGATTTAAAACCGTTAACGGAAGAGACTGTTTTCGATACGTATAACCGGTGCGCCCCTTCGTTTGCAAAACAGTGCTGCCATTCCAAAGCCGGTTGGATTCGGGAAGTCAGAGAAAAAAATGACCTCAAAAACCTGGGCTTTTTACACTATTTGAACGGAGAGTGTGTGGGCGGAGCTGAATTTGTGCCGTCTGTCATCGTGCCCTATCCCATCCCGAGAGATGAAGGAACGGCCTTCTTGACCTGTGCTTTTCATTCCGATCCAAGGGTAGATTATAAGAGCTATCCCCTGGAAAAACTGGAAGAAGACCTTAAAGTGCTGGGCTATAAAGAGCTGATTGCCATTGCTTCCGAAGAGGTGGTTTTCCCAAACGGGCCTTTAAAATGGTTTTTAAAACAAGGTTATGCTGATTTAGGCCAGGTTTGCTACGAACAGACCGAAGAGGCGAGGATGCATTTGATTAAAAAGCAATTATAAGCTTTTTTACTCGTGTAACTCAAACACAACCGCCAAGTTTCTCTGCGAATATGCTCTGTTGTTTCTCGGGGCAAAAAGGGGTATAATGCAGAATCCCGAAAGAACCTTATCTCAGGGATTGGAGGCGGATGTTATGAAAAAAAGCTGTATGATACTCTCTTTGCTACTGTTGCTTTTTCTTTTCACCAGTTTATTTTCTCAAACGAAGGTCACCGGAGATCCGATGGTAAAGATCACAAGTATGCCCCTGGAAGAGGATTTAAACGAGATCATCCCGCTTATCAGCCGGGATGTTTCCGAGATGACCGGATTACCCGAGAGCTTTATCACCTATTACTGGTCCTTTTTTGAGACGATTTACTGTCCCGGATGTGAAGCTGTCGGTATCAAAAAACCGGTTTTTGTTGATCTGTATGTTCCCGGCTTCATGTCACAAGAAGAGATTCAAGCAGTTATGAAAAGTCTGGCTCAAGCCATTGAAAACCACACCGGTTACACCAAAAGGGATCTCTTTATTCATACCCATGTGGCAGAAAAATATCAACTGTATATCATGGGAGACATCGTCACGAATTGGAGCCAGGTCGGCGGCCCTGATGAATGAAAGTGTCGATAAATCAATGGTGTCTTACTGAGCAAGTGTAAAGTTTCTAATGAATCAGAAATCCCCCGGCCTTTTATAAGGGTAAAAGCCGGGGGACTGTTTCATGGTTTACCAGGCCCCGCTAATGATCTTGCTCAAACGGTGAAACGGAGCCGGGTTACGTGCAATTCTATATCTCAAATGTTTTGATCTGTTCATCCAGTTCATCCGCTAATGCATTCAGCTCTTCTGCGGATTCTGAGATCTTTTTAGCAACCTTGTTCTGCCACTTACTGGCCTCAATCACCTCAGTCATCTGTTCGGAGATGTTTGAAACTGATTTGGCTGCGGTATCCATACCGGAAGCCATTTCCTCAGATGAAGCGCTCTGTTCCCCGGCCGCACCAGCCAGATTATCTACCATGGTCGTTACGTTTTCCATTGACATCGAGATTTCATTAAAATTACTGTCAATGGTCTCTGTCCCTTCTTTAAGCTTCATGAAATAGGTTGTGATCTCTTTAACAGATTGATTGGCTTTATTCGCCCCTTCATCAATATCCGTCAAAGTCTGTGCAATCCTCTTTGATGATGATTGGCTCTCTTCAGCGAGTTTCCTGATTTCATCCGCTACAACAGCAAACCCCTTACCGGATTCTCCGGCTCTTGCTGCTTCGATCGCTGCATTAAGTGCCAGTAGATTGGTCTGTTCTGCGATGGAGCTGATCGTGTTCACGATCTCCTGTACGGCATCAGATTTTGTAGCCACTTCTTCAACAATTCTGCTCGTTTTCTTTGAACTTTTCTGCATATCCGACATGAATGTGTTTTGTTTCTTGATCTGCTCCTGCCCGGTTTTCACTTCTTTATTTGTCTTTTCGATTTGTTCAACCAGTGCTTGTGCTGTTTGTGAGACATTCTGCGCACTTCCGGCTATCTCTTCAACACCGGCATTGACTTCTTTCATAGATGAAGAGGAATTTCGGGCATTGTTGTCGACTTCTTCCGTCTTTGACAAGAGTTTATTACTGGAATCATTCTGTTTTTCGGAGATCTGCATTAGTGTTTCAGCGGAACCATCTATCTGTTTTGAGGCCTGATGCAGGGATTTTACCAGATCATGTATCTCCCTGAAGCTTTCATTGAGGTTTTTCGCCATCTCGCCAATCTCATCTTTAGATTCCCAATCGGTCTTGACCGTGAGATTCCCGCTACCAAACTCTTTGATTATTTTACTGACTGTCAATATCGGCCTTCTGAAATAAACCTCGTTTAATAAAAACCCGGCAATCAACGCGATGGCAATAACAATCACCGATATCGTCAACATGATCCAGAATTGCCTTTTAGCTCCCGCCATCACTTCGTCTCTTTCAGCCACTGTAACAATGTACCATCCAAAACTGTTTTTCGAATACATGCCAAGATACGCTTTATTACCCATTTCAAATTCAAAAGAACCGCTCTGTCCGTTTAAAGACCCTAATAATTGTGTGTTCTCCGCTTTGTCTCCCACTAATTCATTGTTTTCATGAAGAATATATTCTTTTTCGTTGTTCATAGCATAGGTTATACCATTCTCACCGAATTTTGCAGACAGGAATTTTTCTGCAAAGGCATTGATGTTGAAATCGACAGAGAACACACCGAGGAGTCTCCCGGAATCTTCAACCGATTTTGATACCGATATCACCCTTCGATTTGTTGCAATATCCACATAAGGATCTGTGAAGATGACATTCCCGGCTTTTTCAGAAGCTTTTATAAACCACATTCGATCTCTTGGGTCATAATCCCCGGGAAGATTCTCAACCACGGGATAGACGACAAGCCCGTTTCTGCTACTGAAATCACTGTAGTTTTGGGCCCCGAAATAGATATTCACAATATCGGGGTAATTGTTTTTAACTTCCTTGAAGCTTTGCATAATGGTTTCTATGTCGATCTCTTTCTGCAATGCCTCTTTAACACCAAGTGTTCTGGCTAAATAGTTTAAGAGGTTTTTGTAAGGGTTCAAGGCATTTTCAACCAGTTCCCGGTTGTTGTTAACAATGGATTCCATCTCATACTTTGCCTTTTCAACCTCAAGGTTCCTGACAGAGAGAGTACTGTAAACCGAGATTCCCGCCAGGGGAATAACCGTGGCGATCAAAATCAAAAATAAGAATTTTTGAAACAGTTTTAGATTCTTCATGTGGCCTCCTCTAAAAAAAAGATTTTTCCGAGTCTCCACCCCTTATCATCTTCAGATAACGGATGATTAAAACTATTCCGAAGTTTACTTCTTCCTTTTCCAGATTGGTATTATATCATAATTCACTCCGGAGAATGAGGAGTGTTTTTGTAGAAGGATATTCTGATGAGTATCAAAAAAGCGTTACCAGTATGATACCGGTTCAGAAAAGAACCCCGTTATAAAAACCCGGTTTTCCCCAAAAGATGGTTTCCAAAGTTTTGAATACTGCTCATTAAAGACAGTTGGGACAAACATTTTGCATCATTCCAAGCTCGTTTTATCATACTCCTCATATATCCTCTGTATCTCATTCACGAGGTTGTTGGCCCGGATGGAATAGTCGTAGTTCTTTTCTGAGATTTTCATGATATTGGTGTTGAGTTCAACGGAGTCCATGCTGTTTTTTGACAGCAACTCAATACTCTTGACGATCTCATCGTTGGCATCCAGAACGTTGCTGAGTTTTCCGTTCATCTGTGAAATATAATCCACAAGGCTCTGGCTCTTTTTGTCAATGCTCTGAAAGAGGGTGTTGGTCTTTCGGATGATCTCATTTTGTGATGTATTGAGTTTTCTGAAGTCTTGTGAAGAATTGACTGCTTCCTCTGAAGATTCCTTTAGCGCTTTGATGATGTTTTCTATGTTTTCGGCGCTTGTTTTACTTTCATTCGCCAGCTTCCGGATCTCATTTGCCACTACTGCAAATCCCTGGCCTGCCTCGCCTGCACGGGCGCTTTCTATTGAGGCGTTGAGAGATAAGAGGTTAGTCTTTTCTGCAATATTGGTTATGATCCCGGTGATGTTGAATATCTCTCCGGCCTTTTTGTTCAAGTTCTCAATGTTGTTAAACACCCGGTCCGAAGTCGTGTATAGCTCTGACGAGCTGTTTTTAAGGTCCTCGAGATATACATTGCCATTGTGGAGGTCATGTGAGGTTTGATCCGCCATGTTGATAATCCGGTCGGAGATACCGTTGGTCTCTTCAAGCATGGTCTGGATATTCTGCGTCATGGATGTCTGGTTTTGGATGCCTTCATCGTTTTCTTCCGACATGGCCTCGACTTTCTTTAAATCATCAGAAAGGGTCCGGCTGGTATCTCCAATCTGTTCAATCAGACCTGTTATCTCGTTGGTGTTCTTTTTCAAGACCTCGAGCACACTTACAAGATTTGAAGACAGTTCTTTTTGGTGTTCCTGCTGCTTTTCCAACGAGTCAATCTTTGAACGATTCAGTCTGTTTGACAACCGGGTCGTCATGATGAGCGATACCGATAGAAGGATGACGGAGCTTAACTGGATGAAATAATCCGTTGTATGAGAGGCTGAGGCCATGTTGTCAACGGTCACAAAGGTTACGACCCGGACCACGTTAAGGGCTACCATTGTGGCACAACTGATGACGATTAAACGAAGATTAAAGTAAAGCAGGTAGACGGTGATGATGGGGAACATGAAGACATAAACCAGGAGGCGGTCTGAAAAAAACATGGCAACCGCGTAGAGAACAAAATAGCCAATCAGTGTGATATACTTAATCTTCTCACTTCCGGGTCTCATCCTGTAAAGGACGGTGGACCAGACCATCGGGATCAGTATCAGGGCGATGATTGCCATGACAAACGAAAGTGGTTTCGCCCCCTTCATATATTCAATCACATAGCCGGCCAAAAGGAAGGCGTCTATGAGCCAAATGATCAGTATTGCTGTAAAATTGGTTTTTTTCATCACGTCCATCTACTTAACCTCCATCATAAATATCTTTATTTTATCATATGAGAATTAGTTTTCAAAACAGAAATCCTCCATTATTTAATAAAATTATTAAACAAACGGTCTCTTCTATTCATAATGTCATCCAGAGAAAAAAACGCCTTTTCAAACAAAAAACAGCGGGTATCTTTTCATTATTAAGACAACACCGCTGTTTTGATCAGGCTTGAAGCTTTTGGATTGTTAAACCATTGCTTATATTCCTCTTAAATGAGATTGTACTCCTTCAGGAGATCTTCAACAATGGTCCCCTTTATCTTTTTTAACGCACTTTTCTCAACGATCTTTGCCAGGAGAGGCACTTTGACATCTTTGAGTTTTTTGCCGTCCATCAGTTTATAGGTCGAATCCAGCAGAACCCTGATGTCGAAGCACGAACCGTAGACCTCCGGGACTCCTCTGTCGACGTTCAAGAGGGTGTAGACGGATTCCATCCCGGTTCTAACCGAGTATTCTGTTGTAAAGACAGTATCTCTTTCGGTCTCTGAGAACTGTCCAATGAATGCGAAATTAACCGCGCCGTCGGGAACCACCTTTGGTCTGTCTCCGGCCGTTCTCGGCATGAAAAAGGCGGTGATATACGGCATCATACAGGGAATGCATCTTGCCCCGTTTGTCGCCAGCTCATCGATCGCGTCTTCGGGAACGCCGAGATGATATAGCCATTCCTGGGTGATCTCGTGTCCGGTACATTCTCTCATCGGTTTCTTGATGTAATCACCGGGCACATCAGTAAACAATCCGTACAGCCAGACAACGAGCTGGTCATCGGGTTGTTCTTTAAAATGGGGCTGCCGATTGACCGTCCAGCTCATCAGCCAGCTGGAGTCTTTTATCGAGACGATCCCGCCCGTCACCACTTTCCCGCTGAAGGGGTCCCGCTTGCAAATCTTCTCGATGTACTTTGGTATCCGCTCATCGAGGGTCGTGACGGTTGCCGACTCCCAGTTTGTGGCCTCGATGTCCGTACAGAATTTGTCCGGATGGCCAAAACTCTCATCCTGGGCGGCTATGTTTCGCCAGAGTTTCCAGCACCCACCCTCTGAAAGATCCATTTTCGCCGGGGTATCCTCGTCACCCAGTGCTGAGTTCTCCGTACAGCTGCCATTTGTGATAAAGAGGAGGTCATCCTGCGTTAAGTCGATAATCTCTTCTTTGCCGTTATGATCGCAGATGATCTGTCTGGCTTCTTTCTTGTCCTTTGTATTCTCAAACACAACATTTTTGACGGTGGTGTTGTATTGAAACTGAACCCCTTTGTCCTTTAAATAATTGACAAGCGGGAGTATCAAGGATTCGTATTGATTGTACTTGGTAAATTTGAGAGTAGAGAAATCGGGAAGCCCCCCGATATGATGAATGAATCTCTGGAAATACAATTTCATCTCAAGGGCGCTGTGCCATTCCTCAAATGCAAACATGGTTCTCCAGTAGAGCCAGAAATTGGATTTGAAGACCTCATTTGAGAAGACATCTTCGATCTTTTTGTCGTAAAGATCCTCGTTCCGGGACATGAACAGCTGAATGATCTCCATCGATGCCTTGTCGGACAGGCCGAACTTGCCGTCTGTATGCGCATCCTCTCCCCTGTTCTGCGTGGCTCTCATGAGGGAGTAATTCGGGTCGTGCTTGTTAAGCCAGTAGTATTCGTCGAGGACGGAAACCCCGTCGGTTTCCAATGAAGGAACCGATCTGAAAAGATCCCAGAGGCATTCGAAATGGATCTCCATTTCCCGTCCACCGCGGATCACAAAACCCTTTTGGGGATCCTTTATCCCATCACAGGCACCTCCCGGAAGGCTTAACTCTTCAAGTATATGAATCTTTGAACCCTCCATCTGTGCATCTCTAACTAAAAAGGCTGCCGCTGATAATGACGCCAGACCTGATCCGATTAGATAGGCTGACTTTCTCTCCACCCCTTCGGGTTTCTCAGGATGAGCAAACGCTTCGTAATTTCCACTGCTGTAATACATTTTAAGACCTCCCAGTCTTGTTTGAATTGAGTTGTGATTCTATTGATTGGTTCGGTATTTCCTGACAATCGTTTCAAGAACATCCGCGGAAATCTTGACAACTTCTTGACAACCGACACGCTCATCCCGGAATTTTTCCTTGATTTCTCTACAATTATCCGTGCCAAACCGTGCTCGAAACTGTTCATAGAAGTCGGCAACAATCGTCTTGCGTTTCTCGCTGTCCAACGATTTATTGCCCGTAAACATAATACCCAAAACGGCGACAGCCCCTGTCAGCGCTCCGCAAACACTCTCGACTGCCATGCCTCCGCCGAATGAAGACATGGTATCCAGTGTTTTCTGATCCAAACCGAGATCGTACTCTTCGTTCACTCCGTAAAGGATCGATTCGGCACAGTTTAGATCGTTATCTTCTCTGTAGAATGCCGTTGCCTTTTCTTTTAACATATCCTCTCCCCCTTTGTCTATATGATAACATTGAAGCGGATGAGTTTTTGCTTAGGATGCCTAACATACTATCCGTATTAACTTTTAATGTTGTATAATACCATATAAACTAAGGTAGGGGTTAAACCCAAAGACAAACCAAAAACCAAACTGAATAAGGCGGGGAGATTATGAACTTAACGATACGTGAATTGAAGGAAAATGAGATTGAAGACCTCATCAGGCTGAGAAACAATGTATACCCTCGTTTCCGGTCTCATTTCAAGGACATGGAGAAATCGGTTGAGTGGTTTAAGAAGTTCTTAGAAAAGGATCATATCAGGATATTTGGTGCTTATACCGAAGAAGAGAATAACCTGGCCGGGACGATGACATTGTTTGATTTTGACATCAATTTCCGGGGGAAGATCATCAAAACAGGGGGGATCGGCGGTGTTGGTGTTGATTTTGAATATAAAAAGCGCCATATCTGCCGGGACTTGATTGACTTTTCATTGAAGTATTTTATGGATAAGGGGATTATGAGTTCAGTGCTTCATCCTTTCAGGACTGATTTTTACAAGAAGATGGGGTACGGGTTGTTATCCCCCTATTACAGGTATAAGTTAAAGAATTCCAGGATGCCGAAATCCAAAGATGCCCACAAAGTCAGGCTTCTATCCGAAGAAGATGCTGATAGAATAGAGAGGTGTTTTGACAATCATTTCAAAACCACGCATGGTGAGATCGGGAGAAAACCGGGATGGGGGGAGAAAAACCTGAAGAACGAAGACAATGCTATTTTTGGTTATGAAAAAAGCGGAGAGCTGGAAGGCTATATCATCTGCAACATCATCAATGCCCATCCCGATAACTTTCTACTGCATGATCTCTCCAGCGACGAGCTGATTTACACAACCCCGGAGAGTTTAAGAGCCCTGTTGGGGTTGCTCAGAAACCAGTCCGATCAATTCGAGCATACCATCATCCATACGCAGGACGACGCGTTTTTTTACCTCTTTGATAATCCGGTGGATGATTCTCATGAGATTTTCCCGCATGCCAACCATCAGTATGTGCGGGGGAGTACAGGCCTCATGTTCCGGGTCTTGGATAGCAAGCAGTTTATAAACAATTATAACAACAATCCGGATGAGGTCGAGGATGGCCTAATTTGCTCATTCTTTATTGAGGATCCCTTTATTGAAGCGAACAACGATGAGATAGTTCTGAATATCGGGAAAGGGAATTTTTGCCTGAGTGATAAGAAACCTGAAATGTCTGTGAAGGTCTCTGTGGCTGACTTTTCTTCCATGCTCTTCGGGGCGGTTAATCTCGAGAGGCTTGTCACGCTCGGCCTGGCTGAATGTAACGATTCCAGCCGTTTGAAAGAAATTTCAGATAGATTGGCGGTTTCGACACCGCCCGCTTATCATATGAAATTCTGAGGGTCAAGGCTTGCAGCGAACAACGACAGAGTAAACTTTCATTTTTCTAAAACATCTAATGGCGAAGCTTGGCGCTCCGCCATTAGAAATAAATGTAATATCACTTTTTGCTTTTCAGTCTATTTTGAATTGCTTGATCTCTTCAGACAACTGTGAGGCCAGTCCGTTTAATTCGTCGGCGGATTGTTTTACCTGCTTTGTGGAGTCATTTTGTTCTTCCACACCGTCGTTCATCTGTCTCATCTGCTCAGATATCTCTTCCATGGATTGTGAAGAGGTTTCCATTCCGGAAGCCATCTCTTCGGTGGAAGCACTCTGCTCCTGGGCTGAAGCGGACAGGGCTTCAATCTTTGAGCTGATGGCATCGATTGAGTTAGAGATATTGGTGAATTCCGTTTTGACGGTTTTGGAAACGCCCACCATTTTGTCATAATACTCAACAGTTTTATCCACCGCTTTATTCGCTTCGTCAGCGCTTTCGTCAATTTCGTTTAGGATTGACGCGATATTGTCTGTGGCACTCTGGCTTTCCTCAGCCAGTTTTCTGATTTCATCAGCCACCACTGCAAAACCTTTTCCTGCCTCCCCCGCTCTGGCTGCCTCTATCGCTGCATTAAGGGCCAGAAGATTGGTTTGCTCTGAAATCGAGGAGATCGTGTTAACGATTTCCTGGACATTGCTGGATTTTTCTGCCACCGTTTTGACAAGCGTCATCGCCTGTTTATTTTGTTCATCCACGTTGTCCATCATGGTGGTTTGCTCATGCAACTCTTTAGTCCCCTTGTCAGCAGCTTTTTTTGTGGCAATAACTTCATCGGCCAGTTCCTGGGAGGTGTTGGATATGCTCTGCGCAGAGGATGATATTTCCTCTATTCCCGCATTCACCTCTTCGATTGATGCGGAGGTATCCTGGACATTACTGACAACCGATTCTGATTGAGATTGAAGGTCAGTACCGATGGCGTTGTTTTTCTCAGCAATCGATGTCAGGTTATTTGCCGAGCCTTCCACCTTATCCACGGCGTTTTTAACGGATTCCATGGAACTCTTCAGCGTATTCGCCATGTAATTGAGAGATTCGGCCATCTTTCCGATCTCATCCTGATTCTTGATAGTAAATTGTTTTTTGTAATCGTCCTGTGCAAACTCGACAATCCCTTCCGCCATCATTTTGATGGGTTTGGCCAGGCGATTGCCTAAGAAGTAGGAGATGACAAGAATAACCGCCAAAGCAACCAGGGTGATGAAGATGACAAAAAACTGAAGAC
>Ga0102934_1002535_pt1 | contig 12606 bp, 6 predicted proteins | sample SalPonR2_A_D1_MG_FD_78175 | JGI IMG/M metagenome (GOLD analysis project Ga0102934, IMG submission 78175) | Salt pond soil microbial communities from South San Francisco under conditions of wetland restoration - Salt Pond MetaG R2_A_D1_MG | ecosystem: Environmental > Aquatic > Marine > Intertidal...
AAATTTGAATATTACTATCTATAATATTAATGGTCAGAAAATCAAAACTCTATTTGCAGGTAATCAAAAAGCAGGAATTAATAAGATTGTCTGGCAAGGTTTCAATTCAAAAAATGAAAAAGTTGATTCCGGAATCTATTTTTGTGTATTGGAAACAGGAGATAGGAAAATAGTCCGGAAATTGACTTTGATCAAATGAAGTTGGAGTATATAAAAATTTTATAATGTTAATTGTTGGTAAAATATTATGAATCGAAGAGAATTCATAAAAAAAAGTGGTCAGGTATTTGGCGCTGTAGCTACTTCTGCAGGTTTTCTAAATTCCTGCTTTTCCAATCAGGAGCAACCCAATATAATTTTAATTAACATTGATGATCTGGGGTGGGCCGATGTTGGAATTCATGGGCCAAATGATTATTATGAAACACCCAATATTGATCAATTAGCAAGGGAGGGAATGGTATTTTCTCAGGCCTATGCCTCGGCAGCCAATTGTGCACCCAGCCGGGCCTGCTTGATGACCGGTCTTAATACCCCTCGTCACGGTATATATACAGTTGGAACTTCTGCCCGGGGAAAAGCCAAAGATCGTAAGCTAATTCCAACCAAAAATATTGTGACCCTTGATAAAAAATTCTCAACCCTTCCTGAAGTGCTCCAAACAGAAGGTTACAAGTGTTGCCATGCCGGAAAATGGCATTTGAGTGATGATCCCTGTGAATATGGTTTTGATGCCAATATTGCAGGCTGTCATTGGGGTAATCCTTCACCAGGAGGTGGCTACTTTCCGGAATGGAATTTTCCCAATTTCCCGGAAGGAAAAAATGGCGAGTACCTGACCGATAAAATCACGGATTATGTTCTCAAATTTGTAGAAGATAATCAAGATTCACCCTTTTTTATAAATTATGCGCCCTATATTGTTCATAGTCCTTTGCAGGGTAAAGAGGAACTGATTGACAAATACTCCCAAAAGGAAAATACAAAAGGGCACAATGATCCACGCTACGCAGCAATGGTGGAAACAATGGATAGAAATGTGGGACGACTCTTGAAACACTTAAATAACCTGGGGCTGGAAAAAAATACATTCCTTATTTTCACTTCAGATAATGGGGGAGTTTATCGCTGGACAAAACAGTGGCCTTTGCGGGCTGGTAAAGGCTCCTATTATGAAGGCGGAATTAGAGAACCTTTGATTATCCGCTGGCCAGAAAAAGTTGAAGCTGGAAGTAAAATTGATGTTCCTGTTACTAATCTTGATTTTTATCCAACTATCCTTGAAGTGTGTGGAATTAAAAAACCTGCCAACAAAAGGCTGGATGGGAAGAGCCTGATGCCAATTTTAACCCAATCGGGTAGTTTACCAAAAAGGCCCCTTTTCTGGCATTTTCCCATTTACCTGCAAGGTGGTAATCAGGAAACCCGAGATGTAAAATTCCGTACTCGACCGGGCTCTGTTATTCGTTATGGCGACTGGAAATTGCATGAATATTTTGAAGATGGTGATCTGGAGTTATATAATTTGAAAGAGGATATTGGAGAACAAAATAATCTAGTAGATAAATATCCGGAAAAAGCAAAACAACTCCACAATAGGCTGAAAAAATGGCGGCAGAAAGTTAATGCACCGGTGCCCAAAAAATTAAACCCCAAATATGAAACTTAAATATATCTCTTTGCTTAGATACTGGAGATAAACCAGAGGTTTTGAATACTAATATGATAAGAAAAAATAAAATAAAAAACTATCCCCAGATAATCCTGTTGCTTGTGCTTTTTTCATTTATATTTGCCAATGCTCTGGAATATTCAAAAGCAGGTTTTTTAGAAGTGCCCAATTCTGGTCGAAAAGTGTTCAATTTTAATGCAGGGTGGAGGTTTATAAAAACCGATGTAAAGGAAGCCCATAGATTTAATTTCGATGATACAGACTGGAATATTGTGAATTGCCCTCATGGATTGGAACTATTGCCATCGGAAGCCAGTGGTGGGAAAAATTATCAAGGGCCAGCCTGGTATAGAAAACATTTTACGCCTCCAAAAGAATTAAAGAAAAAACAGGTCAAACTCCATTTCGAAGCAGTAATGGGTAAGTGTAAAGTATGGCTTAATGGTGAATTGGTAGCTGAAAATTTTGGTGGTTATTTGCCCTTTTCTGCTGATCTTACAGGCAAACTTAATTTTGGGCAGGAAAATGTAATTGCTGTTCGAGCTGATAATAGTGATGATCCTAATTATCCACCGGGAAAACCTCAGGCTAATCTGGATTTTACCTATTTTGGAGGAATCTATCGAGATGTATGGCTGGTGGCTACTGAATCTATATTTGTAACTAATCCCAACGATGAAAATATTGTTGCCGGTGGTGGATTATTTGTTCATTATGAAAACTTATCTCAAAAAAAAGCAGATGTAATTGTTAAAAGTCATATTCGAAATGTTTCCCAGGATAGGGAAAGAATAAGTGTCCAATTTAAACTAAAAAATAAAGATGAAATTGTTGCTCAAAAGACCGTGGACAGTATCATCAAAAAAGATGCTAGCAGGAGCATATCCCAAAAATTGAAGGTGAAAAATCCGGAATTATGGTCTCCGCGCTCGCCAACACTTTACCGTCTTGAAGTTTTAGTTAAAGCCGATGATAAAATCTATGATGGGGTCGCTCAGCGGATCGGGATAAGAAAGATAGAAATGCGGGGAAAGGATGGGTTTTGGTTAAATAATAAACCCTATCAGGGCAAATTGATGGGAGTCAATCGCCACCAGGATTTTGCTTATGTCGGTAATGCTTTACCAAATAATGGTCAAATGCGAGACGCGAAAATACTGAAAAAAGCTGGATGCGATATTATTCGTTCTGCTCATTACCCGTTAGACCCGGCTTTTATGGATGCTTGTGATGCTCTCGGTATGTTTTGTATAGTCGCAACTCCTGGCTGGCAGTTCTGGAATGATGATCCAATTTTTGAAAAGCGGGTTTACTCTGATATTAGAAATATGGTGCGGCGCGACCGAAATCATCCCAGTGTGATCATGTGGGAGCCGGTATTAAATGAAACCTGGTATCCTGAGCATTTTGCCGGTCGAGTTAACAAAATCGTCCATAATGAATATCCCTATCAGGGAGCCTATACAGTCAGTGACTCCCATGCCAAAGGGCAGGAGGTTTTTGATGTTATCTATTCCCATCCTTTTAAAAGTGATTTCTACCAGAGTTATTATAAGAATACAAAGAAGAACAGGAAAAAATTACAAATAGATTATGCAAAAGAAGATCGTTGCATATTTACTCGCGAATGGGGAGATTGTGTGGATGATTGGAGTTCCCATAATTCGCCAAGCAGAGTTGCTCGAGATTGGGGAGAACATGCTCAATTGGTACAAATGCAACACTATGCTAATCCTGATTATGTTTATACCTCCTGGGAGTCATTGTATCAGACACCCAAACAACATATCGGAGGTGCTTTATGGCATTCCTTTGATCACCAGCGAGGCTATCATCCCGATCCTTTTTACGGAGGCTTGACCGATGTTTTTCGGCAGCCTAAATATTCTTATTATTTATTTACCAGTCAAAAAAGTCCGGAATCAGAGCCCATGATTTATATTGCTCATGAAATGACACCTTTTTCAGAATCCGATGTGAAGGTGCTAACTAATTGCGATAAAATGCGACTGATTGTTTATGAAAAAGACACTCTAGTGGCCTACCCCGGACAGAAAAAAATGGAAATGCCCCATCCAATTGTAACCTTTGAAGATGTGTATGATTTTATGGATGTGAAAGCCCTGCATAGGGAGAGAAAAGCAGACCAGGCTAGTTTGATTGCTGAGGGAATAATTGATGGACACGTAGTGGCCCGGCATAAAAGAATACCTGCTAAACGGCCCTCAAAAATAAATTTAACTGCGAAAAATTATGATATTCCTCTAGTTGCTAATGGTTCAGATTTTGTAGTAGTGACAGCTTCTATTACTGATCAGGACGGCAATATAAAACGTCTAAATAATTCAACAATTCGCTTTGAAATCGAGGGAGATGGGGACTTGATTGGCAGTAAAACCAATCGAGGGAACCCGAGAAAAATAGCCTGGGGTAATGCTCCTATTCTTGTAAGGTCAACTACTAAAGCAGGAAAAATTAGGATCAAAGCTCGCCTTGTAAATGAGGGTATCAATACACCTAATGCCGATGAATTAACAGTAAAAAGCAGACCATATTCAACAAATATGATTTATAGTGAAACTGGTCAAAATTATAATCAAGAAAGGGAAATATTAGAAAAAGATAAGTCAGAATCGCAACTAAAACAAAAAGTAAAAGAATTAGAAAGAGAATTAAACAAATTACGGATGAAAGAGGTTGAGCGACAACAGCGGGAGTTTGAAGGGGAATGAGGAATCATTTAGCATTATGATATTTTTAATGCATATAAAAATATGATTGGGTATGATAACCCTAAATTGAGTTTTTTTAATCTGTCAAATTAAATATAATTGAGGATATTGATCATGAAAAAAATGGTTATCTTTCTGTTAATGATAGGAATCAACTTTGTTAATGCTCAAGATCCGGATGGCTGGGCGAGTTCATTGCATCTGGGATTTCGGGATCAATCGGACCAACGAGCCGACCTCTTGATGACCGATGTTATGGTTGATTCTAGTTCTCCAAATACCTATTATGCTTTTATTAATTTTACAGGAGGCTATAGTGGTTTCCAGCAACATGATGGCTATCGCACGATCCATTTCTCTTTATGGGATTTTGTGGATGGCGATGCTCAGAATGTTCCTTATGAAAAGGGGTCTAAGATTGTTTGGTGTGGCTATCATGTCAATGGAAGTGGCTTTGGTAATGAAGGAACAGGAGTAAAGACTTCAGCTGTTTATGACTGGAAATTGAATCAGCCTTATCGGGTGGCTATAAAATTTCGCCATGGAAAATATGATACTCTTGATGGTGCTTATCGTGATTACTGGGTCTATGATTTTGAAAAACAGGATTGGATGCATATGGCAACTCTCTGGCGTGCTGATAATAGCGGAGAAAAAGAGTATGCTGGAGAGGTTTATACTTTTGTAGAAGATTGGGCCGCTACCGGAGAATGGTTCCGTTCCTGTTATGTTTACAATGCTCGAAAAAAATATTATGCTAGCACTCAATGGAAAGTATATGATAAAGCTCATTATTCCATCAATGATGATGAAACTGAATCACCAGGCCCCCATGATCCCAATACTCAGGCGGAAATCAGAGACGAAAATAAAATCTGGCTGGCTACTGGAGGCGATTTTACCCCAGAGAATAGAAATCCGAGCGGAACTACTTTCAATTTTACTCCCAATTCTAATATTGATGAACCTCAGCGTCCCGGTCTAACCAATATTCAAGTGGAAAATGTTAATGATTCCACAATGAAAGTGAAATGGGAATACGAAAAAAAGAAATGGGCTGCTCAGGAATCCTTTGAAATCAGAATCTATTCCGATGAATCGATGAACAATTCTATCTATAAAACTGGGACCATGTATCCTCATGATTATGATCCTTCGCCTTTACGACCGAAAGATGATAGATTTTATCAGCTCAGCCACCGTGAATATGAAATTAGTGGTATTGATCTTGAAGAAGGACAAAAGTACTATCTTCGACTAATTACTAAAACAATTTTTGGCTACAATAGCTGGAATACTGAGCCTATTGTTATTCAGAATTATACTTCAATAGATAATAATGAAACCCGGGAGGCAGAAAAATTTGAAATTAATTCTGTTTATCCTAACCCCTTTAATCTGAGTACGACTATCCAATATGAACTTCCAAAGAATTCGCAGTTAAATGTGAGCATTTACAATTTATTGGGAGAGAAAATAAGAACATTATACAAAGGCGCCCAAAAATCAGGGGTAAAGACTTTGAGCTGGGATGGAAGGAATAGTCAGGGACAGATTGTTCAGTCAGGAGTGTATTTATTAGTTTTGGAAAATAACGATAAAACCAGGGTTAAAAAAATTACCCTGATTAAATGATAGACCTATTTATTAATTTGATCCAGCTTTTTGAAAAGTTATCAAAACGAAGGGTTATCTATAAATATTAAAGCAGAAGGATGCATAATGAGAAAGAATCTATTTATCATATTAACTGGTATAATTATTTTTTCCACTCTTCTAGCCAATACTCAGCCTAAGGATGCAGCTCCGGCTACATATTGGGATTTCAGAGATGATAGCAATACAAATGGTGATCTGTTAATGTCCGATATTGTTATCGATTCCTGTGGTATATTTACCTATTACGCTTTTATTCAATATACAGGGGGATATTGTGGATTTCAGAGAAAAGATACTGCGAGTTATCCCAATGGCGGCGGATATGTAATTAGTTCGCTCTGGGATCATGCTAATGAAGACGAAGGCCCTATAAGCGAAGAGGAGAACGCCCGACTTGTCTGGACTGGCTATCATGTAGAAGGTAATGATTTTGGGGGAGAAGGTACCGGGGCACATACTCACCGAACAGATTATCACTGGGAATTCAATCAGCCTTACAGAGTTGCTCTAAAAACAAGGCCGGGAACTTATGAAAATCCTGATCTAGATGGAACTTTCAGGGACTTTTGGATCTACAATTTTGAAACTAAGGATTGGTTCCATATGTCAACTGTTTGGCGGCCTGATCATCCTTCAAATGGTCAGGAATATGCCGGTGATGTGGCTCTTTTTATTGAAGATTTTGGCGGTGATGTTAAAGAGTATGGTTCCTGCTACATGTTTAATGCCCGCAAAAAGAAATATGCCAGTATGGACTGGATAATTTACGACCACGGTTATTTTAATGTCAATGATGCTAATGATTGGTCAGCTGATGAATGGCCTGGAACTGACAATCCACCGGATTCCCATTCCCCCTATATTAACTGTAAAGTTTATGGAGATAGCATCTGGGCCTGTACAGGAGGTAAAAATAGTGGCAGTCCTGCTTTCCCTGATCGGAGAAAATGTCCTAGTACAGTTAGTTTTACGCCAAATGAAAATATTGACGAGCCGCAAAGTCCTGGCCTGACAAATGTTCAAGTGGAAAATGTTAATGATACCACAATGAGAGTTAAATGGGAATATGAAAATCAGAAATGGGCGGCTCAGGAATCCTTTGAGGTCAGAATCTATTCTGATGAATCAATGAATAATTCAGTTTATAAAACTGGTACAATGTACCCTCATGATTATGACAAATTTCCTCTCCAACCTAAAGATGATAGATTTTATAAACTAAGTCATCGTGAATATGAACTTAGCGATATTGAATTGGAAGAAGGGAAAAAATATTATTTACGCTTGATCACCAAAACAATTTTCGGTTATAATAGCTGGAATTCAGATCCTGTTATCATTCAAAATTATACTGATATAGAAAAAGACCAGTCCAACTTGCCAGATGATATCGAACTTAAACCCAACTATCCCAATCCCTTTAATCCAGAAACACAAATTAGTTATTATTTACCTCGTAAAATGAATGTGAGCTTGAGTGTTTTTGATCTAAAAGGAAGAATAATCAAGAATCTCATCCATAAGGAAACTAAATCGTCGGGACAACATAAAGTGACTTTTAATGCTGAAGATTTGAGTAATGGAATATATTTTTACCAGCTGGCTACCGGTCAAAAAAAACTTGTTAAAAAAATGATGTTAATCAAATAATTAAAACTAGGGAATAAACAATGATAAAAGGGTTATTAAAAATTTTGGTGCCTGTTTTTATAGGTGTAACAGTAATCCTGGGTATGCAAGATATACCTCAGGATAGTATGAAGGTAATTTATGTAGATAGTGAAGAAACCACTGGTGAGGATGGTAGAGCGGTAAATGTATTAGATGGCGACCCTTCTACAATCTGGCATACTGAATGGTATAATTCTTCGCCTGGATATCCTCATGAAATTGTACTGGGTTTGGATAAAAAATATGATATTGAAAATTTCTCTTATTTACCCCGCCAGAATTCTGGCAACGGTCGTATAAAAGAATTCGAAATTTACATTACCAGCGATACAAGTAATTGGGGAACACCAGTTGCAAGCGGAACCTGGGAAAATAAGATTCTAAAAGAAATCGTGGAATTTTCACAACCAATTAATGGTAAGTATGTAAAATTAAAGGCTCTATCAGAAGTGAATGATAACAATTGGGCTTCTGCTGCTGAACTTAACTTAAATGATTCTGATGATGTTGATATTAATACAGACCTTGATGGTTGGGCTAGTTCTCTTCATCTGGGTTTTCAGGATCCATCAGGTGAAGATGCTGAACTACTGATGGTCGATATTAAAGTTGATTCTTCTTCTCCCAATACTTATTATGCTCCTATCAATTTTACAGGTGGATATTGCGGAATCCAGGATATTGGCGACCGGCGAACACTGCATTTTTCGCTGTGGGATTATGTAGATGGGGATCAGCGGGCTGTTCCGGAGGAGGCTGCTGCTCGAATTTTATGGCGAGGCTATAATGTAGAGGGAAGTGCTTTTGGTGGTGAGGGCACGGGTATAAAAACCTGGAAAGAGTACAACTGGAAAAACGATCAACCTTATCGATTAGCTGTCAAAATGCGGCCAGTAACTGTAGATACTTTTCCCGGTTCTACTCGTGATTATTGGGTGTTGGACTTTGAAACTGGAGAATGGATGCATATTGCCACTCTATGGCGAGCTGCAAATCCAGAATCAGGAGAACTGGAAACTGATCTGGGTGAAGTCTTTGCTTTTGTAGAAGACTGGGCTGCTACCGCCGAATGGCACCGCTCCTGCTATGTTTATAATGCTCGAAAAAGGTATACCTCCGGTGGCTGGCACGCTTATGAACAGGCCTATTATAACGTTAATGATAATGAGAATAATCCTTTCACTGCTGACGGCCATGATCCCAATACTCAGGCCGAAATCAGAGAAGAAAACAAAATCTGGCTGGCAACAGGCGGTGATTTTATTCCGGAAGATAGAGCACCTAGCGGTACTGTATTCAATTTTACACCTAACAATAATTCTGACCCTGAATCACCAGGATTGACAGACATAAATTATGATATTATTGATGATTCTACTGTAAATATTAGCTGGGCCTATGAAAAATCGGAATGGGCCGCTCAGGAATATTTTGATGTCAGAATTTATGCCGATCAAAATATGGATAGTCTGGTTTATAAAACAGGTCCTATGTATCCCCATGATTACGAGGATCAGCAAACTGAAAAAAATAGCGCTCGTCAATACGAAGTCTCTAATCCAAAATTAAAATTTAGTCATAATGACTATTATTTGAGATTAGTAACTAGCACAATTTTTGGAATTAACTGCTGGAATAACGATGCTCTAAAACTATCTACTACAAAAGTTGCTGAAAAAGAGGTAACTCGTCCTGATAAAATTGAATTACTGAAAAATTATCCCAACCCTTTCAATCCTGAAACCCGAATATCTTATCAACTACCTAAGGCTATGAAAATCAGCCTAAAAATTTACAACCTGGAAGGCAAACTGATCAGGACTTTGGTTAATGGACATAAGCAGAGCGGCTTTCATACTCAACTTTGGAAGGGGCATGATGATCAGGGAAAACGGGTCAATTCCGGTTACTATTTTTATAGATTGAAGGCCAATGGTCAGGTTTTCACTCGTAAAATGATTTTAGTAAAATAGTAAACAGAATAAGGAAAGAAAGATGTAAAGGTGAATTGACTAAATAATTAATCATTAATTTATATTCTAAAGGCTTTTTGATGAGAAAATTAAAATACCTTTTATCAATTATTTTAGCAGTAAGTATATTTGTATTGAGTTGTGATAAAAGGGATGAAGATCTGATCTACAAAGATCCTAGCCAGCCTATAGAAAAACGGGTTCAGGATCTTTTATCAAGAATGACACTTGAGGAAAAAATTGCCCAGATGTCAGAAGTTGGCTGTGATGATATGATCCAGGACAATCTTGTGAAATCAGCCCTTATTTCGGAGAAAGTCCTGCAGAGAGGCATTGGTACCATTCATGGTTTCACTCTTTCATCCAGGGAGTATGCCAAAATTTCTAATAGAATTCAGAAAGATTTATTAGAAAAGTCCAGGCTGGGAATTCCGGCTTTATTTATAGGGGAAGGCCTGCATGGAATGGTTCAGGACGGAGCCACGATTTTCCCTCAGGCAATTGGAATGGGTAGTACCTGGAATTCTGATCTAATTCGACAGGTTGGCAAGACTATTCATAAAGAAGCCCGTGCAGTGGGGATGAATCAGGTTCTTTCTCCTGTCCTGGATATAGCCCGGGAACTTCGCTGGGGAAGAGTGGAAGAGACCTATGGCGAAGATCCTTATCTGGTGGGGAGAATGGCAAAGGCTTTTATTACAGGACTGCAAAAAGGTAATAAAAGCAAACCAACTATTGCATCTACAGCCAAACATTTTATTGGTTATTCCGAGCCTCGCGGTGGTTTAAATCTGGCTTCTTCACCAGGTGGTAATCATACTCTTTTTAATATCCATCTACCTCCCTTTAAAACTGCTATTCAAGAGGCCAATGTATTATCGGTTATGAATTCCTATAATTCTTATGACGGAAATCCCGTGGCTACTAATGAAAAATTGTTAACCGGCTTATTGCGCGATCAGTGGGGTTTTCAGGGCTATGTTTATTCTGATTGGGGTAGTATTCATATGTTGCACTCTTTTCATAAAGTTGCTCCTTCACTTGCCAATGCCGGTAAACAGGCAGTGGAAGCCGGAGTTGACCTGGAAGCACCAGGACCATCCTGCTATCAGCATCTTGATAGCCTTGTAGAGAATAATATTGTTAGTGAATCTACAATTGATACTGCGGTTGCCCGCATTTTAAAGACAAAATTTAGAATCGGTCTGTTTGAAAATCCTTTTGTGGATACAAGTGCTATTGATGATAAAATTCATACTGAACAACATGTAAAACTTTCCAAAAAAGTGGCTGATGAAAGCCTGGTCTTATTAAAAAATGAAAATGATCTTTTGCCGCTTGGTGACGATATAAAATCAGTTGCTTTAATTGGGCCCAATGCTGATCAAGTTCAGTTTGGTGATTATACCTGGTCTAGAAAAAATAAGTATGGTATTACTGTTCGGGGAGGACTTGAGCAGTTAAAAGGCAATCAATTAGAAATCGATTATGCCAAAGGCTGCGATCTGACTTCTCTTGATAAAAGTGGTATTCCAGAGGCAGTGCAAAAAGCTAAAACCAGCGATGTTGCTATTGTTTGTATTGGTACTGCCAGCGCCTCTCTGGCTAGAGACTACTCCAATTCTACCAGTGGAGAAGGATTTGATCTATCCGATACTGATCCTACAGGAGTTCAGCGAGAATTAGTACAACAGATTTACAAGACAGGCACTCCGACAATTGTCGTCCTGATTCAGGGCAAGCCCTTTTCGATTCCCTGGATGAAGAAAAATGTACCAGCAATTCTGGAAGCCTGGTATCCCGGTGAACAGGGTGGCCTGTCAATTGCTGAAGCTCTATTTGGCAAAGTCAACCCTTCCGGACGTTTACCCGTCTCTTTTCCTAAAAGCGTTGGCCATCTGCCCTGTTATTATAATTATTTGCCAACGGATAAAGGCTATTACAGAAGTCCAGGTCAATATGGTGATCCAGGCAGAGATTATGTTTTTTCTAAACCTGAACCACTTTGGCCCTTTGGCTTTGGGCTCAGTTATACAGAATTTGAGTATAAAAATATTGAAGTTTCTGATACAACCATTAATTCTGATGGCCAGATCAATATTTCTGTAACTGTTGAGAATACAGGTAATCTCAGGGGAAAAGAGACTGTCCAGTTATACATTCGGGATAAATATGGCTCGATTGTACGTCCTGTCAAAGAGCTCAAAGATTTTCAAAAGATTGCCCTCAAGCCCGGCCAAAGTAAGACAATTACTTTCCAGCAAAATATTAATGATTGGGGCTATTATAATAATCAGGGGGAATATTTGCTGGAGCCGGGCTATTTTGAAGTTATGATCGGCCGTAATTCTAGGGCTATTGAGCATAGCAAAAAAGTTAAATATTCCCCTTGAGTTAGAGGGACTCGATAGCAGAAAGGAATTGGATGCAGAAAAAGATAATATTGGCTCTGGTGATTTTGACCTTATTTGGTCAATTATTTCCAGCCAGTAATAGCATAATTAGAGAGAAAATGCGATCTTTTCGAACCTATGGCTATGGAGACCCCAATCCAGTTGCTGAAATTAATAAGATTTATCCCTACTATCGTTTTGATGGATATACCCGCCACAGTAATCAGAGAAAATGGAAAGTGGTCATTCTTGAAAATGATTTTATCAAAGTGCTAATCGCTCCCGAAATTGGGGGTAAGATTCTTGGGGCAATTGATAAAAGCACGGGAAAAGAGTTTATCTATTTTAATAAATTAGTCAAGTTTCGGGACATTGCTATGCGCGGCCCCTGGACTTCAGGCGGCATTGAATTCAATTTCGGTACCATTGGGCATGCTCCTACAACCTCCAGTCCTGTTGATTACAAATTGGAAAATAATTCGGATGGAAGTGTTAGCTGTACTTTG
>Ga0102934_1002536_pt1 | contig 12605 bp, 8 predicted proteins | sample SalPonR2_A_D1_MG_FD_78175 | JGI IMG/M metagenome (GOLD analysis project Ga0102934, IMG submission 78175) | Salt pond soil microbial communities from South San Francisco under conditions of wetland restoration - Salt Pond MetaG R2_A_D1_MG | ecosystem: Environmental > Aquatic > Marine > Intertidal...
ATTAAATGAAATCAAGTTCGATCAACTCACCACGTTTTACATTCATTTACTAGGCATCTATATTCCCATTCCCTATTATGAAGTTCATAATGATGGCTCTGGAGGAATGTATACCACGGTTGAAGATACCTGTCATTTTTTAAAAATGCACATGCAACTAGGATCCTACCAGGGCACTGAAATCCTTCAACCTGAAACCGTTGAAAAAATGCATACTGTTCAATTCCCAACTCTTCCAAGTTATGATATTTATAAGGATAATAGAAATTATGGGTATGGTTGGATTATTTGGCCAGATGAGAATCAAACCTATCAAAAAGGAATGCAGGGACATTTAGGAAATGCTCCTGGAGCACTAGCATCCATGACCGTGTTAAATGATACCGGCCTTGTATTCTTTGGAAATGAATGGACTCGTATTTCATATCAACAAACAACGATTATGTTCATGCTTAGGGAATATTTCCATACCAAAACTAAACCGATCAATTCATTTTTCTAATCTCTTAAAATAATATTTATGATTAAACAATGTGTTAACTCGTTGCTTTTTTGACTCGATCAATGGTTTTATTGATAAAATCCTTATCTTCGATAATAACATCAATGGCATCATGAGGACATTTTTCAGCACAACGACCACATACAACACAATCATCACTGATTACTGCTACGCCCTCTTGAATGGTGATTCCATCATTGAAACAGACATCTTCAGTACAAATTCCACAACCCGTACAGTTCTCATTAACTCTAATTTCAACTCCTGGCATTCTTTTAATCGTTGAGGAAAGATCATCATTAAGATACGGTCTCATCCGCCATAAACAACAACACTCACAACAATTACAAACCGTAACTAACGGTATTTTTGATCCCACTCCAAGCCATGTTTCATCCAGTTTATCTCTCCCTATAAGATGAACAAGTCCCTCTTCTCGGCATCGGTTCACATGAGAAAGTGCTTCTTCTTTTGTTGCCGATCTTCCAAGTTCAGAAGGAATCTTTCGTGCTGCTTCACCCATGAACAAACAACCAAGATCAATCGGATAATTCTGACATTGCATTGATTCCCGGCAAATACAAAAATCCATGATGAAACGATAACTTGATTCATTAATGAAGTGTTCAACGACTTTTGAAGGAACCGCAATGTTATCAATTGGGCCGATTTCTTTGTTCAACTGAACTTCAACAACCTTGTCCTTCGTTAGATACGTTAGATTGTTTTTATCAAACAACATTTTGTCAATAATCCTATGAACAATTGGAATATGGGTTATTTTTGCAAGAAAAAAACGATATGGAAAAAACCGTTCAATTAAACGAGTGAATCGCCGGGAGGGTTCCATGTAAAAAAATAAAAGAGAACTAAACTAGATAAAGATTATCATCGACAAAAACAAAAAAAAATTCTCAGTTTTTTTACTCTCCAAATAATGAAATCCTAAAATTTAATAGAAACAAATATATAATATCATCTCACCATTTATACAGTGCAACTAGGGGATAAACAAAGCAAACATCCTGCCTTTTGCATCGCTCGATAGACAGGAAGATACATCATGAGTAGAAAGAAAAAGAGCAAATTACCTCAAGAATTTTGGGCAGTGAATGCATCTAATCTTTTTGAGAGAGGTGCATATTATGGAATGTTAGCTGTCTTTTCGTATCATTTAATTTATAATGTTGGTCTTGAAAGTTGGACGGTGGGGATACTAACCGGTATTTCCATGGGAATGATAAACTTCCTGCCACTTATCTCTACTGCTTTAGCTAGTAAATACGGATTCAAAAAACTCCTCTTATTTTCTTATGTGACCCTTGCCATTGGGTATGTTGTTTTGGGATTTGGATATTCATTAGCTTTGATTGCTTTAGCTGTGGTGATCATGGGAACGGGTTCTGGTTTTGAAAAAGCACTGATCGCTGCTTCAATTTCGTATTCATCAGATGAAAAGAACAGAGATTACGCATTCAATGTGTATTACTGGGTGATAAACTTTGGTGCCTTTCTTATTCCGCTCAGTCTTACTTTTCTTTTTGTTCCTGAAGGATATGGTGGTGTGTTCTTCCTTATGGCAGCTTTTATCATCGGTAGTTTTCTTATTATTCTATTAGCGTACAAAAATCCAGTTAAACCTGATCCTTCAATATCAGCATTTAAAGCAGTTAAAAATTTGAAAGTCATCCTTGAAGATCGAAAGTTTGTTATCGTCTTACTCATCTTTTCTGGATGCTGGTTTATGCTTTACACTAGAAAACCGTTCATGCCAGTGTTTATGACTGATTTTAATATCTTACCCACTTGGTACATCCCAATAATTGCAGCTCTTAATCCAGGAACAATTATAACGTTAGGACAAGTATGGGCCTATATCATTAAGGACCGAAACATTAACTCACTCAAATTACTTATCGCCGGCATTATCATTATTTCCTTAGGATTTATAATCGCAGGTTTTTCCATGAATCCTGTGCTTTTTTTATTTGGTCTTATCGTTTTATCCTTTGGAGAGTTAGTATCATATCCGGCATTTCTCAGCTATGTTTCCAAAATTCCACCTGATGAAAAACGATCGATTTACATGGGTTATTCTTTTTTACCACTTGCAATAGCTGGTGTAACTGCTCCCATAGCTGGCGGTTTCTTGTATTATACTATTGCAGAAGGAATGGGAATGGGACGCTTATTCTGGGGAATTATTGCAAGCATTGGTTTGATTTCTGCTTCTGCATTCTTACATTACGATAAACATTATAACTCAAAGAAAAAAGTGAAATCATGGGGTAACGGTCTTTTTAATATTTTTCGATCTCGCATCACTTCCAAAATCATTCCGAACATTCCACTTTTTTTTATTCCGCTTGTTTTAATTCTTGGATTATCCTTGGGAGCAGATCCCATTTATCGCGGTGCCCTTGCTGAAGAAGAAGATCTCATCAATGAAGAAGATGAAAAGAGATGGAAAGTAGTAAGCGAACAATTTTCTTTTCAAGGTAATTTAATGGAGGGAAAAAGCGTATCCTGGGATATATTAACACCTGACGGAGGATATATACTATCCGTTGATCTTGATTTACGTTGGGAGGATGAACCAGATTTTAGAAGAATTAGACGATTTGAAAATACAGAAGATACATTTTCAATGAAATTAATGATCAATGATTCTGAAATCATCCAATCAAGTGAAGTAAAAGAGTATGATGATGCTAGCAGAATTCATCTCTTTTATGATGCCGAACTGCAAGATATCATTCAATGGGGAAAGGGTAAGGTTAAGGTAGAACTCGTTGAATGCGGTAATTTCTATCCAAAATTTGGTCTTGGTTTAATGTCGATTGATGATTCATCTAATTCATATGATATCCATATAGATGTAACATATAATGTACCTACGATGAAAAGATGAATATCTCTAATTCTCACTGCCGGGTCAATAAGTTTAATTGAAAAGATGAGTCATCAACACAATGAATGATTAATATGATCATTTATAAGTCTGTATTTATTAGATCTCAATATAATTATGAAAGAAAAAAAGATAGCAAATTCAGTCATCAAACTAGTTAAGGGAGATGTCGCTAAACAAAAAACTGATGCTCTTGTAAATGCTGCAAATTCACAGTTATCTCCTGGTGGTGTTGCTGGAGCGATTCATCAAGCAGCAGGATCAAATCTTCGGGAAGAATGTAAAACCCTAAACGGTTATCACATACTCATTAAGATTATCCTTTTACATAATTAAATGTATAAAAATAAGATGAATACTTTCGATGACCCTTGTTTTGAGTATTTAAATGATGAAGTACAATGTAGTAATTAGACAGACGATTGATACGGAGGATCTGCCAAGAGGGTGCATCCATCACCTTTCCCTCTTGCTTATCTGCCATTATTTTTAAAAAAATTTTGTTGAAAGGAAAAACTGAGGAAGAGTACACAATTCAACTTGAGGGCAATAATCACCAATGAACTGAGAAGCCCCATGATCCGCAAAATAGTCCATCGTTTGATTTTCCACTGTTGGTGGTCGTGGAATAGATGGAATACGTTTGATATTTCCTAAAAATGATTCGTTTGCTAGCATTTGTCGATAAATAAGAAGTGGTTTATAGCAACCACCCCAAGGTAACACATTGTATCCATTGTTACTCAATAGTTGAGTTAAAAAACCTGGTGCAATAAGAACGGTTACTGATCCATCATCCTTCATTTTGAGTTGATCATCACAAAGTGAACCAGCAGTTGAAGTTAAGCCTAAACCACCAATCGAAAGAGACCAGTATCTCACATCACTATCTCCAGTGAACTCTTCTCCGTTCAGAGTATGCTCAAAACTTGGTGAATCTACGGTAATTACTGCGATTTTATTGAAATAATCTTGAGTTAAGGGAGCAATGATATATTCATTATCTGAACTAGGATACAATCCTTGATCATCAATACGATAAAACCAAACGTTTTCCTCTGAGAATCGATTGGCAAGATCCCAGATGTTAATAAGATCTTCTTTGAAAAACAAACTCCGTATCTTTAAAAAAAGACTTTTAGGAGTAATCGTTGATTTCGGCAATACACCTGGACTAAGATCACGGTTAACTGCTTCAATTTGTGGTAATGATACATTTCCAAAAGAATCACTGTTCTTATCTGGTCTATATAATCGATAGAAAACTTGAATTTTTTCAAAGGATCTTGGAAGAATCAAAACATTTTCAGATTGATCTGGAGGTGAAACTCCTTCTTTAATAAGCCAGATAGTATAATTTCTTTGTGAAACATCTCGAGATGTATTAAGATAAAACGGGTTAAAATGATGATTATCCGGTATAATTTCCGCATCGTGTAAAGATGAGAAATCAGTGGAAGTGTTTTCATCATATAACGTAAAACTGAAATAACGGCAAAACGGGTATTCCCCAGTTATTTTAAGGCAATCATAGGATCCCGTGTCCTGGAAAAATGAAAAGATATCATAACGTGAGTTCACATCGGGAAATGATGGTGTAAATCGAAAGGATCCTGGAAAAGAAGTCCATAATGAATCATTTGAATTGTTTGTATCAAATGAATGAGTTGAAGGTGAAAACGATAAGACAATGAAAAGAATGACAAAACAAATACTGGTAATTTTCTGTAATATTACTGTTTTCATGATATCAGATCAATTGGTAAATCCCCTAATTCTTAAAATAAATAAGTGAGTATTAATATAAATATTCTTTTAAAAAATTATATATTGAGAGTTACATAATAATATCGGTTTTTTTCTATTGGTCTAAACTTCTGCTTATATACTTCCAAACTATTCCTCCAAGACGGCCCATCATTTACAAAAGAATACCCTTTTTTCTGGATTTGCTTCCAAAAATCATATTGCGCATACTCAGCAAGATGTGGAATTGACAAATCTGTAATCCCAACTGCATGTGCAAACACGTTTTCTTTTTGAAGAAGACCAAGAGGATATCCGAAATTAAAACTCGCAATCCTTCCATCAACTTTTAAAACTCGAGAAACACAATCAGAAACAGATACACTATTTGAAGAATATTTGCAATCCTGAAGTACGGTGCTAACCTGACTGAACAAGCGAGCAGCTAATTTATCTGACCGAAGATTCACATAAGAAAACCTTCTCTTTTTCACAGCATTTTTTTTCCAAGAACCGATCAGATGAATCACCGGTTTAACATAATCTGCTAAATCTACTACTTCCATCTTATGACCTGCTCGATGAAATTTGTTTAGATGCCAACGAAGGTTAGAAAAATTCTTCCCAGTTTTTCCTAAAGTTTGATCAAGGTCATAAGTTTGATAATATATTTCACGAAGTGAATTTAACTTAAAAGAAAAATCCTCAGTATATCGTGTCATCACTTTAACCAGTTCTTCAGAACAATCTCTGAGAAGTATCTGCTTGATATTTTCTTTCTTTAATAAAGAACCAAACTCTGTGTGATAAAAAAGATGCTCTAAATAATTTATTGCTTGTAATCCATCAGGAATAAAAGGAAAGGAAAGTTCAATTGACTGATGATTCTTTCCATAAAATGAACCGAATAATAATTGATTGTTTTCTTTAATTGCAAAAGGAATCTTTGGATAGTAAGCATAGTATAAGAAAAAATGAAACACACTTTGCTGATAGGGAATTTGATCGGAGGGCTTTTTTCCATTTTTTTGTTTGTTTAAGGAAAGAAAAGAAGTATTTGAAAGAAATGATTGTAAAGAATTAAAAGATTCAATGTTAAGATATTTAATATCCGATGACCATACATTAGGCAATTCAGTTAATCTAGACTGTAAGCGAGTATAATGCATTTTCAGTTCATTCCCTAAACTTAAGTTTTCATTAATTATGGCATAACCTCTTTTTAAGTATTAAGATAAGAAAGAATACTTTCAATCATCCTTAACATTTCTTTTTATTGATTAATCACGGTGCTACTAATTGGTGAATTAAAAGTGAAAACATTTGGACAAAAGGTAAAATTAGTATGGAAAAATTTTCAGAAGATCAATGAAACACAGAAACAAACAAACCTTGATGAATGGGATAATACCTAATATTTTTCATCATTTTTCCATTGAGGCGATCTCTTCTCAAGCATAGCTCTGATTCCTTCCTCAGCATCAGGATGCATACAATTTTTAACAATTGATTTAATAGCCATCTCATATGCAGATTTTTCATCTAAATCGATCTGATCATAAAACGCTTTTTTTCCAAATTGAACCGTGAAAGAACTATATTTTGCAAGAGATAATGCAAATTTTTTAGCCTCAGACGATAATAAATCATCAGGAACAATCTCATTAATCAATCCAAACTCTTTTGCCTCCGTAGCGCTCACATTTCTACCAGTCAAGAGCATATCAAGCGCTTGACGACGTCCGATCACGCGAGATAAGGGAACCATTGGTGTTGCACAAAACAATCCAATCTTAACTCCGGGAGTTGAAAACACTGCTTTTTCAGAAGCAATAGCTAAATCACAGGACGCAACAAGTTGACACCCTGCTGCTGTTGCCGCTCCGTGAACCATGGCAATAACTGGCTGAGGAATTGTTGAGAAAGATTGCATTAATTCCAAACAAGTAGAAAAAATTTGATGATAATGCGATTCTTCATAATCTCCAACAAGTTCTCTTAAATCATGTCCTGAACAAAAAGAGGGACCATTTCCACGAATGATGACAACTTCAACCTCGTCATCTTTGGCAATCATCTGTAACTTATCTAGCATATTTTCCATTAATCCTAAAGAAAGCGCATTTCTTTTTTGAGGGTGATTTAATATCAACCATCCTATTGGTGCTTCCTTTTCAAAAAGTACAAATTCCATAACGAATCCATGAACCATAAACAAGTAAAAAGTTAATTAATTAACTATCAAAAACGTGTTTTTTTCATACAACATAAAAAAAGGTAGTTGTAATATATGCTCAATGTTTGAAAAAATCCAGAGAATGATGAAAACGTTTAAATTATATAAGGTCATATTTTATATTAACTAATAAAAATGCTATAAGGGGGCATACATATAAATAAAATATCAATCCTATTACTCGTTTTAGTACTAATTGGAAGCAGCCTTAGCGCAACTGCATTTGTAAACCAACAACAATCTATGAACATTTTAGAACAAAATCAACAAATACAGATACCATCTCTTGATCTATCAACTGAGGAGTCTTACCAAAAAGTATCAATAGATGAAGCAACATCAACTCTTCAAAATCCGGGAGAACCAGTTCTACCTAAGATAACGAAAACATTTATCTTACCACTCGGTTCAAAAATAACAAATATTAATATCGAATCCTCAAAACCAATAACCCACACACTTGATTCACGTATATTACCTGCTAATGAACCAGTCATTGAAGATCAAACAATACCAGAGAACAGACCAATATCTCAAGAAATTTACCAAAAAGATTCACTTTACCCAGATACTTCATACAACATTCAGAAAAGTGTTGGATTAAAAGATGGGAAACACGTCTTATTTTATTCAGTTCATTACTATCCAATTCGATATAATCCAGTAGAAAACATTATTTATCATTCTGAAGAAATAGATATCAATATTAAATACACTCTTCCATCTGAACCTGTGCAACCTCAAGCTACCGATGATCAAGATCTCGTGATAATCTATCCTGAAGTTTTCAGCGAAGAGATTCAACCACTTATTGAACATAAAAACAATTTTGAGATGAAAACATATGGGAAGACACTTGAAGAGATCTATACTGAATATTCAAATGGTGTCGATGATCAAGAAAAAATAAAATTAGCCATCAAAGATGGAATCGAAACCAATGGAATAACTTTTGTTATGCTCGTTGGGGGTATTCAAGGACAATCTGGGGATTGGTACCTCCCAGTTAGATATGCTCATTCAGCAGATGAAACGTATCTAAGTGATCTATATTACGCAGACATTTACAAAGATGTAGACGGATCTCTTGTTTTTGAAGATTGGGATTCTAATGACAATGGGAAATTTGCTGAATGGTCAAATTTTTTAAATTCAAAAGATGACCTTGATGGCGCACCTGATGTTTTTGTTGGAAGACTTGCCTGCAGATCAGAAGAGGAAGTAACAACATTGGTTGATAAAATCATTAATTACGAGGAAACAAGAGCAGCGGAATCATGGTTTAAACATATGCTTCTCATAGGCGGTGATACGTATCCATACGAGGGAAGATACACTGGATGTGAAGCTGAAATAGACACGAATCTTTCTGCCAGTCATATGGATGGTTTTACATTTACAAGACTTTGGGCGTCTACTGGAACACTCACGGGTCAATCTGTTGTTGAAGACGCGATTAATGATGGCGCAGGATTGATTCATATGGCAGGTCATGCAAATCCAGCAAGTCTTGTCACTCACCCACCATTCCAAAAAGAGGAAAAAATTAATATCATGCAAATGTTCAATGTTTTCGATCCATTAAACTTAAATCCAGATTTAAATAACAAGGAAAAACTTCCGGTTATAGTGGTTGGTGGATGTCATAACAGTCAATTCAATGTTTCAATATCAAAAATCGTTGAAGGCATCAAAGAATATGGTCTTAAAGGATATTTCTTTGGAGATCCATTCAAATTCTTTTATATGGAATGGGTACCAGAATGCTGGAGTTGGTGGCTTACAAGTAATCCAGATGGTGGCGCAATTGCTACCATGGGAAACACCGGTCTTGGTATGGGCATTGGTGGAGAAGATTATGTAACTGGTCTTGATGGTTGGTTATTGCCAAGATTCTTCTACCATTATGGTCAAGAAGGAGAGGAGTTTGTTGGTATGGCACAAAGTTCAGCAATAACTGATTATGTGAATGAATTCGATATAAATTCAGTTAGTGCAGACCGCCAAATGATTCAGCAATGGGCACTTCTTGGAGATCCAAGTTTGATGATTGGAGGATATGAAAGTTAAAAAGATCCTCAATTTTTAATTTTTTTCTTCAAGATAGAGCTATATCTGAATTATGCTTTGCAGTTTCAAGAGTAGAGAAGATATAGATATCTTCGTTTCTGTTCACATTTCCACAGATAAGTTTTTAAAAATACTTCGATATTTTGCAAAGTAATTAAATTATGAAAACAAATTATTATATAATAGTATATATATTCATTTCATAGGAGAGTTTAAGAAATGAAATCCCAGTCAGTTTCAATCCTTTTTACGATTTTACTCTTAGCATCATCTTTCTCGTCAATAGGCCTAACAATTCCAATTTCAACTAATGATGGAGAATCAACTATATATGTGGATGATGATAACCGCATAGGCCCATGGGATGGAAGTATTCAACATCCATATAATTCAATTACTGATGCACTAAATGTAACAGCAAATAATCAGCACATATTTGTGTATTCTGGAGTGTACAAAGAGTCGATCATCATTAACAAAAATGTTAAAATAACTGGAGAAAACAAAAATGAAACAATAATTATAGGAACCGTTGAAATACAACAAACATCAAATGTAATCTTCTCTGAGTTCAGCATTACCGTTAACGATCAATCTCTCTCTGATTCGGCAGGTATCACACTGAATCAAACTGAAAAAACACAGATCAATCACAACATTATTACAAAACATAATATTGGAATTCTAATAAATGAAGAATCGAAAAATAATATTATCAAAGAAAATCTGATAACCCAAAATAATGTCGGATTAGATATTTGTTCTTCTTCTTTAAATCTTATTTATGGAAATCAAATCGTCAACAATCAAAAAGCAAATATTATCCTTTATTATTCTGAACGAAACATAATTACTCAAAATTTAATTCAAAATGCTGAAAACAATTTACAATTCCATACATCCAAAGATATGATAAATCAAAATTATTGGGGATCTTCAAAAAACATACAAATCTTTAAGGGTCAAAGATCAGTACAATCATTAAATATAGTTATACCATGGATAAAAATTTTATTTCATCCCCTCACTTCATCTGATCAGATTTCAATCAATCCTCTCGCAATAATGGTTACATCTCTCGGCTCAATGACCTTAGAATTATACGAGGATCAGATGCCTATTACCACCCAAAACTTCATTGATTTAGCACACCTTGATTTTTTTAATGATCTCGTTTTTCACCGAGTCATTGATGACTTTGTCATTCAAGGGGGCGGTTATGACATCAATGGAGACAGTAAAGAAAGCCCATTAGGGACCATCCCATTAGAAACTCACCCTGATATAACTCATGTAGATGGAGCTATTTCAATGGCTCGAACAAATGATCCTAACAGTGCAACTAGTCAGTTCTTTATTTGTGATGGAGATCAACACGGACTGGATGAAAATTATGCTGCTTTTGGAAAGATAATCATTGGTTTTCAAACGCTACAAGATATTTCTTCAGTTGAAACAACAAGAAAAAATTTTATGGACGATTGGCCAGTAGAAGACGTTGTCATACATAGTGTAATGATTGTATAATGCTTGTTCTTTGAAAAATATTTTTTCCTTCAAATTTTTTAGAAAGGTTAATAAGAAAAATTTCTTTTAAACCAATCAAATTAAAAACAACGATGTAAAACATTTGAAAACCTATGCACATATTGGAGGGCCAGGTAATCGCTAATGCACTGAATCCTTTCATTTGGCTTATTCTGCCATTTCTGTCAATATTTTTAAGCTTATACCTCTTTAGGCGTTATTATAAAGATAGAAGTAAAAGAAAACTCATTTTCGCTCTTGCATTTTTTGCAGCAACGATAAGTTACTGTTATACTGTTCTCGAAGCATTTCAAATCCAAACGGGCGCCTTAGGATTACGTTTTTTTGATTGGACTAGTGTACCACTCATCATTGCGGTATTTATCGCTGCAAATGATTTTATTTTAAAACCAAAAAATTATAATCTTATTTCAAAAGGATTTTTGTTTTTCACCTTCTTTTCTTTTCTCATCCCCTTCATTCCAATAAACACCTTGGAAATTTCAACGTATTTACGAATGTTTGTAGCTATTGAAATAAATCTCGCAGCGCTTTTTGGATTTATAAAAAACAGAAGTCCATCTTACATTTTATTCATACTTTCTATGATTTCACTCTCAATAGGCGGAATGTCATTTCTCATTGGGGAGAACACCATAGGAATATTTAGTAACGCTGTTGGAATGATCTTTCTAGGATTAATCTTTTATATTCCACAAAAAGATCAACATGGAATATCTGCGTATTTTTCCATTGAAGAAAAACTCAAGGATGCCAAAAGAGCATTGGATGAAAGTCAATCAAGATATCTTCGGATATTTAATGCTGCTAAAGATGCTTTTTTAATATTTGATTTGAATGGAAACCTTATTGATGCAAATAAAAAAGCCTTTGAAATGTACGGATATTCTCCAAAAGAATTTTTATCGCTTTCAGGAAAGGACATTGTTCACCCGGATTATGCACATCTCTTTACTGAATTCAAAGAAAGTGTTCTTTCATCAGGCGAATTCCAAACTGAATCAGTTGACATCAAAAAGGATAAAACATCATTTAATGTAGAAATCCGTGGAACAGATATCGAATATAATGGAAGAAAACATCTGTTAGCGATAGTCCGAGATGTTTCTCAACGTAAAAAAGCAGAAGATCAACTGAAAAAAAGTCGACGTCAACTTGCTACACTTATGAGCAATCTTCCAGGGATGGCATATCAATGTTTACCAGATAAAAAATGGACGATGACCTATGTGAGTTCTGGATGTAAAAACCTTACTGAATTCAGCGTTGATGATTTAGTTAAAAATAGAGATATTTCATATGCTGAGTTAATTGTCCCACAAGATAGAACATATGTTTATGAAACGGTTACAAATGCATTAAAGAATCATGAATCATTTGAAATGACATATCGGATTAACACATCGTCAGGTAAGGAAAAATGGGTTTGGGAACAGGGAGTTGGAGTTTTTTCAGAGGATGGCTCAATTATTGATATTGAAGGATTTATCACTGATATTACTGAATGGAAAAAATCTGATGCGGAATTGCAAAAAATTGCTCAATTTGCAAATGATTATGTGTCCTTACCATTGGATGTCAATTTATATGAG
>Ga0102934_1002538_pt1 | contig 12599 bp, 10 predicted proteins | sample SalPonR2_A_D1_MG_FD_78175 | JGI IMG/M metagenome (GOLD analysis project Ga0102934, IMG submission 78175) | Salt pond soil microbial communities from South San Francisco under conditions of wetland restoration - Salt Pond MetaG R2_A_D1_MG | ecosystem: Environmental > Aquatic > Marine > Intertidal...
ACTTAGAAAGTGATGAATTTTTAGAGACAAGATATGTATTTGTACATCCAATTATTGAACAGAAAATTTTTGGTACTAAATATAAAATAAAAATAGGAATAAAAAATTTTTCAAAAATTGATTATTTAGAAGATATCTATAAAAAAATACTGAATGAGAATTATTGTTTTGGCAGTGATAAAAAAAAATTATATCATGAAATATTTTTGAAATTGCATGATTTAATTAAACATAGTACAGAAGAAAGATGCATAGTAATTAATTTATTAAAATATGAAGATTTGAATAAAGAAATTATATCTACAATAGAAAAAATTTCTGGTCAAAAAAATGTATACCAACTTTTTTTAAATAATACAGATAATTATAAAGATATTAAAAAATTAGAATTTCCAAAGGATAGCACCAATATATTTCAAATAAGAAATAACAATAACTTAGAAAAAATTTTAAATACTATAAATAAAATAAGCGAGGAGGATAGTTTTTAAACAAGCATATTTATTATTTATATTATTAATACTTGAAAATTGCAATAGATTATATTAATATTTAATTATAATGAATAAAAAAAGGAGGTTATTTTATGGTTGAAGGTTTACAGGGAAGTCCAAAAGAAGGAAACAAGGCAGCTCAAAAAGGTGTTGCAGATATTATTTTTTGTATTGATATAACTGGTTCTATGAAACCTTGTATCGATGGATTAATTGAAAATCTTAAAAAGTTTATAGATACACTGGAAGGTACAGCAAACAATGATGTTGAGGTAGAAGATTGGAGAGCAAAAGTATATTATTTTGGAGATTTAGACGAAGACCCAGAAGAATATTCATGGAATGATGATAATGACTGGGTTGATGAACCTGAAAAATTAAAGGATCAATTGGAAAATTTAAAACCCATTGTAGATAAGAAATTGGGGGGAGATGAACCGGAAAGCAGTTTTGATGCCATTTATATGGCTACCACTCAGGGATTTGATAAATCATTCACTGATAGAACCAGATGTTTAGCTGTTTTTACTGATGCACCACCAAAAAAAATAAAAAAAATTCCAATTAAAGGTGAGGAAATTAAGATTTTAGCGGACAAAATTAATAACGAACATGTTAAATTATTTCTATACAGTATAGAAGATGAAGAATATTCTATACTTTCTACAAAAGTAAATGGAATGTATTACGAACCTATTGAAAAGAAAAATAAATATAGTGGTTTGGAAAATGCAGATTTTGAAAAATTAGTTGAAATTCTTGGAAAGACAATTTCAGAAGTTTCCATAACATCTTAATTTTGATTAGGAGGCGATATCATGGTTTTACAGGGAAGACCCAAAAAAGGGAACAGGGCAAGTGCAGTGAATAAGGCAGATATAGTATTTTGTATAGATATTTCTGGTTCTATGACCCCGTGCATTGAAGGGGTAAAAGATAACATTCAGGATTTTATAGATGGTTTAGACAGTCCTAATAATGTTGATGGAGATTATCGAATTGGTTTTATTGCTCAGGATTCAAGGAAGTTCGAAATTTTTAAATTATCAGATTATGAAAATTATTCAGATGAATTTAAAAATAGCTTAAAATCTTTATCGACTGGAGCTGATGAATTTACATTGCCTGCTCTGGATTGGGCAGCAGATTTTGACTGGGACGCTGAAAATAAAAGACATAGCTGTATAGTGTTATTTACTGATGAACCTATTGATGGGTTTCTTTGGGGGGGCTATAAACCTAAGTTTCAAAAAAGTAAAGTTGATTTATTGATACAGAAATTAAAAGATTTGAAAATACTTCTTTATATGGTAACGCCCAGATGTAAAACTTATGAAAAAATAAGCAAAAAAGTACCTAAATCATCATGGGATGTTCTTAATAATAAAAAGTTCTCTTCTATTAGTTATTCAGACTTATTAGTTAAAATTGGTAAAACATTATCAGCTTCAATGGGAAATTATCAGAAACCCAAATCAGTTACTAAGGATTTATATGATGTTCAACAATATGTTAACATAAAGTATCTAAATTAAGGAGATTATATGCAGGGAAACAATCTTCAAAAAAATGAAATAATTGAAGGGAATTTGGGAGAGTATAAAGCTATTGAACAAATAAGTCAGGGTATGTTTGCGCGTTCCTGGAGGGGTAAGTGTGTGATAACATATGATCCATCTGAAGTGGTTGAAGGAGATAAGGTTTTTATCAAATATTATGTTAATCCTCTAAAAGATGATGAAAATTATAAAAGTTTTGTAAAACACCAAGAAGAAATAAAAAAAGCGTTGGAGCAAATTATACCTCGAACAATTGTTGAGAATAACTATGATTTTTTTGAATATGAAGATTTTTACTTTCAGGTAAAAGAATTTATTGATGGAAAATCACTTAAAGAACATATGTGGGATAATGAAGGGAATATTATATTAGATTTTGAAACCGGATTTAAATTTGCTTATCAAATTATGGGATGTATAAAAAAATTACATGAAAATGATATTATACATTGTGATTTTAAACCTGAACAGATTCTTGTTGAAGTTGATAATGATACTGACACCGGATATCATTTAATTATCAATGATTTTGATTGGTCTATATGTAAAAATTCTATTCCTTATCAAATTGTTGATACAGATAAATATAAATCCCCTGAAAGTTTTAGGAAGAATATAAGAGAAAATATAAGTAAAAAAACCGATATTTACGTATGTGGAATTATTTTGTATTATCTTCTTTTACATTCTTATCCTTATAAATCTGATGATATTGAAAGTGAAAAAATAAATTATAAAATTGATAAACCTAAAGATCTATGGCCTCAATTGTTTGAAAATGGGAAAGAGGATATGGTTCATTTAGGCGAAATAATGGAAAAAATGCTCAATCCTGACCCTAAACTTAGACCGAATGCAGAAGAAGTTCACTTGAGTTTAAAAAAAGCTCTTAATGCCCATAAAATTATCGAATTTCCTGATTTAATCAAGAATACTTACATTAAATTGACATGCAATGAAAATACACATTATATTTGGAAGAAGAAAGAAAAAATAACACGGGAATTATGCAAACAGGTTTTTGGCAAATACCAACAAATTTATAAAAAACAATTTTCGATAAATAAAGGTTCGGAAGAAACTTGGTATATAACTGGTGAATCTGTTCCAAAAACTTATACAAGTAGTAAAACTGGTAAAACATTCAATTTTTACAATACTGAGCTAAATGGTAAAGATGTAACAAATGAGTTTGTAGAACTATCAGATGGGGATGTTATAAGTGTTGGAGACACTATTTTTAATGTCAATATTGAAGAAAGAGAAGATTGAGAAAATTATTTAGTTGATTTTTATTTAATAGAAAATTAATTTGAATAGGAGAGAAAATGAAAAATAAAAAAATTGGAATTTTGATTACTCATGGAACTGATACGATGGCATGGACATTATCTTATCTTAAATATGCCATTAAGAATTTAACTTATAACATTGCAATTACCGGCTCTCAGTTACCTATGTCAGATGAGTTTCCTTTTTCTGATGCATATAAAAATATTAGAACCAGTTTATTTTTTTTGAACAGAATTAAGACCCCAACTATTTTTTCGGTTTTTAATAATGGTAGGTATGCATATTCAGATTCATTGCAAAAGGTTCGTAAGTGGAAAATGAATGCTTATGAAGGAGATATGTTAATAGAATATGAGTGGGATGATATCAAACATATAACTGATAAAATTAAGATAAGAGAAGGTAAAATTGAACCGAATAATTTGGATAATTTATATCTTGTCACAACAGGTGGAACGATTGATTCACAAAAAAATGATGATGGCCTTTTAACACCAAGAAGCAATAAAGTTCATTCCTTTATTACAGAGAAATATATGGAAGAATTGTTCAATAGTTTTAGATCTATAAGTGTTTTTAGTATTGATTCCACGGATATGACATTAGAAAAAATGGAGCTCATGGTTGAAAAATTAGCTGAAGAAATTAATGATGATATAGGGGAGGAACTTATTAAATATGATGATAAATTTAGCAAAAATGTTGAAATTATTTATCTTGATCCATTAAAGACTAATAAAGATTTTGAAAAACAAATTGATAACGAAACAAGAGGAATTGTTATTGCAGGTTATGGAGGTAGTAATGTTCCTCACAAAATGAATGATTTAATTAAAAAATGGAACAATCAAGGAAAGATTGTGGTAGTTTCATCACAAGCACCTGTTGGTATTTCTGATACTGTTTATGAAAATGGAGCAAAACCTCTAAAACATGGAGCTATATCCGGAGTTGATTTTAGTTTAGTAGAATGCCAGATGAGACTGTCCTATATTCTGGGTCATTGGGATCAAATAAAAAAATTGAATAATCCAGTAAAAAAAGTAAAAAAAATATTTCTTTCAAGTGCTAAATTTAGAAATAAAGCAAGTAGAAAAAGACATAAACAACTTACTAGTATAGATGTGGTTAAACAAGATTTAATAAGTAATATCTTTTTTGAAGAAACACTAAAACTGGTATAAAGATTATTTAATTATTATTTCTTATATCGTACAAGTAATTGTTTTAATAGTGGTTTCTTACTTAAATAAAGCGATTTTAAGTTAGAATTAAATAATTTTGAAAATGTTTGTAAACTATTTAAAAATTAATTTTTTTTATCCGAAATAATTCCGTGTTCATTCTAAAAAAATAAGAGTTGATTGATTTAAAGAAAACTTTATAATTATACTATATTCTTAAATGGTTTGTAATTTAAAATTATAAAGGAATTTAAGTAATATTTATTTATGGAGTGTAAACTGGAATGCAAATTGCTATATTAATATGGTAGGTGATGCTATTGAAAAAAAAATTATTAATTATTGATGATAATAAAAATTATTTAGAGTCTTTAGAACTTCCTCTCAAGGAAAGTTACAAAGTAGTTTCAGCAGAAAATTATGATGAAGCTATTAATTTTTTAAACCAAGTTAAACCTGAAATTGCACTTATTGATATAAGGCTTGATGATAGTGATGAAGATAATACTGATGGGCTTAAAATTTTAAAATGGATTAAAGAAAATATGCAGGAGATTTCTACTTTTATGATGAGTGCTTATAAAGAATTTAGATATGCAGAAAAAGCTTTAAATCTTGGTGCAAAACATTTTTTTAGAAAACCTATAGATTTAGAAGAACTTAAGAAAATATTGAAAGAAAAATCATAATGATTATTCAGCTTTTAATTAATGGTTTGATAAATGGATTGATTTATTCACTTGTTGCTATGGGGTTTGCACTTGTGTATAATACTACAAAAACTTTTCATATTGCTTATTCTGCAATTTACATGATACCTCCATATATTTTTTTAACATTTAATAAGAAATTAGAGTTGAATTTTTTCTTATCAGCTATTATAGCAATTTTAACTGCTGTAGTTGTAAGTATTATTGTTGAGTTATTTGTATATAAACCTTTGGTGAATAAGAAAAGCTCAAAAAATGTTATTACCGTTAGTTCAATAGGTGTAATGATTATTTTAATTAATCTGATTGCTTTAATTTATGGGAATGAAACTAAGATTTTACAATCAGATATTTCTAATACAGCAAATTTCTTAAATATAACCGTTACCTACACTCAAATTTATCAATTTATAATAGCAATTATAATTATTGGTATTTTTTGGATGATCCTCAAAAAAACTAATTTTGGGATTATTGTTAGGGGAATAAGTGATAATAAGAAATTATCTTTGATTTTAGGTTTAAATTTATCATTTTTTAGAATATTTCTTTTTGCTTTGAGCGGATTTTTTGCTGCTTCTGGAAGTTTGTTAATTGCTTATGATGTAGGAATGGATCCTTATGTGGGTATGCCTATGTTTTTGAATGTTGTTGTTGCCATGATTATTGGAGGTATCGGAGATTTTAGAGGTCCAATTCTGGGAGGAATGGTTATAGGACTGTTGCAGGCAGTAGTTATCTGGTTTGCTTCTTCACAATGGCAGACAGCCATAACATTTTTTATATTAATTATTTTTTTACTTTTTAGGCCACAGGGTATTCTCGGAAAGAAACTTAGGAGAGTTTGATGAACTATTTCTTACATATAGTTATAATGATAAATATTTATATAATTTTGGTTACAAGCTCTAATTTATTGGTGGGATTGACTAATTTAATTTCTTTAGGTCAGGCGGCTTTTTATGGAATTGGTGCATATCTTACCGTGATGTGTTTAATGGTTTTGAATTTACCCTTAATCCCAACTTTGCTTCTTTCGATTATTATTACTGCTTTTCTAAGTCTATTACTTGCTATTCCGGCAATTAAACTAAAAGGTGATTATTTTATATTAGCAACTCTGGGTTTTCAAATGATTATCTATGCAATTTTATACAACTGGGTGGATTTAACAAGGGGCCCTTATGGAATTCCCGGTATTCCAGCTCCAAAGTTATTTGGAAATGTAGAAATAAGCGGTATAACAGCATTTTTTATTTTCAGCTCTTTGATGGCTATTATTACTGTATATGTATTTTATAAATTGATTAATTCACCATTCGGAAGAGTTTTAAAAGGTATTAGAGATGATGAATTATCAATTTTAACTCTTGGAAAAAATGTTAAAAAATTCAAATCAGCTCTATTTGTAATTTCAAGCGGATTTATCGCTATTGCTGGTTTTATTTATGCTACCTATGTTACATATATTGATCCCACAAGTTTTACACTTGATGAATCGATATTTATATTATCAGCACTTCTGATTGGAGGAACCGGGAATATTAAAGGACCAATCTTGGGAGCGGTATTTGTTGTTGTTTTACCGGAGATATTAAGATTTGTTGGGATGCCTGATAGTGTAGCTGCAAATATGAGACAGATTATCTATGGATTAACTTTAATCATATTGATGAGGTTCCGTCAACAGGGGTTAGCCGGAAGTTATGAGGTAAAATAATGAGCAGTAATATTTTAAAAATTGTAAATTTAAAAAAAAGTTATCATCGAGCAAATAATATAGAAAATAGTAAAATAAACATACTTGATAACTTAAATGCATTTATTCCCAAAAATAAGATTACAGCCTTAATCGGAGGGAATGGTGCAGGAAAAACTACTTTATTTAACATAATTTCTTTATTGATTGAAGCTGATCATGGAGAGATAATTTTTGATGATAATGATAACGTAAATATTCTGAATAAAAACAATTATGAACTAAAAAAAATGGGGATAGGAAGGATGTTTCAGGATAATCATATTTTTCAAAATATGACTGTAATGGATAATATGTTGATTGCTGATAATAGTGAATGGGGGGAATTTCCATTCGTTACTATTTTAAAAAATAAAAAGCATGAGAATATTGAACAGAAAAGGAAGAAAAAAGTAAGAAATATTTTTAGTGAATTATTTGGTAAAGATAATGCATTTTGGAATCATAGAAATAAGCTGGCAGGTGAGTTATCTTACGGGCAGCAAAGGTTGCTTGGACTGGCAAGACTTTTTATGTCTGATTACAAACTTGTTTTACTTGATGAGCCAACTTCAGGAGTTGACCCCAGAAATATTGATTCTATTGAAAGTGTTATAAGAAAATTAAAGAAAGACAAAAACACATCTGTTTTCATGATAGAACATAACATGGATTTTGTAAAAAAAATTGCCGATTGGTGTTTGCTTCTAAATGATGGTAAAATCAATTTTCCATCAACTACAGAAGATTTTTTTGGTAATTATAAAGTTAGAGATAAATATTTGGGATTTTAGTATGGAAAAAATATTGCAAATTAAAAATTTGAGTGGTGGATATAATAAAAAAATTGATATAATCCGAAATGTAAATTTTGATTTATTTGAAGGTGAGATCGTATCTATTACTGGACATAATGGAGCAGGTAAATCAACACTGGCAAAAGCAATAATAGGACAATTACCAGAGGCTAGAGGCAGTATAAAATTTGAGGATAGAGAAATTATTAATTTTAAAACAGAGAAATTAAATAAATTAGGAATAGGATTATTTATGCAGGGAGGTGAAATATTTTCGAATTTAACACCTAAAGAAAACCTAAAATTTGCTGGTAGGACTTTTGATAAAGATTTATATGCGAATAGAGTGGAAGAAGTGAAAAAATATTTTGATTTTTCCGATGATTTCAAGTATAATGAAACAGCAGCAAATTTAAGTGGAGGGGAGAAAAATCAGCTGGCTCTTGCACTTATATTAATGCAAAAGCCAAAGTTGATTATTTTGGATGAACCATCTGCTGGATTATCCCCAAAAAGCAGAAGCAGAATGTTTGATATTATAAGTAATATTAAAAGAGAGGAAGATATTGCTATTTTGATGATTGAGCAAAATATTATTGAAGCTTATAATATTTCGGATAGAATTATGAAGTTAAAAAAAATAGAAGATGGAAAAGATAAATCTTCTATAGATAAGCTGGAAAAAACAGAAAATATAAGTAATATTAAAGAATATTTTTGGAATTAAAAGGAGGAAAGATTATGAATAAAAAAATAATTAGTTTGATTATATTAATAGTATTTGTATTTGGTTTGTTCGGAACTATTGGTTGTGCTAAAAAGGAAGAAGATGTTATCAAGATTGGAGCTATATTACCTTTGACGGGTAGTGGTGCATTTTTGGGTATAGAAGAGAAAAATGCTCTAAAATTATTTGAGGAAAAAAAAATTGAAATCGATTATTTTGACTCTCAGGGAAAAGGTAAAAATGCAATAACTATTTTTAATCAAAATTTAAATAAATATGATATATTTTTTGTTTCTCAACAATCACCTGTTAAATCAATTATACCTATTTCTGAAAAAAAGAAAAAGATTTTATCTGCTTTTACAGTGAATCCTGATATCTCTGATACTGAAAATAAGTTGAATTATACCTATCGTTATTGTGTTTCTGGGAAGCAAGAATTTCAATTAATCTCTAAATATTTAAATTCAAAAAATTTTAAGAATATATATTATATAGGTGAAAGATCAGATTATTCTCAAAAAGCTTATGAAATATTAAAGAATAATTTAAAAAACAAAAAGTTTAAATATGATTTTGTTGAAAATGTTTCAGATATAAAAAATGTAGTTGCTAAGTCAAAAAAGGATGATATCGATTTATATGTTACATTATCATATCCTAAATTATTAATAAATATTCTAAAAGAAATAAATATTAATAATCCAAATGTTCCTATAATATCAAATGTGAATTTATTGTATATTAAGGATTTTGCTGCTAAGTTGAGTAATAAAACATATAATGTTGTCCCTAAATTTGCCTTAGATCAAAATAGTGAATTTGTAAGTAGGTATAAAAACAAGTACGGAAAGGCTCCTACGTGGAATGGAGCTTATACTTATGATAATATACAATTAATTAATGAAATAATAAGTAAAATGGGAAAGTTTAGTCCCGACAAATATATGGAACATTTGAAAAGTATAGATTTCACAGGTGTGACTGGAGATTTAAAGTTGAAAGAAGATAGTACAAATTTATTTTCAAATTTATATTTAGTATCATTGGATAGTAATGGTGAATACAAAGTGATTACAAAACAAAATATATCTAAATAAATATTTTGTAATTATTAAAATGAGGAGTAAAAATGGCCCAGGGATATTCAAATGATAGTGAACTTTTAGAAACTTTGAAATGGATGGAAGGTATAGAAGAAAGGTTTGCTAAAAAATTTGCTAAGAAATTATTAGATAAAATCACTAAAGAAGATAATAAAGAAGATAAGAATATTAGAATATTTGAATTAGGTACTGGGTCGGGGTTCATTAGTGTCCCAATTATAAAAGGATTAATTGAAGTTTTATCCGATAAAAAAAATAAATGTGACTTTGAAAAAATAATTTGGACAACAATAGAAAAAGATAAAAAACATCAAGAAAATTTTAAAGACTATTTAAAAAACGAAATAAATTGCATAAATGGTTTAACGATTGAAGATACTAATAAACATATAACAATATCACACAAAAAAAAAGAAATAGCAGATATAAAGTTAGATCATCATGAAATTAGTGTTAAAAAAATGTCTGCGGAAAAAAATTATTTTAAGGGACAAACATATGATTTTTTTATTGCAATAGATTTTTTTAATTTTAATTCTAATTGGTTTAAATTATTTAAAATAATAAGTAACGAAATTAATTATGATTATTTTATAACTACTGAAACTCAAGGAACATGGCAGAAAGTATTTTGTAACTCTAAACCCCAAAATGAAATTGTTGATTATTTAAAAAAAATTATACATTTGTCAGATTATTTTGATAAATTATTAGAAAATGAAGATGTTGAAAAAATATTTGACGAAATAATACATCAGAAACCTTATAATATATTAGAATTGATTCAGACAATATCAGATCAAGATCAACGTAGGATTTTTACTATGACTTACAAAAATAAAAAAAAAGTTGAAGAAAAAGATTTAAAAAAGTGGGTTGACAGAAATATTTTTTCTAAATTTGAAAATATAAAAAAATATTTAGAAAATGAAAAAGAGAATAAAAATAAAGATAAAAGTCAGTGTGAAAATAAAGGAGAAACAAAGAAATATGAGTTTGAAGTTAGCTTTCAATTTTTTATAATAGAAATAGAAAAAAATGATGATGGTTCAGTAGATACCGACAAATTAGAAAATCATTTTATTGGAAATATTAAAAGAAAAGATTTTTACCAGCATCAACTATTTATTCGATTACCAGTTAATCTTAAAATAGTAATACTTCTAAAAATAATTAAAAAATATTTACCTAAAGAACAGCTTGATATTATTGATATTTTTAGTGTTCTATCAGGAAATTATTTTCATACAAAAAATGAAAGATTTGGTCTTTTCTTTTCTTTTAATTATGAGGATAATGAAAATAATAATAGCATAACCGATTTACTCAAATATACTTTAGCTGTGATATTTTTGAAAAAAAAGTTTTTTGAGCAGATAGAAGATTTAAATAAATTATCAGAAGAAAAATTATTTACCTCAATTTTAGAAAATAATATTATTCAAGATGTTTCTCCAATAAATAAAAAACGAATTTATTTTTTTTATAAAGATAATAATAGTAATTATGAAGAAATAAAAGAATTCTTTGATTACTACCCTGTTTTTGAATCATATGAGGATATGGGGTTAGGTACGATTGAAAATGACCTGCTTGAAAATTTAAAAAATGATGATTATGATAAAGAATATCTTTATGATTTTAAAAAAGTAAGAAAATATTTAAGAGATATTAAAATAAATAAAAATGAAATAAAAGAAAATATTGAGAATAAAAAAAAGAATTATGAATTATTAAGAAATTTAAGGTTTTCTGTAAATAATAAAATAATAGGAGATAAAATATATATATTTTATCCTTATATTCATTTTAATACTAAGAATAAAGCTGAAATATTGTATTCATTTTGGTTTTATGTTGAAAAAGAAAATTTTATTAAAAGTGAAAAACTTAATAAGATTATAAAATTAATAAGATATATTGAGGTACCATTAAAAATTTTTTATGAAAATTTAAAAGATAAATTATTAGAAGATTATATAAATAAGTTCAAAAAAAACAAATTGAAGTCTGCTATTACCTCCATTCTTGTTGATTCTTATGCACATAATATAAGTGCGCATAGTTTAGCTGCCTTAAAATGGTGGTTTGATATTAGAACTGCCGAGTATGATAAAAAATTCAATATCACGAATGATGAATGTTCTTTGCATAATTTAAAACCAGCAGATATATGTAATTCTAATCTTAAAAAATATTCAAATATGGTAGATATATATAATGAAATATTGGGTGTAGAATTTCAAAATAATGGTGTTTCAATAATGGATATTGTAAGATTTTTGTCTGGAGAAGATAATGAGAATCTTCTTGCCTATGAGGGACCCCCAGAAGATGAAACAATTAATAATAAATTTAGATATCCAGTTCCAATAGATTTTGCACTATCTAATTTTTTTAGATTTCTCAGAGATAAAGCTGCTTTCTGGAGTGGAGTTACAAGAGATATGAGTTTTGGTGGAGAGAGTAAAAATTTATATGATATTTTATGGAATGATTTCGCTAATAATCCACTTTATTTAGGTACTATAGCACACTCTGAAGGTATCAATAAACTTAATTTATATATTGAACTTCCATGTGAAAATGATGAATGCTTAAATGGAGCAATCTCTTTTAACAAGGACAAAGAAAATACAAATTATAAAAGATATCATTTTGCAATCATCAATATGAATGTAATGAGCTATGAGGAAGATGAATGGGATGGAAAATCAAGTTCTCATAATGGGAATGAAATTAAATATAAAACTGATAATGAAGAATTAGAAATTGATTATTCGAATTATGCTCTTATATATCCTGCAAGAGATCATAATGATTTAAGGGAGAAATTAAATAAAAGAGATTATAAGATTTTTTTACCAGGTGGAATTGTAGGAGAACAGGCTTTATTCACAATTTTTGAGAATACAATAAGAAATATTAAACATTTTGATATTCATAGAATAAAAGACGAAAACGCGAACTGGGATGGGCTGAATTTTAATA
>Ga0102934_1002539_pt1 | contig 12596 bp, 10 predicted proteins | sample SalPonR2_A_D1_MG_FD_78175 | JGI IMG/M metagenome (GOLD analysis project Ga0102934, IMG submission 78175) | Salt pond soil microbial communities from South San Francisco under conditions of wetland restoration - Salt Pond MetaG R2_A_D1_MG | ecosystem: Environmental > Aquatic > Marine > Intertidal...
AATCTGAGCCCGCTTGGGATCGGTCAGCGACAATTCGTCGGGGATATCGAGGTGAATGGCCGGCTCGGGGACCCCGGAAGCCAGCTCTCGGATCGCCTCGCGCAGATCGACGCGGTCTTCGTGACGCATGTCGCTCACCACTTCGCGCACGTCCGAAAGCAGCAACCGGGCAATCGAGCCGGCGCGGACCACGTGTTCCCTGGCTTTGCCCTCGGCAGTATGGCTGGCGACTTCCAGGTTGAGGCTGAGCGCGGTGAGATGATGGCCGATCAGGTCGTGCAGTTCGCGCGCGATGCGCACACGCTCGGCGATGCGGGTGTTCTCGGCCAGCAGCGACTGAGTGGCCCGCAGTTCCGAGTTGACGCGGCGCAGTTCATCGCGCGCTTTCAGCTGGTTGAGCGCCAGCATGGAAGCGGCGTAGGCGAACAGCATCAGGCCCAGCGTAATCATGAGCTGCGGCAGCGCATAGGCCAGCCCGAACTGCGGCAGGATCGCCGCCCAGATCGAAAATGCCAGCGCAATGCCCAGAAGCCAGGCCGTGGCGATGACGCGCGGCAGAATCCAGGGCAGTATGCCGGCGACGATGGTCGAAAGAATCACGCCCAGCGCCGAGCGCGTGAAATAGCTCAGCGCGAATACCGAGGCGGTCATGATTGTCATGACGATCAGCCGTTTCCACAGCGGTGCCAGCGTCCTGAGTCGAGCTGCCGGGTGCAGGAATGCGAGGATGAACAGCAAGGCCGCCGACCACCAGCCGAAGATGCGCGCCGAATCCACTTCGTCGCGCGCGACCAGGGGTAGCAGCAAAAGGGTTGCCGCGACCAGCATCCATGTGGCGATGCCGGCGTAGCGCAACCAGTTTGTCGGGTGGATCTCTCGCATGAGTACGATCTTGATCGGGAATGTCATAATTGTAGTAGGTTCCCGATGCGGGCGATATGGGCGGGAAGTCACATTCTTTGGGCCGGAAAATGCAGACGAACGAACCTTCAGGTGAGCAGCTTCCCGACGTCGTCCGGTGGTGTGCGGCCGACCAGACCTCGGTGGCCGCATTGCTGGCCGAGTTCGGAATGACACTGGTCGAGGTGCCGGCCGCCGATCCGATTCCCGGCAGCTTCTGGGGCGATGACGAGGCCGGGCTGATCGACAACCGTCTCTATGCGCGCGTCGACACGCCGCTGCACTCGATCCTGCATGAGTCGTGTCACTACATCTGCATGGACAACCAGCGCCGGGCGACGCTGCATACCGACGCTGGCGGCGATTACGAGGAAGAAAACGCCGTGTGCTATCTGCAGATTCTACTGGCCGGGAAAATCAACGGCTACGGCGCCGGGCGCTGCATGCTCGACATGGATCGCTGGGGCTACAGCTTCCGACTGGGATCGGCCCGCGCGTGGTTCGAACGCGACGCCGATGACGCCCGTGCTGCCCTGAAGGCGCGCGGGATCGATCCGGCAACCGGTTCGCCGTTGCCCACACCGACTTAGCGAATGGCGCGTTCCCCGCGCGAACACCGTAGAAGGAAACGTACCAAGCCAACCTGTCAGGTTCATGGAAAGGGAGAAAACCAGATGAAAAAATTTGCGATCGGGTGTTTTGCAGTGCTGGTCGTGCTCGCCGTCGCCGGCGGCGGCATTGCCTGGTTCAAGGTCATCAAGCCGGGCATGGAATTTGCCGGTGGCATTGCCGAACTCGGCAAGCAGTACAGCGAACTCAATGAATCCATCGAGAACCGGGCCGGCTATACGCCGCCGGCCGACGGGGAGCTGGGTGAAGCCACCTTCCAGCGCTTCCTTGCCGCTCAGCGCCAGATGCGCACCGAACTCGAAGGCAGGCTGGAAGAACTCCAGTCTAAGTACGAGACGCTCGAGCAGGAAATCGACGAGCGCGGCGGTCAGGCGGGAATCGGCGACATGATGGGCGCCTACAGCGACCTGACCGACCTGCTGATCGACGCCAAGCGCGCTCAAGTCGAGGCAATCAACGACCAGAATTTCTCGCTGCAGGAATACAACTGGGTGCGCGACCAGGTCTATCGAGCCCTCGGCGAGAGCGTTGCCGTGGCGGCGATCGCCGCCAACCCGAGTACATCCAGCGAGTTCCAGACGACCGTGCCGGAAGCGACGCGAGAAATGGTCGCCCCGTATCGCGAAGAGTTGATGAAGGCCCATGTGCTGGCCTGGTGGGGGCTGTAAGTCGGTAGTCGGAAGTCAGTAGTCGGAAGTCAGTAGTCGAAGCAGACGTCCGGGTTTTTCGGACCACCGACTACCGACCACCGACCACCGGTTTTCCCGGAAACCAGACCGGGCCAGCAGTTTCAGGCTCTCCTCAACTCTCGATCCGGACCTTCTTCGCGCCCGGTTTTTCGGTCTGCTTGACGCGTGGCACCTTGATCTTGAGAACGCCGTTCCTGAAGTCGGCCTTGATGCCTTCGGCGTCGGCGTCCTCCGGCAGCGTCAGCACGCGACGGAACTGCCCATAGCTGCGTTCGACCCGATGGAAACCTTCATCTTCGTCCTCGGATTCCTGGCGCTTCTCGCCGGAAAGAACGAGCGTATCGCCTTCGACCTGCAGATCGATCTGCTCGGGGTCTATGCCCGGAACTTCGACCGAAATGCGATAGGCCTTTTTCGATTCGGCGATGTCGACGCTCGGACGGAGCAATACGCTGCCGCTTGCCGGGCGGGCGTTGCCGAAGAAGTCTTCGAACATGCGGTCCATTTCGCGGTGCATCCGCGCGAAGGGATCACTTTCACGGGTGGACGGCAGAAATTCACGGCCACCTTCGTTTTCGCGTTTCATCCAGTTGAATGGTGCGATCTTTTGAAGATTCATGTTGATGTACCTCCTTGACCACGATTCATTCGATATTTCACCTGGGGACTTGACGGCGCTGCTTTCAAGACGGATTTTCGACCTGAAACGACGATGCCGATTCCCCCACCTGTTATTTTAGCTCTATCGCATGTAAAGCGCTTGAGCCGGATCAAAAAATGACGGCCCTGCGCGGCGGGGTATAGTCGCGAAACCAGGCCTGCAGGATCAACCGCATGACCGAAAACGCCAACCACCCCGGATTGCCACAAATCGCGCAGGACTGGTTCGACCGAGGCGGCATCGAGCAACTCGGCCGGCTCGATTGCTTCGTCGTCGACCAGGGGGACCGGCAGGCCGAGTCGACAATCGTGATGCTCCACGGCTTTCCGTCCAGCTCGCTGGACTGGCGGGTGGTCGCCGATGAGCTGGCCGGCGAACAGCGGCTGCTTATGATCGATTTTCCGGGTTTCGGCTTCTCGGCCAAGCCCGCTTCGGGTTACAGCTATTCGCTGGTCGACCAGGCCGACCGCGTGCTGATGATGCTGGCCGCCAGGGGCATCGAGCGAGTGCACCTGGTGGCACACGACATGGGCACCAGCGTGGCCTGCGAGCTGCTGGCCAGGCGAGAGATGGGCATGCTGCCGGTCGCCGTCGAGTCGGCAGTGTTCATGAACGGCAGCGTGTTCATCGAGCAGGCACGGTTGACGCCCTCGCAGAAGCTGTTGAGATCGCCTTTGGCGAAGCCCTATACGAAGCTGGCTTCGGCGCGCTTGTTCCGCTGGCAGATCGGAAAGATTCTCGCCAGACCAATCGACGACGAGGAACTGGACGCGATGTGGGCGCTGATGCGCTACAACGACGGCATTCGCACACTGCCGCTGACGATTGCCTACGTGGACGAGCGATATCGTTTCTACCAGCGCTGGACCGGTCCGCTGGCCCGGCTCGATATTCCGGTGCGCGTGATCTGGGGCCGCCACGATCCGGTTGCCGTCCCGGCCATCGCACAGCGACTGGCCGACACAATCCCGACCGCCGGCCTCGACTGGCTGGACGACCTCGGTCACTTCCCGATGCTCGAAGACCCGCCCGCCGTCGCGGCCGCGATCCGGAAATTCTGGAACCGCGGCTGATTGCGTTTGGCTTAAGTCGCACCGGGATCAGCGACGGGTATGAGAGCTTGCCTGGCAAGCGAAGATTGGTTGTAAACCGTAAAGCGTAAACCGTAAATCGTGAAAGCGGAACACCAACAGCACGAGGAAAATCCGAAAACCGAAGGAAACGACGCAACGACGAACTTCAACCTGCCCGAAGAATCCGAACCGGCGGCGTCGAAAGCACGCTGCGGTTGCCCAGCCAGCCGGCGCCGACCACGAGCAGGGCCGAGGCGCCGAAGCCGAGGATGAACAGCGATACGCCCGGCTGGTAGTCGAATCCGAACAGTTCGTCGGCCATGATCCAGCCGGTGACTGCGGCACCGAGCGTGGCCAGCGCGGCGGCAATCGCGGCCATGATTGCGTATTCGATCAGCAGCCCGTTGCGCACGGTCGCGTTGTCGGCGCCCAGCGTGCGAATCAGCGCGGCCTCGGACCGGCGCTGGTCGCGGGTGGCCTCCAGCGCCGCCAGCAGCACTACCAGTCCGGCGATCAGCGTGAACGCGAACACCACCTGGGCGGCCTGGCTGACCTGGTTGATGATCTCGAAGACCCGCTGGATCAGCGCGCCGACGTCGAGGACGCTGGTATTGGGCAGCGAGCGTGCAAGTTCGTCTAGCGCCTGCGCGCCTTCCGGGGGCAGGTAGAAACTCGCGACGAACTGGTGCGGCAGCATCTCGCCGGCTTCCGGTGTGAGCAGCAGGAAGAAATTGACGTTGAACGAGTTCCACTCGACGTCGCGGATATTGGTGATCTCGGCGCTGAACGCGCGCCCGCCGCTGTCGAAGGTCATCCGGTCGCCCACGCCCACGCCGACGCGGTCGGCCCAACGCCTGGCGACCGAGATTTCGCCGCTGTCCCCGGCTTCCCAGAATTCTCCTTCGACGATTTCATTGGCCGGCGGGATTCGGTCTATCCATGACAGATTGACCTGCCCTGTGAACCGGTCCTCGGGTGGACGGTCGCCGCCCTTCAGCGAGCCTTTTTCAACAATCTCTGTCAATTGGGCATTCGCCATGGGCCGGATCTGCAGCTGCCCGGCGCCGATGTCTTCCAGCGTTTCCCGCACCCGTCCGACCTGGTCGGGCTGGATGTTGACCATGAAATGATCGGGGGTGTCGGCCGGCAGGCTTGCCCGCCACTGGCCGATCAGTTCGCCGCGAACCACCATCAGCAGCAGCAGCGCCATCAAGCCCAGTCCGAGCGCGGTGATCTGCAGGATGCTGGCGCCGCTGCGGCGGCTCAGGCCGGCCAGGCCGAAGCGCCACGCGCCGCTTGCCGACGCGGACAGCTTGCGCGTGGCCAGCATTGCGCCCCAGGCAGCCAGCGCCAGCAGGCCGGCCAGCAGTGCGCTGCCGCCGAGCATCAGCAGGGCGAGTCTGAAGTCACCGAGTTCGTAGACCGGGATCGCCAGCGCTGCAACAATCGGAATCAGCCAGGCGACGCGCTCGCGCGCCCTCGGGACGTCCAGCGAACGGTTGAGGATTCGCATGGGCGGGACGCGCTTGAGCGACAGCAGCGGGGGCAGGGCGAAGCCGACCGCCAGCAATAGCGTGAACAGCGCGCTGCCCGCCAGCGGCTGCAAACGCATGCCGGGCAGGTCGGTGCTCATCTGGACGCTGAGAATCTGGGCGATCAGGTGTTGGCCGGCAACCCCGGCGATGCCGCCGAGCACCACGGCAAACAGCACCAGCCAGAGCAGCAGCAGGGCGATGGCCCGCATCACCTCATTGCTTTCGGCCCCGAAGGCCTTGAGGATGGCGATCAGGTCGCGCTGGGCGCGCGAGAATCGCATCGCCGCCAGCAGCACGGCCACCGCCGCAAGAATCACGGCGGTGAGCGCGGCGACCGCCAGGAAGCGGCGCGCCTGCTCCAGCGCCTCGTCGGTCTGCGCTTCGGCCTCGCCGGCTGTCTGCAGCCGCTGGCGGCCGGATAGCTGCGATTCGGTGCGCTGGACGAAACGGTCCACGGCACGCTCCTCGCCGGCGGCCAGCAGGCGATAGCGCGCCCGCGAGCCGGCGCCGAGCAGGCTGGAGCCCTCCAGGTCGGCCAGGTTCACCAGCAGGCGCGGCGAGAGCATGAACGGACCGCCACCCTGGTCGGGTTCGTAGGTCAGGAGTTTCTCGACCGTCAACTCGCGCTCACCCAGCACGACGCTGTCGCCGGGCGCTATATCCAGCGACCGCAGACCGCTGGGGGCGATCCAGGCCTTGCCGGGCTCGGGTATCGTCCCGGTCGTCCGGTCGGGCTGGTCGAGGGCGTCGGCAATCTTCAGCGCGCCGCGCAGCGGATAGCCTTCGCTGACCGCCTTGACGTCGAACAGCGCGCTGGTCTCGTCAGAGAAAAGCACCGTGGACAGCGTGATCATGGGCGAGGTCGAAAGGCCCAGTTCGGCGGCGCGCGCCGCGATTTCCGCGGGCAGCGGATTGCGATCGCTGACCACGACGTCGGCGGCCAGCACCTCGCCGGCCTGGCGCTCCAGCGTGCGGCCGACCCGATCGGTGAACAGGCTCACCGCCGACAGCGCGGCGGTGGCCACGGCAAGACCTGCGATCAGCATCCATAGCGCGCCCGACCGTCCCTGGCGCAGCAGCAGGCGACCCGAGAGTGCGGCGCTGTTCATGGGCGCGAGGCGCTCGCGGCCTGCGGCGACGAATCGTCCTGCCCGGCATCCTTGGCCGACTCGAAACGGATATGCCCGTCGTCCATGGTCGCGACATCGGCGCATCGCTCGGCCAGGCGCGGATCATGGGTGACCAGTACCAGCGCTGTCCCGTTCTTCTCGTTCAGATCGAACAGCAGATCGGCCACCGCGTCGCCGGTCTTGCGATCAAGGTTGCCGGTGGGTTCGTCGGCGAACAGGATGGCCGGGTTACCGGCAAATGCGCGAGCGATCGCGACGCGCTGCTGCTCGCCGCCGGACAGCTGGCGCGGGTAGTGGTCCAGGCGATGATCCAGGCCAACCTGTCCCAGCGCCTTCAGTGCGCGCTCGCGCGGCTGGTCGATGCGCCCGATCTCGAGCGCCAGCATCACGTTTTCCAGCGCGGTCAGGCTCGGCAGAAGATGGAACGACTGGAACACGAAGCCGACCCGGGCGCGTCGAAGCCGCGCGCGCCCGTCCTCGTCGAGATCGCCGAGCTTCTGCCCGGCGAGCAGGATTTCACCGGCGGTGGGCGTTTCCAGCCCGGCCAGCAGTCCCAGCAGTGTGGTCTTGCCCGAGCCGGAGGCCCCGACAATCGCCAGCGTTTGCCCTGCGTTCAGGTCCAGGCTGATATCTTTGACGATCTCGAGGCGGCCACCCGGTGCATCCACCGCGTAGTCGACGTTGCTTGCGACCAGCGGCTTTTCGCCGGCCTGGTCCGAATTCGGAGAAGAATCGTTCATGAAATTTTCGGGACTCCCGGTCCGTCTGATGGTTTTGCTTCTGGCGCTGTGCGGCGATGCCGCGCTGGCCGAGCGAATCGTGATTCTGGGCGACAGTTTGTCTGATGCGTATAACATGCCGCGTGAAGCCGGCTGGGTGCATCGGCTCGATGAACGCCTGGGCGAGGCGCATACGGTGATCGACGGCAGCATTTCCGGCGACACCTCCGCCGGCGCCGTCTCGCGCATCGATGGTCTGCTGGAAACGCACCAGCCGCAAGTGCTGATCGTCATCCTCGGCGGAAACGACGGCCTGCGCGGCCTGCCGCCGAGCGCGCTGGCGGACAATCTGGCAAAACTGATCGAGCGGGGGCGGGCCGCCGGTGCCGAGGTTGCCATCATGCAGGTCCGCCTGCCGCCCAACCTCGGCCGCACCTACATTCAGCGTTTCGAGGCGGTCTACCCGAAACTGGCCGAGCGCTACGACATCGAACTCATCCCGTTCTTTCTCGACGACCTGTTCGACCGCCCCGGCATGCTGATGGACGACGGCATCCATCCGACCGAAGCCGCCCAGCCGAAACTGGCCGACTTCATGGAGCCGTATGTCCGGGGGTTGATCGAAGAGTAGGGGCTCGGCACACCATCGCCGGCAAGGCCGGCTCCCACACCCGTGAGCCTGGTTCTTCCCCGCCGCCCGCTACAGGTGTGGGAGCGGGCCTCGCCCGCGAAATAATGAATCCTGGATAGCCCGGCGGGCAGAACCATCGCCGGCAAGGCCGGCTCCCACACCCGTAAGCCTGGCTCTTCCCCGTCGCCCGCTACAGGTGTGGGAGCGGGCCTTGCCCGCGAAGTATCGAGTTCCGTGCGGCTGACGGTGGATGCGCTTCGCTTATCCACCCTACGTAAAACTATAAGTCCTGAACCGCCGGTTCAGACGACAACGCTTTTCGGTTGCGTAAACCATAAAGCGTCCAACCGTAAACCGCAGCCTCAACACCTGACCCCGGAACCCGAACCCGGAACCCTAGCCCGACGTAAAAATCAGCTTCGGCCGGTTGTACAGGCTGCCGGCGATGGCGGCGAGGATCAGGGCCAGGGCCAGCGTGCTGCCGATGGCTGCGCCGAACCAGCTCAGCGGAATGGACTCGCCGCGAACCAGCTCGATAATCAGGATATTCTGGTTCAACAGCGGGACCGCCGACATCCAGAACTCGGCCTTGGCCGGGTTGATCAGCAGCCAGAGGCTGGGCACCATCGGCAGTATGACGACCAGGCCCATGTAGCTCTGGGCTTCACGGAAGCTCTTGGCGAACGAGGCCAGGATGGTCAGAAGCGCCGCGGCCAGAAGCGCGGCCGGCGCCACGATCAGGAAGGCCTTGAAGGCTACCGCGAAATCGAGGTTGAGCTGAATGCCCATGGAAGCCGTCGGCAGAAAACCCATGGCGTAGACGAATGCGATCAGACCCAGGCCGAGCGTGGCCAGCGCGAAAAAGGTCGTGGCGCCCAGCTTGCCGGCCATGATCTGCCAGCGCGGCAATGGGTTGATCAGCAGCGGCTCGAGCGATTTGCGCTCGCGCTCTCCGGCCGTGGTGTCTATGGCCATGTGCATAGAGCCCATGAACACGGTGATCAGGATGAAATACGGCAGAAACGCCAGGATCTGTCCGCCCCGGGAGGTGGGCGTCGACAGGTCGACGATCTGGCTGTCGACCGGGCGTCTGATGTCCGGGTGCACGCCCCGCAGCTGCAGGCGCAGATTGCCGATCTGCTGGTTGTAGCTCGACAGATAACGATTGACGCGCGCGATCGTGGTACCCGAATAGCGCAGCGATCGGTCGGCAATGATTTCCACCGGGGCCGGCCGGCCCTCGTTCCATGCTTCGGCGAAGTCGTCGGGAATGCGAAGCACGACCTCTGCTTCTTCTTCGCGCACCGCCTCCTCGGGATCGTCCGGCGCCGGCTCGATGACCACGCCCTGGCGTTCCAGCCAGGCCACCAGGTTGGGCGCGTTCTCGGCGCCGACCACTGGCAGTTCCAGCGCCGATTCCATGCGCTCCGTCTCCTGCTTGGCGACGAATGAGATCATGACGCTGAAAAGCACCGGGCCGAGCAGCGGACCGAGGATGAGCGTGTTGAGGATCACCCGCCGGTCGCGGAAGTTGTCCAGCAGTTCCTTGATGAAGACCGCGATCATGCCAGCAACCCCTCGTCGGATCCGATCAGTTTGACGAACGCGTCCTCGAGGTTTTGCTCGCCGGAGCGTTCCAATAGTTGCTGCGCCGTGCCCTCGGCGGCAATGCGGCCGCCCGAGATGATCACGATGCGGTCGCACAGTGCTGCGACCTCCTGCATGATGTGCGTGGACAGCACCACGCAGCGGCCTTCCATCTTCAGCTGCAGCAGGAATTCGCGCAGCGCCCGGGTGGTCATGACGTCGAGCCCGTTGGTCGGTTCATCGAGCAGGATGGTGCCCGGCTCGTGGATCAACGCCCGCGCGATCGCGACCTTGACCCGCTGGCCCTGGGAGAAGCCGTCGGTGCGGCGATCGATGAACCCGCCCATGTCGAGCACGCCGGCGAGCTTGTCGATGCGGCTGACGATAAGGTTCTTGTCGAGTCCCTGGAGCTTGCCGTAGTAGCGGATGTTCTCGCGCGCCGTGAGTCTGTCGTAGAGCCCGCGGGAATCCGGCACCACGCCGAGCTTGCGCTTGACCTGGATCGGCTCGGCCAGCGGGTCTATGCCGTCGACGGTCATGCTGCCGCTGTCGGGCTGGAGCAGCGTGTAGAGCATGCGCAGCGTGGTGGTCTTGCCGGCGCCGTTTGGCCCGAGCAGGCCGGTGATCTGGCCGTCGCGGGCGGTAAAGCTCACGTCGTCGACCGCCACGACCTTGCCCTTGTTGAAGGTCTTGCGCAGTGCCCTGGCTTCAATCATGGCGTCGGTCCCAGCAGGTTGATGAAAAACGGCTCCGGGCCGATGCGATCCGTGCACTCGGTATCGAGATCCTCGACGCCGGCCTCGGCAATGAATTCGGTTGCGATCGAGGAAATGCAGGGATTCGTGATGGTGATATGGCCACGGCCTTCCGACACGATGTGCAGGCTGTTGCTGAACTGCTCGTTTGCCTCCTCGCCGTATTGCGGCGGCGTGACCGGGTCGAGCTCGCCGGAAAGGATCAGGATGGGCACGTCGACATCGAACGGCTGATGGTAGTCGGGGCCCACCGGATCGGCCGGCCACCAGCTGCAGACCTTGGAATAGAGTTCGGTGAACGAATTCCCCAGCAGCGTGCCGGAAGCATCGCTGTCGGCCGGCCAGTAAGGCCAGTCCTCGCTGCAGCCGACCGAAAAATTCAGGCCGATGGCCATGCCCTGGCTCATCTGGTCGTTGGTCATCAGCGCCTGGGCGGCCAGACGTTCCGGGCTGCCGGTGGTGGCCGCCTCATGAATCAGGTACGGAATCATCATCTGGCTGACCGGCGAGTAGGCCAGGAAACGCAGGCTGGAGGCCAGCACCGCGTCGGAAAACGTCAGCTCTTCGGCCACCCCGGTGCGTGGATGAGTCACCTGAATATCCTGGGGCGTTTCGGCATAGCGTGCCTTGAGGTCATCGAATGCCTGGTTCAGTTCGGGAAAACGCTCGCTGCAGGTTGCATCTCCAACGCAGCGCTGGAGCAATTTCTCGATCGAGCGATCGAGCATTTCGGCGTGTTCCGAGCCCAGCTTCAGGCGCGTCGGCACGACGCCGTCGATGATCATGGCGCGCACCGCTTCGGGGAATCGACGAAGGTAAACCTGGGCCATGCGGGTGCCGTACGAGCCGCCGACCAGGTTGATCGTATCGAGTCCCAGGTGTCGGCGCAGCAGCTCCAGGTCTTCCGCGCCGTCGACCGTGGTGTAATGGCGCACGTCGGCATCCAGGGTCTCGTGGCACTGGCGCAACAGTTCGTTGATCTGGTCCAGATCCGGCTCGACAAGAAAGGTATCCTCGTCGAACTCGCATTCCAGAGCGTTCGAACCGCCGGTGCCGCGCTGGTCGAGAAAGATCAGGTCGCGGTTGCGATTGATGTCCGACAGCGCATTGGAGATCACGGGCGCCACGTCGCGTGCCGACTGGCCGGGGCCGCCGGCGAGGAAGAACACCGGATCGGGCGCCGGATCGCCGGTACGCGCCTCGACCACGGCCCAGGCCAGCTCGATGGTTCGGCCGTCCCGCTTGTCTTCACGCTTGTCTTCACGCTTGTCTTCACGATGGTGAAGACCATCGCTGCGGTCCTCCGGGGCATCCAGGGTGCCGCACAGCGCACTGACGCTGATGCGCCCGCCGGCCGCCGACAGCTCGCATTTTTCGGTATCTGCCGGCCAGCGATCGACCGGTTGTTGCGCCTCGAGCGAAACCGACAACAGCATCGCGGCTGTGATGGACGATAATTTGAGAGTCAACGGATTTGCCCCAAGAGTGAAAAGTTCGACCGCGAAACCGCAGACAATACAGGCGCCATCCTATCCGATCAACAGGCCATAGGTCATGAAAGCACTTGAAGTCAATAACCTGAAGAAAATCTACAAGAACGGGGTGGTTGCGCTCAAGGGCATCGACCTGAACGTGGAGGAGGGGGATTTCTTCGCCTTGCTGGGGCCCAACGGCGCCGGCAAGTCGACGCTGATCGGTATCGTGTCGTCGCTGGTCAACGCCTCCTCCGGGGACACGAAAGTGTTCGGCACCAGCGTGCAGACCGACCGCTCCCGGGCCATGGCCAAGATCGGACTGGTGCCGCAGGAGGTCAATTTCAATCAGTTCGAGAGGCCTTTCGACATCGTCGTCAACCAGGCCGGATACTACGGCGTGCCGCGGCACGTCGCTCGTGAAAGGGCGGAAAAGTACTTGAAGCAGCTGCAGCTGTGGGACAAGGCGTTCAAGCCGTCGCGCACCATGTCCGGCGGCATGAAGCGTCGGCTGCTGATTGCCCGCGCCATGGTGCACGAACCCAGACTGCTGATACTCGACGAGCCCACGGCCGGCGTGGATATCGAGATCAGGCGATCGATGTGGGAATTCATCGAGAAGATCAACCGCGACGGCACCACGGTGATCCTGACCACGCACTACCTCGAGGAAGCCGAGAACCTGTGCCGTAATATCGCGATCATCGATCACGGCACCATCGTCGAGAATACGACGGTCAAGGCGCTGCTGGGCAAACTGGATATCGAGACCTTCGTGCTCGATCTTTGTGATCCGCTGGAGAAGCCGCCGGAG
>Ga0102934_1002541_pt1 | contig 12593 bp, 15 predicted proteins | sample SalPonR2_A_D1_MG_FD_78175 | JGI IMG/M metagenome (GOLD analysis project Ga0102934, IMG submission 78175) | Salt pond soil microbial communities from South San Francisco under conditions of wetland restoration - Salt Pond MetaG R2_A_D1_MG | ecosystem: Environmental > Aquatic > Marine > Intertidal...
ATGGCTTTTTGCACAGATGACACCCATCCTGATGACCTGATCAAAGGCCATATCAATATTCTTGTAAAACGGGCGATGGCCACTGGACTTGATCCAATCAAAGTTCTTCGCATGGCCAGTCTTAATCCAATCCAGCAGTATGATTTAGATGTTGGCTTGCTTCAGGAAAATGATGCTGCCGATTTTTTAATAGTCGATAAGCTTGACAATTTGGAAATTCAAAAAACAGTAATCGATGGAAAAATTGTATTTGAGAAAAATAAGCCCCACATAAAATATAAGCGTACAAAAGAAATTAATAAATTTGAAGCCACAAAAAAACAGATCCCAGATTTTTCAGTGCCTGCCAGAAACAGCAAAATTAATATAATCGAAGCCAGGGACGGTGAACTCATAACAAATCGACTTCAGGAAAAACCAAAGATTGAAAATAATCAAAGTGTTTCTGACGCTAAAAGAGACATTCTCAAAATTGCTCTAGTCAATAGATATCGGAATCAGAAACCTGCGGTGGCTTTTGTGAAAAATTTCAGTTTTAAAAAAGGTGCCATTGCCTCTTCAGTTGCTCATGATTCTCATAATATTCTGACCGTTGGAGTCTCTGACCGGGATCTTTGCCAGGCGGTTAATTTAATTATCAAAAATAAAGGTGGTCTAAGTCTTGTATGTGAAGATGATAATATTGCTGAAATTCTACCTCTGCCAATTGCCGGTTTGATGAGTAATGATAATTATCAAAAAGTGGCCAAAAAATATAATGCGCTCAACCAGTTAGCCCGGAGTTTGGGAACAGAAATGAATGCGCCCTTTATGACGCTTTCTTTTATGGCTCTATTGGTAATTCCGGAAATTAAAATTGGAAATATGGGATTATTTGATGTCAAGAAATTTGAATTCATAGAATAGGGGATCAAAAATGGTAACAAAAAGCATAAAAAGTTTGTCCCTGATCGGTCTTGCTATTATTTTGGTTAATTGTTCTCAAACACCGCGCTATACAATCGAAAACATCAATGAGTTACCAGAAAGTTCAGAGCCTTACGTAGTGAAATCCCATAATGTAGATAGAGATGTACAATTAATCAAATCAAAGGGTTTTGAAGTAATTGAACGAACACAGCGGGAAACCAGAGTTTCACTTCTCGTAGATCGTGCCAAAAAGATTGGAGCTGACCTGATTTTATATCAAAGTGCATCGGAAATTGAAAATAAAGAAGACCGCCCTGAGCCATTTTATAAAAGATCGGGATCAAAAACTAAATCCGTTAACAGTGAAATAGAAGCAGAGAACAGGGACGGAAATGCTTCATTGTACTTTCGGGCGACTTCAAGTTCATGTTATTCTGATAAATTTGCCAAATTGGCAGCTTTTTTAACAAAAGCCAGACCTTAATTGGTATTAATCTGATTTTAATAAGGTAGATCTTAGGTGATTTTTGCGGTCAAATAGAATTTTAATTACCTGTTAATATAAATATTGACAGATTAAATTATTCTTATTACCTTAATAACAGTCTTTGAATTTCTAATAGTTTTGAGGATATATGGTAACAGTCGGAACAGACATTATAGAAGTTGACAGAATCAAAAGAGCAATGCAACGCACTTCAAAGTTCAGGGAAAAAATATTCACCAGCACTGAAATAGAATATTGTAGCAATAAGGCCAATCCCGAACAACATTTTGCAGGAAGATTTGCCGCCAAAGAGGCCTTAAAAAAAGCTATTATGAGCATGCATCCTGATATGGAAACAATTCCCTTTCGCATTTTTGAAATCATTAATGCTCCCAATGGAAAACCGGAAGTAAAAATATTAGAAAATAGCCATTATCAATTAAATGAAAATTACACACTGGAAGTCTCTATTTCCCATATAAAGAACTTGGCAATGGCAACCGCAATTATGGAGAAATTATGAAAGAATATATATTATCAAATAAAGAAGCCCAGGCAGTTGACAATTATACCATGGGCGAACTAGGTTATTCTGGAAAACAATTAATGAAAAAAGCCGGCGGATATGTGGCTATGAAAGTCAAAAAAATGTTAGACCATGTTCCCGGAAGCCGGATTGAAATCTTTTGTGGAACCGGAAATAATGGTGGCGATGGTTTTGTTGCTGCAGGAGAATTGAGCGACTGGGGTGCCCATGTCCATGTCTGGGTTGTAGGAAGCCAAGACAAAATTAGTGGCGACGCTCTTCATTATTATAACAGAATTAAAGACGATAATCAAAATATTGATTTTTTAAAGGAAGCGAAAGACCAGGAAAGAATTCAGGATCTACATGGCAGTGATCTGATCATCGACGCACTTTTAGGGACCGGTTTAAAAGGCGAAGTTCGAGGCCTGTATGCTGATCTTATTGATATGATCAATAATTCTAATCGTCCCGTACTATCCGTTGATATACCTTCTGGAATCAATGGCGATACTGGTCTTAAAGGCGGAAAAGCAGTCAAAGCCATTAAGACTGTCACTATGGGATTTTTGAAACGCGGTCTCCTTTATAATGATGGTCCTGATTATAGCGGCAAAGTCATTGTTGGTGACTTGAAATATCCTCAGGAAAGTTATGATATACTCGATCACGAAACCTATCTTTTCAAAAAAGAAGATCTTAATAAATTTCTCCCCAAAATTGCTTTCGATGTTTACAAACACCGAATGGGAAAAATTCTCTGTTACTGCGGCTCGCCGGGTATGACCGGTGCTGCAGTTCTGGTTTCCAAAGCAGCCCAGCGTAGTGGAGCCGGTCTTGTTATTAGTGCTATACCCGCTAGTTTGAATACTATTATGGAAATCAAATTGACTGAAGGGTTATCTTTTCCAGTTGATGAATCGGAAAATCATACTTTTGACAAAGCCAGTCTAAAATCCAGTCGTGAAAAAATTGATTGGAGCAATACAATTGTTTTTGGCCCTGGTGTTTCTGGCAAAAAAGAGGTTATGGAATTTGGCCTTGAGCTGGTAAAAACTGTTCAAAAACCCTTTGTAATTGATGCTGATGGCCTTAAAATTTTCAAAACCAACCTTAACCTGCTAGAAAATCTGGATAAACCGATATTAACACCTCATATTGGAGAATTATCCTATATTACCGACGAATCAGTGGCTGATATAAAAGAAAATATAATTGATTTTGGACGCCAATTTGCACAAAAATATAGCTGCATACTTGTTTTGAAAGGCCCCCACACAATCACATTTTCGCCAGAAGGAAAAGCCGCAGTCAATTCTACTGGCAATCCTGGTTTGGCCACTGGCGGAACTGGTGACGTACTAACTGGAATCATAGCAGCTCTGGTTGGTCAGGGATTAAAGCCCTTTGATGCCGCTGCTAGCGCAGTCTCTATCCATGGCGCAGCTGCAGATGAAGCAGTCAAGCATCTTGGCTTTCGTGGTCTGATAGCAGGTGATCTTTTGAAATATATTCCCGAAATCTTTAAGCAATTCGACGAGTTGAAACAGTGAAAAAGTATTTATTACGAGCTCCGGCAATTATTCTAACAATTTTAATTTTTTTAGTTTCTTCCTTTTCTCTGGATAAATTACCAGATACGCGTATCCTATCTTATGACAAAATCATCCATGTAATAGAATATGCGGTGTACACATTTTCTGTAGCCCTTGCGCTGAGTACTTCAAGCAAGGATACAATTTACAGAAATTTATTTCTGATCTCTGTTTCAATAGGACTAATGTACGGTGCTCTTGATGAGTTTCACCAATTTTTTGTTAATGGTCGTAAGTCATCGATTTTCGACTGGTTTGCTGATGCTGGTGGCTCATTTTTAGGCATTTATTTATACAATAAATTAAAAAATATTAGATGGTTGAGCTATGACCCGATTGACTAGGTTATATATTAAAAATTTTGCTATTATTGAAGAACTCGAAATCGAGTTCAAACCCGGTTTTACAGTGATAACTGGTGAAACGGGCGCAGGTAAATCAATCATTATCAATGCTTTGAATTTAACCCTGGGTGAACAGGCAGATATTTCCATGATTCGTTCAGGATGTAAAAGCGCTATAATAGAATGTGATATAAAACTCGAGGATAATGCCCGGGTCCAGGAATTCTTTGATGAAAATGGCATAGAAAATGATCATCACCTTTCCATCAAGCGAAAGCTCTATCAATCCGGTCGATCAAAGGCCTGGATTAATGGACAAAACGTTAATATTGGTGATCTCAAGACGCCGGGTAATTATTTAATTGACCTGCATGGCCAGCATCATCATCAGGCTCTTTTAAAAGAAGATAATCATCTCCCCTATCTTGATAGTTATGGCAATTATTCCGATTTGCTAAACCAGGTGCAACAAAGCTGGCAAAAACTGGACAATCTTGTCGAAAAGAAAAAGCTTTTGCAAGAAAAGCATAAAACCCTTCAGGACAAGAAAGACCTCTGGCAGTTCCAGTATGATGAGATCAAAAAGGTCGGCCCGGAGCGAGGAGAATACGAAAAGCTAAAGAAAGAAAAGAATCTGCTGGAGAATTCAGAGAAAATATACAAATTATCCAGTGGACTGGTTAGCCAGCTTTATGAGAGCGAAAGCAGCTTCTACAATAATCTAGATGAAGCAATTGACAAACTTGATGAATTAAATCAAATTCAGGCTGATTTCGATGAATATCTGGAGCAACTTTCCGATGTAAAATTTCTTTTGCAGGAAATTTCCTCCAGCCTGTCTGATTTTGCTGACGACATTGATGTGGACCCTAACCGGCTTGATAATATTAGTGAAAGACTTTACAATCTGGAAAGATTGATGCAAAAGTATGGTGAGGATCTAGATGAAGTTCTTGATTATCGTGATAAAATCAAGGAAGAACTCAACCGGGATGAAGGGATCAAATTTGAGATCGAAAAAGTAGAAAAGCAGATTGAGAAAGCCCGTCAGGAATATAGTCATTTGGCTCTCCAATTATCAAAAAAGAGAAAAGAGTACGCGCAAACATTTGAGAATGAACTCGAGCAAGTCCTTGACCGGCTGGGAATCAAGGGCGCCCAATTTAAAGTAGAAATAAAACAGATCGAATCTGAAAATGGATTAGCTCAAATCGATGATAAAAATTATAATGCTGATGAAAAAGGCGTTGACCGAATTAGATTTTTGATTAGCACAAATCCCGGTGAACCACTTATGCCTCTCACAAATATTGTATCAGGTGGTGAAGTTTCCCGAATAATGCTGGCTATCAAATCTATTTTGGCTGAGAAAGATCGGGTCCCTATTTTGATATTTGATGAAATTGACACAGGAATATCAGGAAAAATAGGTCGTATTGTTGGAGAAGAGGTCAAAAAATTATCGCACTCTCATCAGATTCTTTGTATTACCCATCTGGGTCAGATTGCAGGTCTTGGCGATGATCATCTGGCCGTTAGAAAAATTACTAAAAACAATAGAAACAGAACAAAAATCTACCGTCTTGACGCTCAGGAAAAAGTCAATGAGATTGCAACTTTGATTGGCGGAAAAGAAATAACAGAATCTGCAAAAGCTCAGGCTAAAGAGCTCTTAAATCAATAATAGAATCTTAGTAACTAAGATTCCTCTATAATATCCCACTGTTTTTATTACTAAAAAACACTGCAATAAATACATGGAATTTAGATTTTCTTTGTATTAAATTTACTCTCAGCTACTGACATAATTTTGTTTAATTCAAGAGATTTTATCTCTTTGAAAGGAGCATGAATGAATTTCATAACCAAGAAGACTGTCGCTGACTCAAAGACCCTCAATAGAATGCTCACTCGCCTTTCTCATGAAATTATCGAAAAATGTAAAGGAATTGAGGATCTGGCAATAGTGGGAATTCGTACTCGAGGTGAATATCTAGCCAAACGCATTTCCAAAGAAATTGAAAGAATTGAAAAAAAAGAAATCCCGGTAGGCATACTCGATGTAGTAATGTATAGAGATGATTTTCGCAATAAAAACAAACTCCCCAGAGTAAAAGTCACTGAAATCCCTTTGATGTGGCCAGAAAGAAGCTCATATTGGTTGACGATGTTATTTATACTGGTCGAACAGTGAGAGCTGCGCTAGACGCTATCACTGATTTGGGAAGACCAGCTTCTATAAAACTGGCTGTACTAATCGATCGAGGTCACAGAGAAATGCCTATTATGCCCAATTTTATCGGCAAAGAATTCAAAACCGCTTCTAATGAAGAAATTAGGGTGAGAGTCAAAGAAATTGACAGTAAAGATGAAATTCTATTGGTTGAAGCAAATGATCAAGATACGGAATAAATGATAAAATTAATCAAAAGCAAAATCTAAAAATCCATTATTTAAAGGGGATAAACCAATGAGTTTAAGTATCGATAATCTATATGGCCTGGAGGGTGTCCCAAAAGCGGATATTGATCAAATTCTGGATACCGCTTTTTCTTTTCGGGAAGTACTTGACAGGCCAGTAAAAAAGGTTCCCACACTAAAAGGGACTACTGTTGTCAATCTATTTTTTGAGCCCTCTACCAGAACCAAAAATTCTTTTGCTCTGGCTGAGAAAAGACTTTCCGCTGATACAGTTAATTTCTCTGCCGCCTCTAGTAGTTTGGAAAAAGGCGAGAGTCTCAAGGATACAATTCAAAATCTATTTGCTATGAAAATGGACGTTGTTGTAATGCGACATCCTACTCCCGGTTCTGTAAAAATGTTGGGCGATTTTGTTGATGCAGTAATTATCAATGCCGGTGATGGAACTCATGAGCACCCAACTCAGGCCCTTCTGGATATGATGTCGATCAAAGAAAAATTTGGAAAACTTGAGGATCTCAACATTACTATCGTAGGAGATATTAAACATTCCCGGGTTGCTCTTTCAAATATTTATGGACTGAAAACTATGGGCGCCAACGTTATGCTGTGTGCTCCTCCCACCTTTTTACCCGCCGAAGTAGATTCTCTGGGTGTTGAAGTAACCTACGACATTAATGAAGCTTTAGATTTTGCCGATGCAGTCAATGTGCTCAGAATTCAAAAAGAACGGCAGGGAAAGGGTCTAATACCTAGTTTGAGAGAATATCGCCAGACTTTTGGAATTACCAGAGACCGTCTTGAGAAATTAAAAAAACCGATCACAATCATGCATCCTGGACCTATGAATCGTCAGGTAGAAATTGACTCTGAAATAGCCGATGGCGAGAACGCTATTATTCTTGATCAGGTTTTAAATGGCGTGGCTATTCGAATGGCCGTACTATTTCTATTATCTGGTAATTAATCTAAAAAACGGTGGAGTTATAAAATGCAAAAGAAAAATATACAAGGAAAATATTTACTAAAAGGCGGTGAAATTGTTGATCCCAGCCATGATAGCATTGAAAAGAAAGATATTCTCATCGAAAAAGGCAGGATCAAAAAAATTGGCAAGAATATTAAAGAGGATGGTGAGACTAAAGTTATCGATGTAAAAGGATTAAAAATATCCCCAGGTTTCGTTGATCTACATACTCACCTGCGGGAACCTGGCCAGGAAGATGCCGAGACAATTGCCAGTGGTGCTCAAGCTGCTCTTTCTGGTGGTTTTACCAGAATTTGTTGCATGCCCAATACCAAACCCTCTATTTCGACACAAGAGTCCGTCCAATTCATCCTCAACAAAGCCCGCAATCTAGATGTAAAGGTAATGCCCATTGCCTCAATTACAAAAGATCGCAAAGGAGAACAGCTTACCGAATTTGCAGAACTGGCTAAGACCGGTGCAGTAGCCTTTTCTGATGATGGAAATCCTGTGGAAAGCGCTCAAATGATGCGCAATGCACTCGAATATTCTAAGATTGTCGATATGCCAATCTTAAATCATTCTGAAGACCAGGATCTTAAAAATGATGGCTTAATCAACGAAGGAAGTGTTTCAACTTCAACTGGCTTGCCTGGTAATCCTGCTATGGCTGAGGAAATCATGATCTATCGTGATCTCAGGATTGCTGAATTCACTGGCGCCCGCCTTCACATTCCCCACGTTACCACCAAAGGTTCTGTAGAATTGATCAGAAAGGCTAAAGAAAAAGGCGTAAAAGTCACTGCTGAAGTCACTCCCCATCACATCACCTTAACTGATGAATATATGCGTTCCTTTAATACTCTGGGAAAAGTTGCTCCTCCTTTGAGATCTGAGGATGACAAAAAAGCCCTGATTGGGGGTTTAAAAGATGGTACTATTGATGCCATTGCTACTGATCATGCTCCTCATACATACAATAAAAAGGAAACTTCTCTTGACCTTGCTGCCAATGGCATGATCGGTCTGGAAAGTGCCCTGGGACTGGTTCTTACCCAACTGGTTCATGAAGAAGAAATGTCCTTAATGGAAGTGATCAAAAAACTAACTATCAAACCGGCTGCCATTATCAATGAAGAGTTGCCCTGCTTTCAGGAAGGTGAAAAAGCTGAATTTACAGTTTTTAGTTCGGATGAATGGTGGGTGTTCAATAAAAAAAGTATTTACTCGCGTTCATCAAACACCCCATTTATCGGCCGTGAACTGAACGGCAGAGTCAAAAAAGTAGTTATTGGTAGCAAAGTCATAGAAATATAGTAAAAATTTAATTTAATAACTTGATATCAAAAAGAATGGATTGTAAATTTTCACGCTTTTTTTAAGTTGGAATAAGTAAATAGGAAGAGAAAATGTTTGATACATATTTTCCCAAGAAAGATGAGATAGAAAAAAATTGGTATGTTGTGGACGCTGAAGACAAAATTTTAGGTCGTTTGGCTTCTGAAATTGCCCAGGTTCTACGAGGCAAACATAAGCCAACCTTCACCCCCCACATGGATAATGGTGATTATGTTATTGTGATCAATGCTGACAAAGTCAAGATCAAAGGTAACAATAAATCTGTTGAGAAAGTGTATTTCAGCCACTCCGGATACGTAGGCAATGAAAAGACAATCTCCTACAAAGAAATGTTAGAAAAATATCCGGATGAAATAATCAAAAAGGCTGTAAAGGGAATGTTACCTAGCAATAAACTTGGTCGTAAGATTTTAAAGAAGTTAAAAGTTTATGCCGGTGCTGAGCATCCACATGAAGCTCAAAACCCGGAACCTTTAGAAGTGCAAATTTAGGAACTAAAAGGGATACATAATGGAATATCAAACGATTGGCAGAAGAAAAGAAGCTGTTGCCAGGCTCAGAATGCTTGAAGGCGGTGGAAAAGTTATCGTAAATAAAAAGGATTTTCAGACTTACTTTTCTCGCCGTGATCTGAAGCAACGTGTACTCGCGCCTCTTAAACTTTGTGAACAAGAAGGCAAAATGAATCTCAAAGTTAATGTTGATGGCGGTGGTGTCACAGGACAGGCGGAAGCTATTAGACTCGCTATTGCAAGAGCTCTGGAAAAATATGATTCCTCTTTACGGGGAAAATTAAAAACTGCTGGTTTTCTGACCAGAGACGCACGGGTCAAGGAAAGAAAAAAATATGGTCGTGCAGGAGCTCGCCGAGGCTATCAATTCTCAAAACGTTAATGTTGTAAAAAGAGTGGTTATATGGAAGAACTAACTTTCGAAAAATTACGTAAAAGTGGTGCTCATTTTGGACATGTTACAAGTAAATGGAACCCCAAGATGAAGCCCTATGTTTTCATGAAGAAAAATGGAATACATATTATTGATTTAAAGAAAACACGCAAAGGTGTAGCAGAGGCTTGCAGTTTTTTGCGTGATCTGGTACAAAAAGGCGGTAATATTCTTTTTGTTGGTACAAAATCCCAGGTAAAGGATATTATCCGAGAGGAAGCTGACCGCTGTGAAATGTACTATGTGGTCGAGAGATGGTTAGGTGGAACATTGACCAATTTCAGTACCATTAAGAAAAGTATTCGCCATCTTAAAAAGCTGGAAAAAATGAAATCTCAGGGATATGACGAAAATCTGACCAAAAAAGAAAAACTTTCTCTGGAAAGAGAGCGGATAAAATTAGCCGACTTGCATCGTGGTATCAAAAATATGAAACGTTCACCTGATGCTCTGATCGTTGCTGATGCTGTTGATAATGATATTGCAATCAAAGAAGCCAACAAACTGGATATTCCCGTTATTGCTCTGGCTGATACAAATGCAGATCCAACAATCATTGATTATCCGGTTCCCTGTAATGATGATAGTGTCAAAACTTCCAAGTTAATTATATCAAAACTTGCTGACACTATTTTGGAAGCAAGAAACGCAAGAGCGAACTTGGGTAACGAATAAACATAGTGGAGATTTTTATAAATGAGTATTAGCGCAAAACAGGTTAAAGAACTCAAAGATAAAACCGGTATCGGTCTAATGGAATGCAAAAAAGCTCTCAAGGAAACCGACGGTGACCTTAAAGAGGCAGTTGATATTCTTCGCAAACGGGGACTGGCCAAAGCAGAAAAGAAAGCCGGACGTGACGTAAAAGAAGGTCGCATCCATTCCTATATTCATCCCGGTGGTAAAATTGGTGTTCTGGTAGAAATTAATTGCGAAACAGACTTTGTCGCCAAAACTGATGACTTCAAAGAATTCTGCAAAAATATTGCAATGCACATTGCTGCTTCAGATCCTCTTGCTGTTGACCGAGAAAGTATTGACCAAGACACAGTTGAAAAAGAAAAAGAAATTTTTGAAGAACAGGCTAAAGAAGAAAACAAACCTGAGCACATTATTCCTAGAATAGTAGAAGGTAAAGTCAACAAATTTTATGAAGAAAATTGTCTGCTTGAACAGGAATATGTCAAAAATCCTGACATTGCTGTTAAGGAATATGTCAAACAGACTATTGCCAGGATTGGCGAAAATATGGATGTCGCCAGATTTACCAGATATAAACTTGGTGAATAATTAATTTTTTTAAAAAATTTTACTATGGAAAACATAGAATACAATCGAGTTCTATTAAAGTTTTCAGGAGAAGCGCTTGCTGGCAGCAAGCGCTTTGGTATAGATAACGATGTTCTCGACTATATCACCGATGAAATTCTAAGTTTAAAGGAATTTGATCTAGATATAGGCATTGTTATTGGTGGTGGAAACATATTCCGCGGTGTAGATATCACCACTGAAGGTGTCAATAGAATTCGGGCTGATTATATGGGCATGCTGGGAACAGTTATTAATGGTATCGCGCTTCAGGATTATTTGATTCGCAAAGATGCAAAAGCCCGGGTCTTATCGGCAATTCGGATGGAAGAAGTTGCTGATCCCATGATCATTCGTGATGTTGAAGAATATTTTGATCAAGGAAATATTTTAATTTTCACCGGTGGTACAGGAAGACCCTTTTTCAGTACAGATTCTGGTGCTGCCCTGCGTGCATCAGAAATAGGTGCTGACCTTTTTATAAAAGCCACCAAAGTTGACGGCGTTTATACCGCCGATCCTACAAAAAATAAAGAGGCTAAGCTTTATAAAAAACTAGACTATGATACAGCTATCCACAATAAGCTAGGGGTAATGGACACAACTGCTTTTAGTCTTTGTCAGGATAATGATATTCCGATCATGGTTTATAATATGATGAAATCCGGCAATTTGAAAAACAGCCTGATAAAGGATGACGTAGGTACTTTAATTTCAAAAGGAGGATAACGATGTTAAATACAATACTTGGTGATGCTGAAAAAAGAATGAAAAAAACATCCAACTCTACTGCTGATAAACTTTCATCTATTCGTACAGGACACGCTACCCCCAATTTGCTGGATAATATCAAAGTTGACTACTACGGCAGTAAAACACCTCTCAAACAACTGGCCAATGTTGCTGCTCCCGATACTAGGTTATTAGTTGTTCAGGTTTATGACAAAAATTCCGTAGATAATGTTGACAAAGCCATTAAATCTTCTGACCTTGGACTCAATCCTCAGGTTGAAGGCAATGTACTCAAAATACCAATTCCAAAATTAAGTGAAGAGCGTAGACAAGAAATGGTTAAATACGCTCATGAATTATCAGAAGAAGGCAAGATTGCCATCCGTAATATTCGCCGAGACGCTAAAACAGATATCGAAGAACTGGAAGATGAGCACGAAGTATCAGAAGATGATGCTCACCGGGCTCTGGAAGAACTCCAGGAAATCACCGATAAATATACTGACAGGATTTCAGAACTTCTAAAAAATAAAGAAAAAGAGATCCTGGAAGAATAATAGATCTTTTTTAGCGAGTGTGGTTTAATGGTAGAACCTCAGCTTCCCAAGCTGATGGCGAGGGTTCGATTCCCTTCACTCGCTCTACATTCCTGCCGGATTTAATCCGGCATTTTCTTAATCAATAAAATTACCGGCAAACTCCGAAGAGGGGAAATTTGGACGCTCCGGAACAAGGAGCAGTGTTTTTTAACAAAAGTAAAGCTATAGGTGAAAAATGCATCTAAAACTTGAGAACAATATGACCTTCCAGGGCGAAAGTTTTGGAAGTGATCAGGAAATTGCCGGTGAGGTTGTCTTCAATACCGGAATGGTAGGTTATCCCGAAGCACTGACCGATCCATCCTATTATGGTCAGATTCTGGTCTTGACCTATCCTCTAATTGGCAATTATGGAGTGCCGGAATTTAAATCCGGAAACAAAGAATTACTTGAAAATTTTG
>Ga0102934_1002543_pt1 | contig 12590 bp, 14 predicted proteins | sample SalPonR2_A_D1_MG_FD_78175 | JGI IMG/M metagenome (GOLD analysis project Ga0102934, IMG submission 78175) | Salt pond soil microbial communities from South San Francisco under conditions of wetland restoration - Salt Pond MetaG R2_A_D1_MG | ecosystem: Environmental > Aquatic > Marine > Intertidal...
GAATGCATGGGGAGAGGGGGGGGACGGGCGGGCTTGCCGGCGTAAGGGGTGGCGAGGTTGTCGGCAGGAGGTCGCGGGAAGGTTTCGTGGTGCTCCCTCGGCCAAGGGTGGAATGGAGGGGGCGGGGGAGGGAGGGAGGGAGGGAGGGAGGGCGAAATGGAGGGGGAGGCGAAGGGGCCGGTGTTCATGGTCAAGGAGGAGGCTTCCGTGACATCGCTGGGAGCGACGCCGCTCTCGTTGCTCTGATAGAGATGGGGGGAGTGGACGAGAGGACCTAGGGGAGGGGCAAAGACCAAGGGAGGAGGATAGAGAGGGGGGAGGAGGGGGCACTGGGCGTTCGGGTAGGCCTGGTGGTGGAGAGAGACGTGGAGAGGAAGGGCGTGGGGGAGGACGGGCGGGGGGGGGGGAAGGAGCTCGCCCAGCTCGACCTCAATCCCCTGCCCCACGCTTTCTTTATCCAGGGGGGAAGAGCCTGCGGGCGAAGAGGGAAGAAGGAAGGGAGGGGCAGAGGAGGGAGGTAGGAGGGGAGCGTGAGTGGTCTGGGCCGCCCATATCCCTGACCTTGCGCGCCCTCTGCGACCGATCTTGCAACCTCTTGCGTTTTTTGTCTTCCCCTCCAACTCCTTCCCTTCCTCCCTCCCACCGTGCTACAGCTTGAGTATCTCCTCGTCGAAGGACATGTGTCGGGAGGACGCCTTCACCCGCGAGTGCGGGGGCGTGGACGGGAGGGAGGGAGGGAGGGAGTCGAATTCGCTTATGTTCTAGGTAGCAAGTAAGGGAGGGAGGGAGGGAGGGAGGGAGGGAGGACATGACGAGGGCATGAGGCGAGTGCAGCCCGGGAGCGATATCACATCCGGGCACACAGACACAGAGGCAGGGAATGAAGTAGGTGGGTGGCGGGCAGGCACATGGCACAGAAGGACAGAAAAGGCGGGCGGGAGAAGAAGTGGGATGCACCTCAGTCTCGTCGTAGAGCAGGAGGGGGGCGCCCTTCACTCCCCCCCAATCGCGTGGACCTGATATCTCCTCGCTGCGTCGGGGCAGGGATACAAGGAGGGAAGGGACAAGGAACGGGAGGAGGAGAGGAAAGACGGAGGAAAGGGAGGGGAGGGAGGAGGAGGGGAGGAGGAAAGGGGAGAGCGAGGGAAGGGGGGGTCACGTGGAGTGAGCTGTCTATTAACGAGGACGACAAACACCCGGTCCACGCGAAGTGAGACGAAGGATAAGATCAAGCCTAGGACCCTAATCAAACACCTTAACTAACATGCACGTTACCTCGTCTGATACACCCCCGTGGAGGACTCGATGTCGGCCATCAAAGACTTCCCTCCCTGCCGCCCTCCCTCCCGCCCTCCTCTCCCCAGTCCTTCAAAGCAGCAGGTGGCAAGGCCAGGGAGCATGCCAAAGGAAGCGAAGGCGAAGAATGAGGTCTTGAGACCCAGCACGCCGAGTAAGAGGGGGGAGAGGACGGCACCGACGCCGAAGGAGAAATGGAGCGCCTGGAGCCAGGTCCTGAGGGAGGGAGGGAGGGAAGAAGGCAGGGAGGGAGGCAGGAAGTAATACCAGATCACTAACCCTAACCCTAACCCTAACAAACCCTAACCCTAACCCTAACCCTAACCCTAACCCTAACCCTAACCCTAACCCTAACCCTAACCCTAACCCTAACCACGCCCACGTACCAGGAGCCCGGGGGCCGTGACGTTGGCGAGCTCGAGGCTGCCAGAGCTGGTGTTCGTGGACGCGTCCAGGATTGGAACGGCGACGTCTTGGCCTTCGGATATAGGCATCACCTGAGATGTGACGGTGCCGAGGGCGAAGGGGCTAGAACGGGTAACGACGCCGCAGACGAGCGGCGCGGCGGGGTCGACACGGGTCGTCACGTCGACCCAGTCCTCGTCGACAAAATTAAAGAGACGAGGCCGTGTGCCGAGCGGGAAGGCAGAAGGGAGATAGGACAGGCAGACGGTGATGTCTCCGCTGAAGCTGGCATTGCTAGTGATCCATTTGTAGGTTGGAGGCTCGCCCAGGACGAAGCTGCTGGGAGGCACGAAGAGGGGGTCCGAGGAGTCAGCGACCACGTCTACCACCACCTGTGCATGATCCAGGAGAGAGACGTAGGGAAAAAGGACGCTCAGCTTACTCCCCGTGCGAGATCCACGCACGCAGCGCATTTTCGTCGATGCCACGATCTGCAGAGACACCCCGCGTCCCACGCCCACGTACCAGGAGCCCGGGGGCCGTGACGTTGGCGAGCTCGAGGCTGCCAGAGCTGGTGTTGGTGGACGCGTCCAGGATAGGAACGGCGACGTCTTGGCCTTCGGATATAGGCGTCACCGTAGAAGCTTCAATAGAGATCAAGAGGATGAAATGAATGAATGAAAGTTTGTTCTTAACTCATGTAGCAGGGCACAATCGCGGTGTAGCACTTACAGAAAATATCACAAGAACCCGCTCGAAATGCTGCAGCGATACTTCCCTTAGAAAGAGTAGATCCGGTACAGCTCGTTTGACAGTAGCATTCTTGTGTAGAACTCACGTAGCGGACATAGAGATTCAGGGCACTGTTCGAACTACACTGGTTAACACATTCCTGGAGACTTCTGACAGGTCCGCTAGGCATTGTTTCTGCATCACTGCAAACAAGGTCGATACAACAAGGAACCAGAGGGACATCCGGACATGTATATGGATGCAATGCATATGCATCTTTTCTCCCAATTCTGTAGCTATCCGAAGAAGATGCGCAAGCACATTGATTACTTGTGTCATTGTAGTTTATGTACTTGGTCGACGGAATTTCTTCAGCACAAGCAAGAGCGCAGTCGTCCGCAGATGCGATACCGAGCGTTCCAAAAACCTGAACATTTGTGATTTCGAGTCTAGCACCGAGAACTCTACCACCGGTTTCGTCATAGAAGCCCGAAATAAACACAAATCTATAGTCCCCGGCAACACTTATGGTGATTCGTCTGGTCTCCCATACTCCATTCTGCCCCCACTCATTTAAAATCTCAATGGTCTGACCCGCACCCGCTGAATCTGTCCGAAGCAAGTAGGCATAGACGTCAAAAGCATCATCCCCTGCATTAGCACGCCAATCGAAGCTAACTTCACTATCGACAGGCATGTTCACTGATTGGTTGCTGATCATATAAGGTCCATGGATTATGCTATAGCTGTCAGAAGTCAAGCCTCTCGAAGACAGTACGAGATATTGTGTCACCCCGCTTCCGGGCGGAGGCTTGATATCGCTGAAGCTTACGTCGAATGTTCCCGTATTAAGGGGGCAATTGTCACTCGCGCACTGGACATTTGGCGGCAAGTTATTATCGTTCGGTGTCGGTTTTCCTCCCACAGTGGATATTCCATTCAGTTGAACTCGCTCATTGAAAATATTCCATCCATCCACATAAAAAACAGTATTGGAAGAAGAATTACTTGCCGGCACCAGAGCGCCATTAAGTTCACCGTTTGGAAAAGTTCCTATCAGAGTAGCGGGGGTAATCTCCCACCCCGAGTTGCACTGGATCACAGGGGAAATTTCTTGCGTTTGTGATACTGATACTAGCAGAAATAACCCTAGAATCCAATTGAATCGATTACGGATCATCGGCCTGTCCAGATTGATCGACAAAGAATACGTGTCAAGACTAGTGAAATTAGTTGTGAACCGCACAGTGTCCGAAAGAGGTATTGGGTGTTTATATATCAACTTGATCGATACACTAGAGAACAGTGCTTGATCGATACACTAGAGAATAGTGCATTAAAATCCACAGCCCTAAAACTTACGTTTTGATCCTGGGTTTTTGAGAGCTGCTGAGTGTCTTGTTGAGGATAGTTAAGAGGGATTCTTGGGGACTAGTCAGATAAAGGGGTAATGGAGCCTTGGGACCCGTCGAAATCAAAGATTATTCTCTGCTATGGAGACAGAAAGACAGAAAATAATGAGTCCCTCTGGCGAGATCGCCTTCAAAGAACCATGCAGCCAACATCAAAGTCTGCAACTGTGTCTCCAGGAGATGGACGCATGTCGTTGGGGGGGAATAATGCAACTGCGGTCGCGATCTATTTAGCTGAAAAGAAGCATGAATAGCATGACAAATTTTTAAAAAAAAAATCGAAATGTGAAGGATATCAATCCTTTCGAATAACTTCGCAAGTAGAATTAATAATCGCTTTGGCTTTGAAAATCCAAGCTCACTCACAATACTGCTTATTTGTGGATACATGAATATTCAACTCTGATCTTTCTCTCGGGCTATCGGAAGAGAACAAGGTCAAATGCATAATGGGGTCAAATGAATCTTCTCACCTTATAAAATTCTTCCCTTTCCTTAACTCCTAAAACGGCAAGCTATCATTCAGTGCTGTTACCTGGTCTTGTTAACAAGAAAATTCAAGGTTCAATGCGTAGGGTAGAGTGAGACTACTACTCGCTTGTCCTAGTGCATGAATATTCTTATCTCTCGGGCGAACAAGCGAAAGAATGTGGTCCAATGAATATTCCTCGTTCTCATCACTTTCCGATATATACTTAGAATCGTATCCGGTCTCGGTGGAGGTGGCTACAAACTCTTGCTTGGGCTTGACTTGAGACATTTTGTGCGAATGAAAAGATCCAACAGCCGTTGGGACGGTATACTGTAGCGATCTCCTTGTGCAAGAATATTGTTATCTCTCGGGCGAACACGCGAGAGCATGTGGTCCAATGGATATTCTCTCTTCTCATCACTTTCCGGTATATACTAAGAATCGTATCTGGCCTCGGTGGAGGTGGCTACAAACTCTTGCTTAGGCTTGACACGAGACAATTTGTGCGAAGGAAAAGATCCAACAGCCGTTGGGACGGGATACTGTAGCGATCTCCTAGTGCAAGAATATTGTTATCTCTCGGGCGAACACGCGAGAGAAGGTGGTCCAATGCATATTCTCCCTTCTCATAACTTTCCGATCTATATTTAAAATCGTATCTGGCCTCGGTGGAGGTGGCTACAAATTCTTGTTTGGGCTTGAAACAAGAGTATTTGTGCGAGGGAAAAGATCCAACAGCCGTTGGGACGGTATACAGTAGCAATCTCCCTTGGCTTAGTGCCATTCAAATTCTCAACTTTGCCCTCTCTCTCGGGCAATCACGCGAGAGGATGTTGTCCGATCAATATTCTCCATTCTCCCCTTCCCCGGAGGATCGGAAGAATCACATTTCACCTATGAGGAAGGATGCACAAATTGCCGTTTGGGGTTGATACGAGGGCAAGCGACAAGCAAGAGTTCTACCCTGTTCTTTCTATTTCAAGAAACTCAAGATAGCACGATCAGTACAAAGTAAGAGTCCTCCTCATGTTATATTACATTCAAACTCCCACTTCCGCACTTTCTCATGAGCAAACATGGAAGAGAATATGGGCCAAGGAGTATTCTTCCTTGTTAACTCTTTGCGGTATGTAGTAAGAATAATACTATAGGGCCAAGAGGAGAGATTTACAATTTCCCGGTTTGAATCGGGCAACTATATGACTCGCAACCCTGGTAAATATAATGCGCGATATGTGGCCAGAAAGTAGTTGATCTGCTAGGGTGGGAATCGGAATACATACCATAGGATTAAGTCCTATTTTAGACCTAGAAATTTTGTCGCATAGGACAAAGTCCTACTTATGACCGAGAAAGTCTCGTTGAGGCTTGCGGATAGCTTCATGCCCCGTAATTCATATACTTTGGCTGATATTTGTGTATTTTCTGACTGGTGGACTCCTCACAATCGCCCATGAAACCTCGGACATATTCAACTCACGCGCACTCACACTATACTCAGTCGTGACCCAAAAGATGAGGAGCGCTAAATAATAAGGGCGCAAATGCAATGTTTTGGGCAAGGAAGACATGCACAATTTTTTTTTGGTAATGGCTCGAATTTTCCATCAAAGCTAGGACCTTTGTGACGGTGCAACGAATAAATACAAGTTCTGGGATGATCGGCTTATGTTCATTGTCAGCCTACTTCCATTATTATTTCATCGATTTGGTAATCGCCGGCCTATTTTGTTCATGGGAAATCGGATGGGGGAACAAGAGGCGTCATTGCATGATTTCGCGGTGGTGGTGACGCAAACCACTTGAGATTTCGAATTAAAACCTAAGTCCTATTTATCTATCTCATATCGTAGAAACATTCATAGTGCATGTTATACGCGGGAATATTGATTGTCTACAGGACTGGTGCCTGGTACGTGCCTTTCCCCGTGCTCCTTCGTCCGACGCAAGGATAATGATGGTGCTAATCCTTTGTAATCTCGCGCGCTTTTGTCTCCTCCTCAGCGCTTACTGCGAGACTTCCGGTGTGAGCAGGAAATATCTGAGATGGAAGAAATATGAAGCACTATGAGAGAAAAATCAAATAATCCAAAAATCCCCACCCATGTTCCTCCAGTAGTGCAAGGGGGCCTAGTTTTTTTACCCTCTTCCTACTGAAGACGTGCCCGTCTACTTCAAGGAAGTGAGTGACCTCTTTTTCTTCTTCTTTCAGTCCTATCTCAGACGCTTTCTTCGTTGTAGAAGAGATGCTGCTATTTGTCATGAGCTCAAGAATGGTACTCACCAGCGTAATCTGACACGAATATAAGGATGACATGATGATGACACTTAAGGAACAGGAGATCAGCGATAGAAGGTTGAGAGAGTGCTGCAGCCATATCCATTATGGGTTCTTTAGTCTGTACCACGTCGTGCTGATCGCTATTGTGTCATGTCATGGTTTTGTGTCCACCTAATCATTTTGTATGTTATATCATAATACGACAACAGGACTGGCGTCGACCAGTGTCTTTGGTTGTCTATCGTATTGTTATCTTAGTACAAAATTCTTGGGTGAATCGTTTGGTATATATTCTCAGGGAGAATATTAGTTGTACTGAAGAATTGAATTGGATATTGGGTTATCCGCAGCGTTTGTTTTGTTTATTCGCATCTCTCTTTCAAAGATCATTTTATGAATCCTCCTCGCCTCATAGCGTGGATTTCGGTTCCGGAAGCGGCAATTTATCGCTAGCCCTGGCTGCATATCTTCCTGGCTGTCATTCTACACATCTCGACGAAAAACCGGTGGCTATCGCTTTGGTCAAGCAGCGGGTCGGGAAAAGAGATCTGAGTACCGGTTCCCAGGGACGGTGGCATGTGGAACGACCCCTTCGATCTGGGCTTAGCTGTGCAACGCTGGATGCCTCGCTGATCTTATACAGACCCAGCGCTTAGCACAAAAGGCCGCATATATCCTGGTCTTGGGCTATCTTCGGAAGATTGCGAATAGATCCGGGAACCTTCAGTGTCCGTATTAGCTATGTGACGGCGGTTTGATACCTAGCGCATGAATTGTAGAAGATATGTATGCCAGAAGAGATCTTCCTTTTTCTAGCGTTTTGAAAATTGTTGCAGAGGGGTGCAATCATTCAGGGAAAAGGAAAACGCAGACGCGGGGAGAAAAGATAACTTCAAAGCACATATTGAAGAGCGACATAGAAAATGACGATTTTATGAGTATACTACGAGGGACTTGCCACCCATCTAGTATTAAATGATGAAGGTCGGGACCGAAAAAGTATATGAAAAAACGGAGGAGGAGCAGTGTTCGGGGCGAGAGTAGACGTAGGGGGCGAAGACTACCAGTGAGTGGTCGTGTGATCACTGCATGAGGTAAGAGAATCGACAGTTCGTTTCTATTCAGGCATGGCTATACGACGAGACACGACAGGGCTCGTGAGAAATGTCAACCGACGAAAATTCCAGTCACACCATAGCGATCACCAGTTGAGTTGCAGTTTTTGGCGTGCAACGCTTAGGATTCATAATCTTTGGGCGTCTAAACTTTTAAAAAGAGACTCGATCTTGCGTACAGAGACTGATTCCATTCCATTCGGGGGTGGACAGCAAGCACTTGTCGTTAAAGTCACTTTTCAAGGAACGATGCAGCGTCTTGCCATCGAACGGTCAATCCCGCGTGACCACTAGCAGGAACAATGTCTAGAGGAGAAGTATTGATATAACATTTGAAATTTCAGAAGTCATCAATCGTCACGGATCGTTTGACTGTGCTAATCGACAAAAACTGAGCTTTTACTGGCAGTTGTGACATGGGTAATGCCCCAGGTGCCAAGCGCAAGCAAGCAAAGATAGCGGCGTACAATGAAGGTTGGATCAAACAATGTCCTAGGACACCCTGTGTGACAATGATGGTCACGATAACATACATGTGCGAGAAAGGCGGTAGCTGACCCTCGCGGGCGGGTAGGGGATAGTTGCAGTGTTGCCTCTTATTTGAGTGTTTCCTGCACTCTTTCTTTTCCCCGTGGATACCGTCCATTTGTATGACTCTTTATCATAGCAATAGATTAGGTGGCATAAGAGGGCCGGACTCCAGCTGATGGCCGTCATGAACTCGTGGGTTTATATGGTACTAGTTGGCCTGCGCATGCGAGCTACATGACAGAAGAAGTAGTCACGAAAGACGTACGAGAACGTTTCTGCTTCATTTATTTCAAAAGTGTTTCTTAAGCTTCCAGTGAAGATGTGGTGTTCGGGTTCGTTTTCTCATTCTCGGAGAGCTCGCTGCTAACTTGCTCGAAGGGTGATCCGTCAGTTATGGCAAGAGCCAGGGTGCGGCGAATCGAGAAACGGTACCCGGAGCCGTCACTGAACCTTCCGAAGCCCGGTGGAGAGAGGATAGCTTATAATATGAACACGCAGGATGGAACACACCTCATTTTGGATTTTTATCAAGGACAATTGCGTTACAATTGAAATTACAGGACAAGCACTATCGCATTCTAAGATCCTGGCACCTAGCGCTTTGGCTAGCGCTCAGGTCCCTCGTCCCTTGCCCTCATCGGGAGGCTTTTCTCTGGTTCCTCACACACAGGCTTGATTTTTTTTTGGTTCTTTCAGAGAGACTCACGCCATACTCTCTTTCTGTTGCAAATGAATTAGGCCTCGACGCGCAGGGAGCGAATCATAATAACTCATATGTCGGTTATGGTCGTGCACCCGTTTGATGGATGAGTCTTCCTTGTAAGGAAGATGTCAAATATGGGGGGTTCGCAAATGAAAATCGATCGAAACAGCACCAGTCTGATTATGATATCACTGAAGAAAATATAGACACGGAGGATCCACAGGAACTTTGGCTAAGTACGAAGCGCGTACTGATACAATTGAGTGGAGAGCCTCAAAGGCAAGCGCGTCAGGAAATAGACAGCCCTCTCCCATCGACCCTCGGTACGAGAAGTACTTAGATGTGATATACCCTGTACATAAGAGAGTTCCTTGATGTCATCAGGAGGGAGAGATAGGATGAATGATGGGATGTCCGATTTGTATATCTCGCCTTTTAATTCGCCGAGGAAACCACGCAGCCTCTACAGTGTTTGGCTGTCATACTTTTCTGTGTTACCTGGCGATTGCTGTTATGTGCGATAATGTACGCATGCACTGGCACCCATTTTCAATCTAAGATGTATTCTCATTTCCATTTTTTTCTCGATGGGCTCAATCTGAGCATACGACCTCTCTTTAATCTTCTGTCTTCCCAATTCCCCTTCTTTTTATTAGTCATACCCAGCTTCTCGAGCCCTCTGACGGAGTCCTGCATTGAATCGAACGACTCTTTATTCGCTGATGTCTCTCCGCAGGCGCAAAGAGGAGGTGGAAGGAAAGTGAAAGGTGGAGAGAAGGGGGAGGAGGAAAGCTGCCTCCCTGTTTCAGGGCGCCTGACGAGCGAGCTAGTGAAGGCTCCAGACCCTCAGCACGAGTGCTTATTCGCCCCCCAGTGGGCGTCCGACTCAATTGGTCCACCAGCCAAGAAGCCGCCCTCTTACCTGCCTGCTAGCTCTCCTGGGACGGTACGGGAAACGTGGTGGATGAAAGGGCCGGCGTCAGATTCGACTGAGGCGGAAGCCGAAGAAAGCCTTACAAGACGACTTCGTCAGCGCAAACAGGAGATGATGAAGAAACAAGAAAGTGAGGAAAAGGAAACAGAGGGCTCATCACTTGGAGAGGGGGAATTGTCGGGCGGGAAGGGGAAGCTTGGGTCCGGACCGGGGAAGGCGGCGGCAGGGTCTTCGCTTCCTCAAGTGGGTGCCCTTTGCAACAGCCAGTCTGTGGAAGAAAGAGGATCAGGCCCTGAAAGGCATGAGCAGCGCGGGCAGGGCCAAATGATCAGGCCCCCTCGAATCGTCTCGCCACTGGCTACCCTCGCGGAACCCCGGCATCGCCTCCCCGAGCATGCCGTGAGCGTGGTGCCCCATGCCCCCCTGCCCTCATCCTCCCGAGTCGTTGCCTGTGCCGGTGGTCCTTTCGGCTGCCATGGGTTCTTCCACGGACGGCCCATACTTGGCTATGACGAAGTCTGCATCTCCCCTTGGAAAGCTCAAGCTGTCACCTACGAAATCACCCTTAAATTGCCTCAAGTTTCTTCCTCCACCCTCGAGGCCCCCGCGCGCCCATTGTTGCCCTCTTCCGCGTCTCCTCTCCCTCTGTCACGGGTCACCTCCGCTACGACGTCCACGCACGTTGCCGTCAAGCGTTATTCAGAGCTGCTTTCCCTTCATCACCTTTGGTGCGAACAGGGTCTGGTCCCCCCTGCCACAAAGAAGAAATTCCCTCCGAAACGGAGGATAATGTGTATGGGCGCTGGCTGGGTAAGGCATCGAAGGCTCAATTCAAGAGATGCAGGTGCCTGGAAAACAACGGTGGAGGACTCTTTGAGGGGTACGCCTGCGGCTCAGCCAATCTCTCGTGCGTGTCAGGACAGGGCCCGGGCTCTGCAGGATTATTTCGAAGCATTGCTTGAGCTGACTAAGGAGGGAGACATGGAATGCAAAGGGGGATGGGAAGGAAGGCGGGCTGTTAAAGTGGGGAAGGTGGTGAAATCGCCCTTGTTCTGGATGCTTTTCGCGTCTAGCGTGACGTGACGCCAAACATGGAAAATAATGTAAAAATTGTGAAACTGCTCGACGATGAGGAAAGAAATCGTAGGAAAGTCCGCATAGTTTGCATTTCCATTTGTTGGTATCATTTTTGACTCAGACATGTTTGCTTATGATATTTACAGAAGACCTTCCTCTCGAAGCGCTTCCTCGATACTTGGCGCGCCAACTGATAAAACTCCATGCTCCTCCTTCTCCTCCTTTGGTCCGCTTTCCGTCTTTTCTGTCCCTACCCACGCCTCCAGCGCAGCAGGCAGCGCACCCCGCGTATCCGCGTTTCCCCCCAGAATTCCTTCAATATCCCCAATCCCTGCCTTTCTTTCCTCCTCCGCGTCCCCCTGGCCCATGCCCCGACCTCTCTGGCGGGAGGCGGAGAATCCGTAGTGCTTGAGGATACGATCGTATTTGGCGGCCAGGTATTCCGGTGAAAAAAGCTCGTCCTCCCTTCCCGCCACCGCGCTATCATCCCACTCCCTCGGGTCGTGTAGCAGCGTCTCAGCGCCCGTCTTGTAGGCCTCGAGGCCCACGCCCCCTTCCTTGCTCTGCAGGAGGGCCAGCAGGGAGGAGTCGGGGTGGAGCTCCTCCAGCACGTCCTCCACCTCCAGCACCCGCCCGGCCAGGGACAGCTCCGCCTCGCTCAGCTCGTTCACGCGGCTCTCGAAATGATCGACCATCTGGTTGACCACACGCTTGAAAGGAATGACTTGGGAGGGCGCCAGGCGCGCAACGTGGGCCCGAGTCAGGTGCTCGCGCTCGTCGGCCTCGTCGAAGCGAGTGATGAAATGCACCATGCTCACGTCGTCCCGCACGGCCTTGCCCAGCTCGTGGTACACGCCCTTCTTGACGATCTCCAAGATCATTAGCCAGTTCGACGGCTCTCGCTCCGGCCGCGTCACACCCGCGCCCCGCAACCGCAGCTTTTCCGCCTCCATCAAATACTGCAAGTACCGAACAAAATCCTCGTCCAGATCCTCCTTCCGACTGCTGACGTACTCGCTCAGGCGGCCCATATCCTCCTCCGCTACCGCGCAGATCGCCTTGATCTTGTCGAGCTGCTGGAGCTCGTACAGCTGCCCCATCTCCTGCACTTGCACCACCATTTGCTCCGCGAAGCGCACCATTCTGGCCAAGACCACAGGGGTCGCCGCCGTCACTCCCTCCCCGTCCTCCTCCCCTGCCATCGCCGCCTCGCACGCCTCCAGCCTCGCGCGCATCAGGCCCAAGAAGTGCCGGCTCAGAAACACGTTGTGGTACTGGCTGGCGATGGCGGGCAGCAAGTCCGGGGAGTCCACGGTAGCCTCCAGCTCCCGCACCAGCACATCAAAACGCGCCGCCACATCCCAGCCCAGATCCCCCAAAGGATCTGCGTCCCCCATGCTTCCCAGGGCCTCGTCCCACTCGTCCTCGTCCTCGTCCTCATCCACCTCCTCGCTCCTCGCTTCGCCTTCCCTCCCCACCCGAGCTTCCTCTGCACCCCTCTCCCAAGACCTCAGATCCAGGCTCTCCTCTCCCGGCGGTCCAGCCATCACGTCAACACCACCCTTCAGCCCAGTCCCCTCAAACATCATCTCCAATGTTGCCAGCCCCTCCTTCACCCCCCCCTTCCTACCC
>Ga0102934_1002544_pt1 | contig 12587 bp, 9 predicted proteins | sample SalPonR2_A_D1_MG_FD_78175 | JGI IMG/M metagenome (GOLD analysis project Ga0102934, IMG submission 78175) | Salt pond soil microbial communities from South San Francisco under conditions of wetland restoration - Salt Pond MetaG R2_A_D1_MG | ecosystem: Environmental > Aquatic > Marine > Intertidal...
CATTTGTAATGCGCTCCAAGGTTTCCAGCAACCGCATATTCCCAACTCGACAGAATGTACACTTACCACAGCTTTCCCGGGCTGTAAAGTCCAGAAAATAACGGGCTGTTTCCACCATACAACGATCATTACCAATAACAATTAATCCACCTGAACCCATGATAGCGCCCAGGTCATTCAGAGAATCGTAATCAACCGGAGTATCAAAATGTTTGGCTGGAATACATCCTCCACTAGGGCCACCGATCTGCACGGCTTTGACTGAACCTTTTTCAGCACCACCAATGTCATAAACAATTTCCCCAATAGTTATTCCCATTGGAACTTCAACAATTCCAGTATATTTTAAATCTCCGGCCAGAGCAAATAATTTTGTACCTTTGCTTCCTTCTGTCCCAACTTTGGAGTAAACCTCTGAACCTTCATTTATTATGACTGGTATATTAGAATAGGTTTCGACATTATTGATAACTGTAGGGTGACCTTTATAACCATCATCAGTAGGATAAGGCGGGCGAAAACGGGGCATACCTCGCTTACCTTCTAGAGAATGGATCATAGCGGTTTCCTCGCCACAAACAAAAGCACCAGCGCCTTCTTTGATCTGGATTCCAATTTCTTTACCATTCAAAACATTGATCTTATTTTCAACGATTTGATCAATAGCATTTTCCAGATGTTCGATTGCTCGCGGATACTCTGCTCTGACATAAATAAAAACCTGGGAAGCGCCTGTTGCATGAGCTCCGATCAACATACCTTCCATAACCTGATGAGGAACACATTCCATCAGAGACTTATCCATAAAAGCACCTGGATCGCCTTCATCAGCATTACAGATTAAAATCTTGGTTTCGTCATCTTTGGCTGCCAATAGACTCCACTTTATACCAGTGGGAAATCCACCACCGCCTCGACCACGCAGACCGGAATTTTTAACCTCTTCTACAACATCATCAGGATCCATATTAAGAGCTTTTTCTAGTGCCTGATAACCGCCGTTTTCTTTGTATTCCTGAAGAGAAGTAGGGACAATCCGACCGGCTAACTTAGAAACTTTTTGTAATTCTTTGTCTTTACGCTCCTCGCGAAAAGTCAGGCGTTTTTCTTCCCTAACTTCAAGAATATTTTTCAAATTTTCTTCAGTGGGTTCTACATTCTCAAAAAAGTAAGAACGGTCTTCTGTTTCAACCTCAACAAGAGGTTCAGCATAACAATGACCTATACAACCGACTTCTACTACATCATGATCGGTTACATTTTCACTCAAATAATCATAAACTTCATCTGCACCAGCAGCAATTCCACAACTAGCAGTACCAACCTTAATCCGCTTAATCATTTTGAGCCTCCTCTATATATTGACGCAGTGTCTTCTGTACTTTTTTTCTGCTTAAATTGCCATGCACTTTTCCATTTACGGCCATGACAGGGGCCAAACTACAGCAACCCAGACAGGCAACTGTTTCCACAGAAAACATGCCTTCTTCATCAGTTTCTCCGCTCTCAATGCCGGTTTCCTCAGTGATCCAGTTTTTGACCAGATCAGAACCCTTAATATGACAGGCCGTGCCATCACAAACAGATATAATAAATTGCCCCGGCTTGGTTCTTTTAAATTGAGCGTAAAAGCTGACAACACCTTCAACTTCTACAGGTGGCATAGAGAAATACTCAGCCAGTTCTTTGAGCTTTTCATCGGAAATAAAGCCTTCATGTTTCTGGACAGTTTGCAGCGCTTTGATCAGATTGCTGCTGTCTTTGTCAATTTCTTTTAAATAAGTGGCTACAGGCATTACACCTCCTTGATTTTTTCTCATACTTTTATAATCTCTAAGTTTCAAGCCCCCACCCTTACGATATAGAGCGTTAATATTAAAGGATTTTATCTTTAAATGAAATTATTTTTATGAATTAATCTGAGTTGCCTTTTTTCTGATCTTTTCTTTTTTGGGATAATTGGGCTTAGCGTCGGCTTCGGTTTACATTCATGGCAATTTTCAACATCATCATATCCCAATATCCATTAATCAAATCATCTCCACAATTTTTCTTAATTTCAGGAACTGTTTTTGTCATTAACAAAAAATGGACTATCAAAATTGATAAATTTCTAAATTCCGGGAAAATATATATTGCTTTTTCCAGGGCATATTTTGCCAAATATAAGCAATTAAAAATAATTATTCCGATTAATACAGAATCTTATTGGTAATTACAAAAATAACGATCTCCTCCAGAAATAGCCCTCCAATGTTCAGTTTATATACAATTATAAGTAATAAAGTCAGCACCAATTAAATAATTAAAACAAGAATTAATTTTCGCTTAATAATTTAATGGCACTATATTTGTTTTAAATATTAGCGTCTTTACAAAGATAATTGTCAAACTAATGATTTTTTAAAAAGGAGGTCTTAATGGCTGGAATTGGCAAATATTCATCGGTTGATGAATTTATGGACTATGTAAGAAAAAAGAATCCGGCTCAAGAAGAATTCCACCAGGCAGTGGAAGAAGTAATTGAATCCATTTGGGGATTTATGGAAGAGAATCCAATTTATTTTGGAGAAAATATTCTTGATAGACTGGTTGAACCGGAAAGGGTTATCATGTTTCGGGTTCCCTGGCGTGATGACAATAATAATATTCATGTTAATCGTGGCTTTCGCGTTGAATTCAATTCAGCCATTGGCCCTTACAAAGGTGGACTCAGATTTCATCCATCTGTAAATTTAGGCGGACTAAAGTTTCTCGGTTTTGAACAAACCTTCAAAAATAGTTTAACATCTCTACCAATGGGCGGTGGAAAAGGTGGTTCCGATTTTGATCCAAAAGGTAAATCGGACAATGAGATCATGAATTTCTGCCAGAGTTTTATGCAAGAATTATATCGCCACATCGGCCCTAATACTGATGTTCCAGCCGGTGATATTGGTGTTGGTGGTAAAGAGATCGGCTATTTATTTGGAATGTATAAAAAATTACGCAATGAATTCACCGGCGTACTAACTGGCAAAGGTATCAATTGGGGCGGAAGTTTAATTCGACCTGAAGCCACAGGTTTTGGTGCCATCTATTTTGTCAAAGAGATGCTAAATATGATGAATGAAGATATTGCTGGAAAAGTTATTTCTGTTTCAGGCTTTGGTAATGTTGCCTGGGGCGCTGTATTAAAAGCTACTCAGCTGGGCGCTAAGGTTGTCACACTTTCCGGTCCTGATGGATATATCTACGATCCTGACGGTGTCAAAGGTGATAAAATTGACTATATGCTTGAATTGAGAGCAACTAATAATGATGTTGTTGAACCTTATGCTAAAAAATATGATGTAGATTTCTTCCCTGGCAAAAGACCTTGGGAACGAGATGTTGATATTGCAATTCCAAGTGCTATTCAGAATGAATTGAATGGTGAAGATGCTCAAAATCTAATTGATAATGATGTTACTCTTGTTGCAGAAGCTTCCAATATGGGATGCACAAAAGAAGCTGTAGATCTATTCCATGAAAATGAAGTTCCTTTTGGACCGGGTAAAGCTGTTAATGCCGGTGGTGTTGCAGTTTCGGGTCTGGAAATGTCACAAAATTCTATGAAGTTGAATTGGACTGAAGAAGAAGTTGATGAAAAACTTCATAACATTATGAAAAATATTCACGAAACTTGTGTTGAACATGGAAAAGACGGCGACTATATCAACTATGTAAAGGGTGCAAACATAGGTGGTTTTATTAAAGTTGCCGATTCAATGATAGACCAGGGCGTGGTCTAGAGTTTTTACTCCATCGCTTTCGGATTTTCCGATATGAAAGGCCGCTTGCTTCGGTAAGCGGCCCTTTCATATTTTAAGGTTATTTATAAGCAGTTGTGAGGCGCTTATTTTGGCAATTATGTCTGGTGTATGTCTAGTAAAAAAATCATCATTGGTACTACATTAATTAATATACGCAACCTAGAACCACGAATGTGGTTCAATTATATTAACTTCGGGTGGAACCCTGAGTAAAAATAGCACATCTCCCCAATTTTTTACTTGTGCTGCGCACAAGACATAAGAAGAGACGTCGGGATAGATTTCACATTCTACCGATTACATCGGCAGTTACTAACATTGAACTCCGTTGGAGTTATTTATAAGTTTATTATTTCCTAAAATATCAGCCGTAAATTAATATGATGGAGTAGTAAAAAGCACAATCCACATCATTCTGTGCGTCTCAAAAAAAGATCTATTGATAGAGAGTCGATGACTAACTAATCTAAATAATTATCAATAAATTACAAAATAATGTAAGGCGCTTATTTTGGCGCTAAAGCCACTTTTTACGAGACCATCATAATTTGGTTTGGCATATTTAAAAAAAATATAGAAAGAATTCAAAGTTCCTTAAACCTATCCCAATCATCATAAATAACATCCTGGTAGCCTTGTTTTTCGATGTACTCATAACTATCGATTTTATCAGGATCAAATTCAAGAATCGGAATTAGGTCATTTTCATCCATTTCCAGTTCATAGTGGCGTAGTTGATCAATCACCCAGCGAAAATTTTTATTTTTAGAAACATGGAGCAAGGGTGGCGCTATTCTAGCATCTTCCCGTAAAAATGCGATTGGAATTTGCCCTGTTACAAAAGGAAGATCGATCAAAGAGAGCGGCGGAATTGAAATAATCAATGGATTGTCAAGAAGATTGGAAAAAATATCAACAAAATATTTGTAAATAACATTTATTCGCCAATCCATCCAGTAGCGAAAATTATTTTCTATTTGCTGTGGCTCTGTGACTCGCTCATCAATATATTCTGAAAATTCACCGAGGCAAAAAGGGCAATAGCAAAAAGGAGGATGACTATGCTGAATATCAAGACTATTTTGTTTCCAGTCAAAGGGAAAGCCAAGTTCAGAAATCAACAATGATACTGACTCCGGAACAGTTTCAAGTTGACTTAATATTTTTTCAATTCTTCGTTGGGACAGAGGATTATTAGGGCAAATAGGATAATAATTTTCATCCTGATCAGGATAATAAGGACTATTGTTGAATTTAATCGGAGCCGAGAAATTTTTATGTTTCCAAACATACCAGGATTCAAAAATATTGATTTCAAGGGTCAAATCAAGGCCTTGTTCTCTAGCGAAATAAGCCAGTTCAGCAACAGGAAAAAACTCACATTCTGTAAATGAATTACTATTTGGGCGAGCAGCAGGAATCACAACTCCAGAAAAGCCAGCTTCTTTAATACTATTTAATGTATTTTTAATTTCCTTATTGCGAAATTTTTGTAGATTATAGCGGATATGTTTAGGCATTCATAGTTCCATGTTCAATTATAATATTGGCAGTCCCGAGGCTAGCAGACCAAGGGCAGCCAACAAAGTTATAAAACTCATTTTTCGCAAACTATTATTCTTTATATGGACAAGCACAGCTAATAATTTTTCTTTTCGCCCGGAAAATACGACATATAAAATGCCGTCAACAAATAACAAAATTCCTATTATCATGGGAATCAGGCTATAGTTAGCCTCGCCTTTAAAATATAAAATTCCAAGAGCCATGGCTATTTCCACCACACCATAAAGCATGATTAAATTACTCTTGATGAGTTGAACCATCAGCGTTTTCACCAGCAAAGGTTTAAAAGCGAGCAAGGAAGAGCTAATTAAAAGGATCACACTTATTATAATATAAACTAAAGTCATTTTGAATCCTTTTTAATTATAGAAAAAATCTACTATTTTTCTTAATAGTGGTGTATCAATTTTTATAGCTTTTTCCGGGCATATTTCCTGACAGCAATAGCAGCGAATACAGGTTTGATAATTATATTCCGGAATATCTGTGCTTTTTTCCCGGGATAAGGATTTGGGTTCTGTGGGACATTGTTCGATACATTGGCCACATTTTATACATAAAGAATCATCTATAGCGGGTTTTCGCGATAGCCAATTTTTGAGAAATTTCATTCGTAAAATAGGATTACGGGGTTTGAGTTCATCTCCCATTCCCCTGTAAACATCAAAATCTTCTAAAACGAAACTTTCAATATCGTCACCAACCAGTTCAATATTGTCAAAATCTATATTTCCCAATCCCATTTCTTCACCAATTTTATTGCTGGCCACTTTTGAGGGTTTAAGATTGATTATTCTGGAAAAAACAGCATCCAGAGCGACCGGATCCTGTGAAAATAACAGCACATTGGTAGGGCACATATCTCCGGCATTGGGGCCATTGCCTTCCATACCCATAATACCATCCATTATATGTAATTTAGGTTGAAGCAGAAGACAAAGTTCTACCAACATTTTTGAAAAATCGGGAGACAAAGGCAATTTTAAATGGAATTCTGGCTTTTCCAGACCTGAAACACAACCAAATACATTCTTTACAGCTCCTGTGATTCTAGTCAGGTTATGGGTTTTTAATTTTGATATATTGATCAAAGTATCAGCTTTGAGGACTTGTTTGGCAACTTTAAATTTTCTGGTTTGCTGATCATCTTTATAAAATACATACTTTCCGTCTTCAAAACTGACAAATCCAAAACCAAGCTCTTCAGCAACCTGCATCAACCCGGCAGTAGTGGCGATCTTTTCTGGATTTCCTTTAGGTGGCGAATCGCCAAACTTGACATTATCACTAACCTGAAGAGCAGCTTGAGCTACTGCTCGAAAAACTGAGGGATGAGTAGTGACACCCTCCTCAGGTTTATGGCCACTAAGCAGATTAGGCTTGAGCAAAACATAATCATTGGGATGAATAAACTTCTCAATACCACCTAATAAATTCAATCCTTTATTGACAGCTGCTTGAACCTGATCGACTTCATAGTTTTCACAGCGGACTAATACTACTTTTGATTTATTATTATCAGTCATTTTCAACCATATCTCTAGTTTTCATTTTTCGCCAGTTACCTTCTACTACAATCACAAATTCACCGCGAGGTTTGTGGTTTTCAAAATGCTCTTTGACCTGACTGGCAAATCCGCGCTGAAATTCTTCATGCATCTTAGTCATTTCCCGGCCAACTACCACTCGCCTATTGCCCAAATATTTGATAATATCCTTTAATGTTCTTATTATTCGATATTTACTTTCAAAAATAATTATTGTACGAGGGTTATCTTTCAATTCCTCAAACGCTGTTTTTCGCCCCTTTTTCTTGGGTAAAAATCCCTCAAAAGTAAACCTATCAGTTGGAAATCCGGAGGCGACCAGAGCAGTCAATACTGATGATGCTCCGGGAATAGGAACGATGTCGATGTCATTTTTCGTTGCTTTCTGCATCAAGCGATAACCGGGATCGCTGACAGTTGGAGTTCCAGCATCAGAAATAAGAGCGATATCATGGCCGGACAGTAACTCATCTATCAATTCGGTGGAGCGTTTTTCCTCATTTTGTTCATAATAGCTAATCTGTTGAGTATTTATGCCATACTCTTTGAACAAAACACCTGAATGTCTAGTATCTTCAGACGCAACCAGATCAGCCTTCTTTAGAACCTCAACGGCTCGATATGTTATGTCTTTGAGGTTGCCAATTGGTGTAGCAACCATATATAGTTTCCCTTTTTCCATAGGCTGTAATATACAAAGCACATATTCAAATTTCTAATTAATTTTTATCGATCTTTGTGTTTTATTTTGAATAATTTGCCAGCTTATTTATTTGAAGAATAGAGGTAATAAGAGAACTATTCCGATTTTATTAATTACTATAAATATATTTTCGTAATATTTATTCTACCCCCAATTTGAGTATTGCTGTTATAATCCTGGAATACCTCTTTATAGTCACGCTAAACTGATATAAGCTATTGTTTATTATCAATATTATTTTAAGATAAAAGGTGTTTTAAAAGTTTCCGCCTTATAAAAAATGTGTTAAGAAATTCCAGGAATGGAGCATTAAGAACTAATATATGTCTGAACTCGATTGGGGGAGTTTATCCGTCTCGGAAGATGCCGCTGCTGAATATCTACGGCTAACTGGCTTGTCCCGAATCAAAGAGACCCCGAATTTTTTATCGGGAAACAAACTACTAAAATTTTATCTGTCCACTGAAAATATTTTTAATAACTACAATTCGGTATTGTACTAATTTTATAGTAGTTAAATTTAATTATTACAGATTTTTTTTGAGTTTTTTTACTTTTTTCTTGGAAAGACCAGTTACTTTGCAAATTGTATTAATTTCGATTCCTTCTTTCAACATATTTTTGGCGTCCTCGATTTTGCCTTCTATCCAGCCTTCCTCTTTGCCTTCTCTCTTACCTTCTTCTTTACCTTTTTGGATAAGTTTTTCTGCTGTACTTTTCATTATATTTCCTCCTTTTGGATCTATTTTTTGGGCCTTGTAAATTATTTTTTCCTCATCCTCATTTCTTGCTGAAAATATGTAAATTATACCTGATTTTATATCTAATCCAATTATCTCTTTAAAAGTATTCTCCAGCAATTCCTGTAAATCACTATTGATATATTTCATCAATTTCAAACGGGCTTTCAATTCCTCGGTTCCTATTATATCTTCCTGGCTAAGATCATGGACTATAAATTCAAACTGCGGTGTATATTTCTTGAATATCTCGGCGTTTATTGTAATCTGTTTAGAAAATTTATTAGCTATATTCCAGTCTTGTTGACCGTGATAAACTATAATGGGTATTATGACTGGTAGATCTTGATTATTTTTCTTTTTGGCTTTCCAGATCTGTAGCAAATATTCTAATAATTGTAAGCCAACATTGAGAGCAGGACTGCTTTTATGTTCAAATAAGGTATAGATATAGCCTTCCCCATCTTGCAATTCCACTTTATAAAGTATATCTGAAAAATATTCTTTGAGTTCATCAGTTATATAACTATCTTTTTCAATTGCTATATTTTCCGGAATAATATGCTTTAGCAATTCTTTAGGTAGATAGTTTTTCAGAAAACTGACCGCATTCTTCTTTTGGGAGAGTGTCTCCTTAAAAAACTTATCATGTGGGTTCTGAACAATGTCCATCTCTTGCCTCAGTATTAACTCAATTTATCTTTTATAATTTCATTATTTTAGCCGATAATATAAAGAATTATTTTGGCTTGCATTATCTTTAGATATTTTGGTTTTAGTCACCATATTTTATTATTGAATCCTTTCAGAGCTATTATGTAAAAAAACTGCCCCCACCTGTTTTTACTGACCGAAGCCACTATGGCTGAGGGAAACAAAATATATGAACATTATTCATCCAAAAATTTGAGGAATGTTAAACCATTCTGAAAGCCTGCTAAAGCAGGCTAATCGGTTGATTTATCTGCTATTAAGACAACATACCGAAGTATGGTTCTAGCCTCACTCTATCTCGTTTCGAAATTATATTTGGGAACGCAATTGGGCGAGAAACTGTGTCCCGATGAAATCATTATTGAAAAAAAATGGGGACCCCATGTTGCTAATATTTTCTAGTTGTTTAATTGTGATTATTTTTTTACCTTCCTATTGTTACTTTTCGCTTAAAACTTACTTGCCTGGAGACCTCTAATGAATAAAACTTTCCGGTTTATATCATCATTATTTTTAATAGCCATATTATTCTTCCCGGCTTTAAAGTGTAATACTAACAAGCAAAAATCAAGGCCCAATTATCAAAGCATTATCAAAAAGATGCCTACAGAATACAGGAATGATGTGAAAGTAAGTCTTCGAAAATCAGGTAGCAATTCTCCTGAAATAGTAAAATTTCTAAAAAACATAAATAAAGATGATATAAAATCAGCAGCTTTCCTGATCGCTAATATGCCAGAGCGGGACCTAAAAAACCTGACAGCCGATTTTTTACAGGAAAACTTAATCTGGTCATACAAAGCTCTGAAAAAATCCAATTGGAGTGATAAAATCCCGGAAGATATTTTTCTAAATTATGTTCTACCTTATGCTAATATCAATGAGCGGCGTGACAATTGGCGTCAGGATTTTCACAAACGCTTCTATCCTCTGGTTCAAGAGATAGAGAAACCGGGCGAAGCAGCAGTAGAACTGAACAAAAAGATCTGGGATATGCTTGGCGTCCATTATACAACTGACCGACCTAAACCTGACCAGAGTCCTTATGAGTCGATTAAGGCTCAGGGCGCCACCTGCACCGGACTCTCAATTTTACTTATTGATGCCTGCCGTTCTGTTGGTATTCCAGCCCGCTTTGTTGGCATTCCTGAATGGGTTTATGTAAGAGGAAATCATTCCTGGGTGGAGATCTGGGATAATGGCTGGCATTTTTTAGGTGCTGGTGAGCCGGGCCCTCTCAACAAAAGCTGGTTCACAGATCGGGCTCAACATGCCCAAGCCCATGATTCATCACACAGTATTTATGCAGTAAGTTTCCAGAAGACTGATCTTAGTTTTCCCTTTGTTTGGGATTCTGATATTAAATATGTTTCCGCCCATAATATAACAGATAAATATGCTAAAGCGCCCTCGCAAAGTGATGAGATAAGGCTATCAATCCGCATTTTTTCCGGTGACAAAAGAATTTCCCTGCCTGTTAAATTATATTACAAAAATAAACTGCTTGAAAAGGGCACGAGTCCTGGACTAAGTCAGGATCTAAATGATAGACTTGATTTTGTAGCTTTACCAGAGCGGAAATACGAACTCCAGATTGAATGGAATGATAAACATCTTAGCCATTTAATTGAATCCAATACTAGTAAATATCAAAATATTGACATAGATTTTGACTCACTTATTAACAAATCTAATTAATAAATTGAGGGAAAATATTATGAATCAAAGACGAAATTTTTTAAAGAAATCAGCTCTTTTGACAGGAGGATTAATCATGGGTACTTCCAATATTACAGCTGGCAGAAAATATAAATCTCAGCGACCACCAAAAAATCAGCGTAATTTTACCAGTCCTGTTATCGAGAATACAATTCAAGAGGTAAAGAAAGCAATTGAAGATCCAGAACTCGCCTGGATGTTTGAAAATTGTTTCCCCAGTACATTAGATACAACAGTCAACTTTGAGATTAAAAACGGGCGGCCTGATACTTTTGTGATCACTGGAGATATTAAAGCTATGTGGCTTAGGGATTCTTCAGCTCAGGTTCACCATTATATTCCATTTATAGATGAGGATGAAAAATTGAAGCAATTAATTGCTGGTGTGATCAATAGACAAGCCCAATGTATTCTTATCGATCCCTATGCAAATGCTTTTAACCGTAAACCGACTGGCAGCCATTGGGAAAATGATTATACAGACATGAAGCCCGAACTCCATGAACGTAAATGGGAAATTGACTCGCTCTGCTATCCAATTCGCCTGTCTTACAACTATTGGCAAAAAACTGGAGATACACAGGTTTTTGGTTCTGATTGGCAAAAAGCCATGAGACTTATTTTGAAAACTTTTAAGGAACAGCAGAGAAAAGAAGACCGGGGGACCTACCATTTTCAGAGAAAAACTCCCCAGGCTACAGATACTTTGCCCTTGAATGGCTGGGGAAATCCGACCAGGAAAGTGGGTTTGATTCATTCTATGTTTCGCCCTTCAGATGACGCCACTATTTTTCCTTTCCTAATTCCTTCTAATCTGTTTGCAGTTAAAAGTTTGCGCCAATTAGCTGAGATGTCAGAAAAAATTCACAAAGATAATAAATTTGCTCAGGAATGCATTGAGTTGGCTGAGGAAGTTGAAAAAGCAATTCAAGAATTTGCTATTGTAGAACATCTTAATTATGGAAAAATTTATGCTTATGAGGTCGATGGATTTGGCAATCGATTATTTATGGATGATGCCAATATTCCAAGTCTTTTAAGCCTGTCTTATCTTGAGGTCTGTAATAAAGAAGAGCCGATTTATAGAAATACTCGCAATTTTGTGCTCAGCGAAAATAATCCCTACTATTTTAGAGGTTCACAGGGTCAGGGTATTGGCGGCCCCCATGTTGACCTGGATATGGTCTGGCCAATGAGTATCACTATGCGGGCTCTGACAAGCACGAATGATCAGGAGATACTAAAATGTCTGAGAATGCTCAAGGATACTCACGCTGGTACCGGTTTTATGCACGAATCTTTTCATAAAGATGATCCTTCAAATTATACCCGGGATTGGTTTGCCTGGGCTAATTCTCTATTTGGTGAACTTGTTTGGACACTTTATAATAATAGACCTGATTTGCTAAAAAAAGTCTGAGCTAGTAGAACGTATTTTTCTGTTAAATATCAACCTATCGAGTAAAGAGGTAACACTGGGATCCCCCCGTTTTTACAATAATGATTTTATCGATAAATTATATTTTTTTTATTCTGGCCTTTCCCGAGACTAGACAGGGACATCCATGACGGTTTGGTTACTTTTATGGCTCCGAATGCTTTTAGAATCTGAATTATCAAATATAAATTAAGGAGCCGGTTAATACAAAAGTCGCAAAGGAATAACAGTTAATAGATAAGTTTTGAAATTTCACCTCAGATCCATTTTGGGGGCACTTTTTTCAGCGAGGAAAAAAGTGCGAAAAAACTCGCCCGCGGTATAAAAAAATGCTAAAATTCCATTCATTCCGCTAAACCAATATAA
>Ga0102934_1002545_pt1 | contig 12583 bp, 12 predicted proteins | sample SalPonR2_A_D1_MG_FD_78175 | JGI IMG/M metagenome (GOLD analysis project Ga0102934, IMG submission 78175) | Salt pond soil microbial communities from South San Francisco under conditions of wetland restoration - Salt Pond MetaG R2_A_D1_MG | ecosystem: Environmental > Aquatic > Marine > Intertidal...
CACCGGTCCTCTCGGAGGTCCGGGACGAGTGGCACATCCGTGATCGACGTCACGTGCCGTAGAATGTCGACCAGGGGAAGCATGGGCGATGAACGACGGTTTCCCTCGCCCTGCAACCGCGCCCGGGACCGGAACACGACGCCATGCATTCCACGATCATCGACCCCGACCGACCGGCCGTCCGCCTGGATGACGTGACGGTCGTGCGCTCGGGACGCACGGTTCTCGACGGGTTCTCGCTGGACATCCCGCCGGGCCGCGTCACGGCCGTGCTCGGGCCCAGCGGTTCGGGCAAGACCACCGTGCTGAAGCTGATCACCGGCCAGCTGGAACCCGCCGCCGGTTCGGTCACGATCGGGCGGACCGACGTCCACGCGCTGGGCCGTTCGGCGCTCAACGACCTGCGCCGTCACATCGGGGTGCTGCTGCAGAACGGCGCCCTGCTGACCGACCTGACCGTCTTCGACAACGTCGCGCTGCCGCTGCGCGAACACACCGCGCTGCCGGAATCGCTGATTCGCCGGGTCGTGCTGCTCAAACTCCAGGCCGTGGGGCTGCGCGGCGCCGCCGGGCTGTATCCCGGCCAGCTGTCGGGCGGCATGAACCGCCGCGTGGCGATGGCCCGGGCGCTGGCGCTGGACCCGGACCTGATGCTCTACGACGAGCCCTTCGCCGGCCTCGACCCGATCTCGCTGGCCGCCGGCGCCCGGCTGATCAAGCAGATCAACCGCGTGCTGGGCATCACCAGCGTCGTCATCACGCACGACGTCGCCGTGGTCGAGGACTTCGCCGACCACGCCTGCATCATCGCCAATGGCCGCGTGGTCGCGCACGGCAGTCCGCGCGAACTGCACGACAGCGAGGACCCGATCGTCCGCCAGTTCATCGAGGGCCTGCCCGACGGCCCGGTGCCGTTCCACTATCCGGCCGGCGACCTGGCCGAGGACCTGCTGGGGAGCGACGAGCGATGAGCGAACCGACGCTTCGATCCGGCCGCATCCTTTCGCCGGTGCGCGACCTGGGACGCGCCGTGGTGTTTCTGGCCCAGGCGGTCTCGCGCATGCGCTTCCGGGCCGGCACCCTGGGCGAGACGCTGCGCCAGACCTATTTCATCGGCGTGCGTTCGCTGGTCATCATCATGACCTGCGGCTTCTTCGTCGGCCTGGTACTGACCCTGCAGACCTACGACACGCTGACCCGCTTCGGCGCCGGCGATGCGGTCAGCACCGTACTGGCGCTGTCGCTGTTCCGCGAGCTGGGCCCGGTGCTGACCGCGATCCTGTTCGCCGGCCGCGCCGGAACCTCGGTGACCGCCGAGATCGGCCTGATGAAAGCAACAGAGCAGCTCGACGCGCTGGAGCTGATGGCCATCGACCCGATGGAGCGGATCGTCCAGCCGCGCCTGCTGGCCGGCCTGATCGCGGTGCCGGTACTGACCCTGATCTTCAACCTCATGGCGTTGGCCGGCGGGGTGACCTACTCGGTGTTCATGATGGGCATCGACCCGAACGTGTTCTGGGGCACGATGCAGAACAGCGTGGAACTGGGCCGCGACTTCGGTGCCGGCATGGCCAAGGCCGTGGCCTTCGGCGGCCTGGCCGCCTGGCTGGCGGTGTTCTTCGGTTGGACCTGCCGCCCGACCGGCGAGGGCGTGGCCCTGGCGACCACCCAGACCGTCATCGCCACCGCGATCTCCGTGCTGCTGCTCGACTTCGTGTTGTCGGCGTTGATGTTGTAGTGCTGGCATTCGGACCGGTCCAAAACGTTCTTACCGCAGATGGACGCAGATGAACGCAGAGAAAAGCAAAAGGCAGTGCAGAAGCTTGATTCGCAGACGGTGCAATGGCATCCGATCGCTTGCCGTGGATTCGAAATCCGTTTTTTTTGATTCTCATCCGCGTTCATCTGCGTTCATCCACGGTCTTTCCTGCTTTTCAGGACGACTCGGGAAATCCACTGGAACCTATCGACGATGAAATCCTCCAATCAGATCGAGCTGGCAGCGGGCGTGTTCCTGCTGCTCGGGATCGCGGCGCTGGTCTTCCTGGCCGTGCAGGCCACCGACGGCGGCGCAATGGGCGGCAAGGAGCCGTACCGGGTGACCGCGACATTCACCAACATCGGCGGACTGAAAACTCGTGCCACCGTCAGCATGGGCGGGGTCCGGATCGGCACGGTCGAGGATATCGAGTTGGACCCGGTCACGCTGGAAGCGCGTGTCACCCTGGCGATCGATTCGACGTATGACGACCTGCCGGGCGATACCTCGGCTTCGATCCTGACCAGCGGCCTGCTCGGCGATCAGTACGTCGGGCTGGAACCGGGCGGATCGCCGGATTCACTCGGCGACGGCGATCGGATCCTGATCACCAACTCGGCAATGGTGCTGGAACAACTGATTTCGAAATACCTGCTGAACACCGACGATTCCACGAGCGACGACTGACATGTTCCGACTGCTGGCTGCGGCCTTCGCACTGTTTCTCGTTACCCCCCCGGCGCTGGGCCAGGAGGGGCCGGTCGAGATCGTGCGCGAAACCGGCAACGAGATCTTCGGCCAGATCGAGCTGAGCCGCGAGCACTTCGAAGAGAACCCGGACGCACTGCGCAACCTGGTCCGCGAGCTGATGCTGCCGCGCATCGACGTGGTCTACTCCGGCCGGCTGGTGCTCGGCCGTGCCAGCCGCGGCGTCGAGCGCGAGAAGGTCATCGCATTCGCCGACGCGCTGGCCGAACTGCTGATCGAGCGCTATGCCAGCGGTCTGCTCGAGTTCCGCACCCGCGACCAGATCCAGGTGCTGCCTCTGGAAGGCGACAACAGCGAGCGCATGACCAAGGTCCGGACCCGGGTGACGCTGAACAACGGAAAGAGCGCGCCGGTCGACTACGTGTTCCGCAAGACCGACGAAGGCTGGAAGATCTTCGACGTGATCGTCGAAGGCATTTCCTACGTGGCCACCTTTCGCAACCAGATCGGCGAGCGGATCCGGATCAACGGCTTCGACGCCACCCTGGAGCGGCTCGAAGCCGGCCGGCTCGACCTGGAAATCGACGATGCCTGATCCTTCCCCCTACCGCGTGAACGGAGCGCTGACCAAGGACGAAGTGCCGCAGCGCTGGCGGCAGACGGCCAACTGGCGCACCGCTGGCGTACCGGCGCATATCGATCTGGGCGGCGTCGAACAGGCCGACGCCTCCGGCGTGGCGCTGCTGCTCGAATGGAGCGCCTGGGCCCGCGGCCGGGGCGAAACCATCACGTTCGAGAACGCACCGGAAGGTCTGCGTACCATTGCCGCGCTCAGCCAGGTCGACGGCCTGCTGGGACTACAGGAGACCCCGGCCTCATGACGTTTCGCACCGCGTTGTCCAGGCTCGCGACGCTGGCCGCCGCTGCGCTGCTGTCGGCCTGTGCCACGATCCAGGCGCCGCCGCCGGAGGAACGGATTCCCGAAGATCCCTGGGAGCCGTTGAACCGAAACATCTACGCGTTCAACCGAGGCGTCGACAAGGCCGTGCTGCGACCGCTGGCGCGCGGCTACGACTACGTCACGCCGGAACCGGTCGAACGCGGTATCGCGAATTTCTTCGACAACCTCCGCTCGCTGCCCGATATCGCCAACCTGCTGCTGCAGGGCCGGCCGATGAACGCGCTCCGGATGACCGAGCGGTTCTTCGTCAACACCGTGTTCGGCATCGCCGGCGTCGTCGACGTGGCCACCCACGCCGGCATCCCGGATTTCGACGAGGATCTGGGCCAGACGCTGGCCATCTGGGGCTGGACCGACAGCCCGTTCCTGATGCTGCCCCTGCTCGGCCCGTCGACCGTGCGCGACACTCTCGGCATGGCGGGCGATTCGACCTACGACATCGCCTGGCAGCGCACGCTGGACAGCGCCAAGTACTATCCCCTGCCGCTGGACATCATCCAGCTGCGTGCCCGGCTGCTCGACCGCGACGCCGACCTCGACGCCGCGTTCGACGAGTACCTGCTTGTGCGCGATGCCTGGCTGCAGCGCCGGGCGTACATGATCAGCGGCGAATCCGCTACGCCGGACTACGACGCCCTGCTCGACGAAGACCCCTGGGACGACGAGCTACCGGAAGACGGCGGGAACTGATCCGGCCGACCTTCGGCCCGGCACAGCCGGCCTCCCACAGGCCTTCGTTCGAACTCGCTGATCCTCTTGACTGTGGGAGCTTGCCTGCAAGCGATAGCCGGATCAGCCACCGATCGCGGGCAAGGCCCGCTCCCACAGGCCGCTACCCCGGCCCTCGGATGAATCGACTGTGGGAGGGCGGATATCCGCGCGAACCGATGAGACCACCCTTCGCCCGCAAGCGGCCTCCAACAGGCCTGCGGTCCTGCGGCGGTCGAGTGCATCAGTCGCCGCTTCGGCTGGCCCGCTTGCGTTCGTGCTCCTTCAGCAGGCGCTTGCGGATGCGGATGTGGTCGGGCGTGACTTCCAGCAGCTCGTCGTCGGCAAGGAACTCCAGCGCCTGCTCGAGGCTCATTTTCACCGGCGGGGTCAGCAGCAGGGCGTCGTCCTTGCCGGCCGCTCGCACGTTCGACAGTTTCTTGGTCTTCAGCGGATTCACGACCAGGTCGTTGTCCCGGCTGTGCAGCCCGATGACCTGGCCCTCGTAGAGCTCCTCGCCGGGCCCGACGAACAGCTTGCCGCGATCCTGCAGATTGAACAGCGCATAAGCATTGGTCGTGCCCTGGTCCATGCTGATCAGGGTACCGTTGATGCGCTGGCCGATTCGATCGGTGGCCGGACCCCAGTGGTCGAACACGCGGAAGAACAGGCCTGTTCCGGCGGTCATGGTGCGGTACGCGCTCTGGAAGCCGATCAGGCCGCGGGCCGGCGCGATGTAATCCAGCCGCACGCGGCCCTTGCCGTCCGGCGTCATGTTCTCGAGCTGTGCCTTGCGCTCGCCCATCGCCTGCATTACCGCGCCCTGGTACTGCTCGTCGAGATCCAGCACGACCTGCTCCCAGGGCTCCTGGGTCTGGCCGTCGATCACGCGCTTGCGGACTCGCGGTCGCGATACGGCCAGTTCGTAGCCTTCACGCCGCATCGTTTCGATCAGGACGGAAAGATGCAGTTCGCCGCGACCGGCCACATCGAACTGGTCCGGGTCCGAAGTGTCGCTGACCTGCAGCGCAACGTTGTGACTGGCTTCCTGGAACAGGCGCGACCGGATCTGGCGGCTGGTCAGGAATTTGCCGTCCTGGCCGGCGAACGGTGAGTCGTTGACCTGGAAGGTCATGTGGATCGTCGGCTCATCGACCGTCAGCGGCGGCATTCCCTCGACGGCGTTCGGATCGCATAGCGTGTCGGAAATTCCGATGTCGCCGATGCCGGAAATCGCGACGATGTCGCCTGCCGCGGCGGAGTCGATCTCGTCGCGCTTCAGGCCCGAGTAGCCCAGCACCTGCATCACCCGACCGCTGCGGACCGCCCCTTCGCGGTTCACGATCTTGACCGACTGGTTGGTCGCCACCCGGCCGCGCTTGATCCGGCCGACGCCGATCAGGCCGACGTAACTGGAGTAGTCCAGGCTGGAAATCTGCATCTGGAACGGCCCGTCCGGATCGACGTCCGGCGACGGCACGTGTTCGATCAGCGCCTCGAACAGCGGCGTCATGTCGCCGCCTCGGGACTCGGAATCGAGGTTGGCATAGCCGTTCAGCGCCGAGGCGTAGATCACCGGAAAGTCCAGCTGCTCGTCGGTGGCACCCAGCTTGTCGAACAGCTCGAAGGTCTGGTCCACGACCCAGTCCGGCCGTGCACCCGGCCGATCGACCTTGTTGACCACGACCAGCGGCTTGAAGCCCATTGCAAAGGCCTTCTGGGTGACGAAGCGCGTCTGCGGCATCGGCCCGTCGACCGCATCGACCAGCAGCAGCACCGAGTCGACCATGGACAGCACGCGCTCGACCTCGCCGCCGAAGTCGGCGTGTCCGGGCGTGTCGACGATATTGATCCGGTACTCCTCGTTCGACGGACCGCCGGTCCAGGTGACCGCGGTATTCTTCGACAGGATCGTGATCCCGCGCTCGCGTTCCTGATCGTTGGAGTCCATGACCCGCTCGCCGACCTGCTCATGGGCGGCGAACTCGCCGGACTGGCGCAGCAGCTGATCGACCAGCGTGGTCTTGCCGTGGTCGACGTGCGCGATGATGGCGACGTTGCGGAGATTCATGGTGGGACTCTCGACCGGATATCCGGTCCATAGTGAAGGCAGCCGGGCATTATACGCCGCAAGGCAGTTTGCCGGAATCTCCCGCTGCAATCGACCGAACCCGGGTGCGGACGCCCGATCCGGAGTGCCCCAGATCGTGCCCGGCCCGTTACCGGCGGGTTGCGTGGGCGCAGCCGGCCTGCAAGCCGTTGTCGCAGTGCGCAATCAATCGCTCGGTATCCGCCGGCGTCCAGCCTCCGGGCGCAGTGACCTCGACCCACGGACCGATGTAGTCGCGGGCGTAATAGGCGTGCCCGTGCCCGGGTGGGGATCCGAACGACAGCGCCAGGTCGACGGCGAGCTGGAACTGGGTGACCACCGGCATGAAGAACAAATGCTCCGACATGTCGTCGGCCGGCGGATCGCGCATCCACGGCGGCGCGCGCCAGAGCGATGCCGGGTCGTAGAACACCACCGGGTCGCTGGAATACTGCAGGAAGACGATCCGCATGCGGCCCCAGTCGGCCTCCGCGTCGGCGGCGCGGGCGGTGTGCGAGGCGTAGCGGACCAGCGAACCGTCGCCGATCGTCGGCCGCACCCAGGGGCTGCCCGGCTCGCGCTGCCGCTGGACGTAGTTCCAGAATGCGGAGGGAAACGGCGGCCCGGCCCAGAATGCGCCGTCGATGGGGTCGTCCAGCAGCCGGAACAGGTTGGTCGCGTGCATCGACGACCAGGCACCCAGGCTCAGGCCGTGCACGTACAGGCGCGGGCGATCGTCCTTCGGCAGGGTCTTCCAGTGGCCGTGGACGGCGTCCTGCAGCGCGGTGGCCTGCTCCAGGCCGGTTTCGGTCTCGAGGATCAGCGCCAGCGGCGACTGCAGGTAGGAATACTGCGCCGCCACGGTGGCGATGTCGCCGTCGTGCATGTACTCGACGGGGTCGTGCGAGCCCGGGTCCATCCAGCCGGTCCCGGTCGGACTGGCGATGATCAGGACCTCGCGCTGGAACGCGCCCTGCCGCTTCAATTCGGCCAGGGCGAGCCCGGCGCGCTCCTGCGGGGTCTCCCCGTTGGCGCGACCGACATAGACCCGGATCGGGTCGAGCGCCGGCCGACCGGTGAACGCGGCGATCGCCTCGGCGTCCGGCCCCGAGGTAATGAAATCGCGGCCGGGCGCTCCGATCGCGGCCCAGTCGACAAGGGATTCGGGGCTACCGGTCTTGCGTGGATCCGTCGGCGCCGGCGGCGCGTCGTCGAACAACGCCTGGGCGGCCTCGTAGCTTTCGTCCAGGCCGGCGATCACCCGGTCGAGAATGCCGTCGCGCGTCACGACCACCAGGATCACCGCAACGGCGATCAGGCCGAGTACGTTGGCCCGGCGCGGAGGCATCACGCGATAGAACCGGCCACGAACCAGCCGGAACAGGCCGGCCACCAACCGGCCCAGGGCAAAGGCGACCGCGAAGGTCGCCACTGCCGCAAGCCCGATTCGGACCAGGCGAAGCGCATCGGCAGGCGCCATCCCCATCTTCGCCCGCAGATCGTTCTGCCACGCCAGACTGGAGCCGAGCACCCACAGGAAGAACCCGAAGACCACGATGGCGCAGATCAGGGTCAGCATCCGCGCCGGACGACCGGACAAGCGCGGCAGGTCGGCCGCTTTCCATACCAGCGCAACGATCTGCCCGAGCAGATATCCCAGCGCCGTCACCAGCCCGCCCAGGATCCCCTGGACCTCCGGACCCCGCGGAATCAGCGACGGCGTCAGCGAGGCGGCGAAAAACAACAGCCCGAGCAGCAGGCAAGGAATGGAGAAGCGGCCAATGGCCTTGTTTGCAAACCCGAGCAACCGATTCATTGCAGACCGCGACCCGGCAGGAACGAACCTGGACGATAGCACCGTGACGGGCAGCAGGCGGCCGGGACCGGCTCACCCCGACGGGCGCCATCGTCGTCCGCATCGGCTGAATTCGAACGAATCGTGCATCGCCGATATCGTGGCCCGGAATTCGTATACTCCATCGATCGGAAAACAGGCGCTTCAGGTGGGATCGCGATGGATGAGAACGAACGGGATGTTTCGACCTTGACCGACGAGGAACTCCGCGCCCGGGCGAAGGCGATGAAAAGCTCCGAGATCGTGCACGCGGTGCTGATCGGTTTCATGGTCGGCATCATCATCTACAGCGTCGCGAAGAATACCTGGGGTCTGGTGACGCTGATTCCGCTCTTCTTCATCTTCAGGGTCTTCCACAAGCCGGAGCAGAACCGGGCGCTGAAGAGGGAGTTGGCGGAACGCGGGATGGATGGCTGATCGGCGTGCCGCTGTCCGGATCCGGCAAGAACACGGCCTCGACGAACCACGTCTGCTGACGATCGCGACGGGGGCGACGGGGACGACTGCGGCCGCGACATCCACGCGCAAGCTGCCGGAAACGCTCAGAACCGATACTGCACTCCGACCAGCGCGGTATGCAGCCAGGCGAAGCTGTAGACGTCATCGGTATCGGCGCCCCCTTCCAGCCCGCGGTAACCGGCGGTGATGCGCCATCGATCGTCGAGCGCGTAGCCGAACTTGACGGCCAGATCGATCGCCCGACCGGGGCCGCCGGCCAGGCCGTCGAAATCGAACTCGACGTGCCATCGATCGCTCAGTCGGTACTCCCCGGCCAGGTGCAGGAGGGGCACGAGGCCCAGGTCATCGTCGACGGCCCGGATCTCGCCCTGGCGCAGCGCGATCTCTGCGTCGCGCAGCTTGACGGTGGCCCCCACCCAAAGCTTCCAGCTTCGGGTGTCGTAATACTGGTAGCGATACCCGAGCCGCCAGGAGTTGAACCGGTAGCGCGCCTTCACCGTCTCGTCGGCCACGAAGGTGGCGCCATCGAACCGGACATCGGTGTCGAAGCGACCTGTATCGTCGATCGTCAACGGCGCCAAGACGACCCGAATGCCGTGTCGCTCGTTGATGTTCCAGATTCCGTTGAGCCGGAACGAAGCCGCGGGGCCCGATCCCAGGACATCGGTGAGGTCGAAGCGGTCAGCGGTCGCGTCGTTCGGAATCTGGACGTCGTTTCTCGATTGCCAGGTCGGTCCGGTTTCGAGCTCGAACCGGAACGATCCTTCCTCGCCGAAACTCTTCGCCGGCAGCGCCATGAACAGCGCCGCCAGAGGCAACATGAATTTCCTGATCATCGATCGGATTCGCGGTGAACTCGGGTCGTGCAGTATGCCAGAGCGCATCGAGCGCGGCCTCCGCCGCTTTCGGCTGACGTCGACGAACGCCTGACGGCGATTCCAGCAGCGGCTGGTCCATCCGTGCGGTCTGCGTGCATCCGTCACGGCACGCCCCAGCCCCACGGCGCCTCGGGCGGGTCGACCGTCTCGGCCAGATCGAAATCCACCCGGAACACCCGCTCGGTGCCGAGCCGCCGCAGGTGATAGCCGAACCGCTGTCCGGGCGCAAGCTCGATTCGCCAGACGTTCGCGTGCGCCGGCTCGATGAGCTCGCGGGTGTACTGGTCGGCGGTGAACACCTGCTGGGTGGCCGTGCCGGTGTTGGTCGCGGTGCCGCCGTACATCGTGACGTCGTCCTCGCTGCCGTCTTCGTGGCGGTGGTCGTGCTTCAGTTCCAGGCGTGGGTCGCCGTCGACGGTGACGCGGGTCAGCACCCAGGTGCGGGAGCGGTCCTCGCCGACGACGAACGGAATGCGGATGCGGTCCGGCGTGCATTCGCGGACGTGCATGACCAGGTCCTGGTCGGCGAAACCGGGCTCGCCGTCGGGCTCGAGGATCAGTTCGCCGGCATAGGCGTTGCCGCAGAGCGTCTGGAGCTTGGCCCAGAAATCGTCGAGAGGCGAGGCGGCCACGGGTGCGGCCAGGGTAGTGAAGGCGGCAAAGACGAGGATGCGCAACATGGCCGTGTTCCGGTCGGTGGGCGATTCGATCATCCTCGCACGGATGGCAGGATGCGCACCGGGGTTTCGTTGTATTGAGCCGAGCGCCCGAGCCGATGCTGATCCGGCGGCCCGGGCCCGATTGGCCATCCGGCGGACGCTCTGATAATCTCTTTCGAAGTCAGGGGGTTGTCGTCGAGCGGCCGGATCGCCTGCGCGACTGTTCCGCCACCGAGGAATCCGACATGAAGACATCGATTCGAATCGTCGCACTGGCCCTGTGCGCGGTCGCTGCAGTGGCGGCGCAGGCATCCATGCGCGTCGACAATTTCCGGCTGCTGGACCAGGACCTGCAGGCCCACGAACTCTATTACTACCAGGACGCGACGGCCATCGTGCTGATGGTGCAGATGAACGGCTGTCCGATCGTCCGCAACCTGCTCGGCGATTTCCGCGCGGTGCACGAGGACTATGCCGAGCGCGGCGTGGTGTTCGCGATGATCAATCCGAGCCTGCAGGACACCCGCGAGGCGATCCGGCAGGAGGCCGCGGACTTCGGCATCGACCTGCCGATCCTGGTCGACGAGACGCAGTTGGTCGGCGAGGCGCTGGGCATCGACCGAAGCGCCGAGGTGTTCGTCATCGATCCCCGGACCTGGACGGTGGCCTACCGCGGCCCGTTGAACGACCGGGTCGGCTACGAGACGCAGCGTCAGCAGGCCGACTCCCAGTACCTGGCCGATGCGCTCGACCGGGTGCTGGCCGGCGAGCCGGTCGCCGAGCCGAGCCGCCGGGCCAAGGGCTGCATCATCAATTTCCCCGAGCGCCAGCGGAAGGACGCACACGAGGAAATCAGCTATGCCGAGACCATCGCACCGATCCTGAAGGAGCGCTGCGTGACCTGCCACAGCCCGGGGGGAATCGGCCCGTGGGCGATGACCAGCTACGACATGGTGCGCGGCTTTGCACCGATGATCCGGGAAGTGGTGCGCACCCGACGGATGCCGCCGTGGGAAGTGGCGACCGACTATCCCGCGCTTCATGGCGACCGGGCGCTGACCGCCGACGAGAAGCGGACGCTGGTGCACTGGATCGAAGCCGGCGCGCCGCGCGGCGACGGCCCGGACCCGCTGACCGAGGTCGAACCGGTTTCCGAGGAATGGGCGCTGGGCGAGCCGGACCTGATCGTCACCTCGCCGCCGTTCACCGTGCCCGCCACCGGTGTCGTCGACTATCAGTTCCCGGCCATCCCCAACCCACTGGATCGCGACGTCTGGGTGCGCGCCGTCAGCATTCATCCGGGCGGCCGCAAGGTCGTGCATCACGTGCTGATCGGGACTACCGAAGAGGTCATTCCGGAGGGCGACGACCGCCGCTTCAACGCCGTGTTCGACAATTACCTGTGGGGCTATGCGCCGGGCGCCGACTACTACGAGTATCCCGAAGGCGCCGGGGTCCTGGTTCGCCAGGGCGGCCAGATCCACCTGCAGATGCACTACACGACCTACGGCCGCGAGACCGTGGACGAAACGCAGATCGCGCTGTACTTCCACGACGAGCCGCCGGAACACCACCTGCGCCAGCAGGTCGTGATGGGCAGCGACCTGGTGATTCCGGCCGGCGAGGCGCGCCACGAGGAGACCGGTTACTTCGAATTCGACCGCGAGGCCCAGATCTACAGCCTGTTTCCGCACGCGCACTTCCGCGGGGTGGCCACCGGATTCGACCTGGTCTACCCCGACGGACGCCGCGAGGGGCTGCTGCAGGTGCCCCGCTACGACTTCAACTGGCAACACACCTACACGCTGGCCGAGCCGATCACCGTTCCTGCGGGCACGCGGATCGTGCACACCACCGTCTACGACAACTCCGCCCGGAATCCGGCCAACCCCGATCCGGACAAGACCGTCACCTGGGGCCTGCAGTCCTGGGACGAGATGCTCTACGGCGGGTTCTTCTTCCGCTGGACCGAGGGCACGGCCGAGAATCCGGTCCACGACGACCTGGCCTTCCGGATCGGCCAGTTCTTCGGCGGCTGGGACGACGACTTCGATGGCGTACTGCAGGCCGGGGAGATGCCCCAGCGTATCCGCGAAGCGTTCGAAAGCGGCCAGCTCGACCCGTTCAATGCCGACCGGGATGACGGACTGTCGCCCATCGAGTATCGAAGGTTCGTCGAGCATCGAAGGCGGCAACAGGCCGAGCAGCAGGCTTCGGCTGCGGGCAACTGAGCGGAACCCGCCTCCCACAGGCCTTCGGCCTGACTCCGGCGCTGAGTTCGACGGTGGGCCGGCGCACGCGCGCGAACCGGCCAGACCACCCTTCGCCTGCAAGCAGCCTCCAACAGGCCTTCGATCCGGCGCTGGCGATGACTCAGCCTGTTGGAGGGCGCTTGCGCGCGAACCGGACGGGCCACCCTTCGCCCGCAAGCAGCCTCCAACAGGCCTTCGATCCGGCGCCCTGCCCGCTCCGACTGTGGGAGGGCGGATTCCGCGCGAACCGATCGG
>Ga0102934_1002547_pt1 | contig 12576 bp, 10 predicted proteins | sample SalPonR2_A_D1_MG_FD_78175 | JGI IMG/M metagenome (GOLD analysis project Ga0102934, IMG submission 78175) | Salt pond soil microbial communities from South San Francisco under conditions of wetland restoration - Salt Pond MetaG R2_A_D1_MG | ecosystem: Environmental > Aquatic > Marine > Intertidal...
TGCCAATCCATCGAATTCTTTCTCTTTGAGTTCAGACACAACTTCAGACATATGACTTAAATAAAACTTTCCTTCAATTTAATGATTTTTTCATTTTTCAAATACAACATTTTATTCATATATTCATTCATTTCCTCTTCAAGACAAAGAGAAATTGTATGCGTATTATACAAATATAAATTATTAAGTAAATGACTAAAAAACTCTGTTACTAACAATCCATCATTATACAAACTAAGCGTACTTAATGCATCTAACACAACGGTTGGATGCTGCTCCTCACCATACTTTTTTACAGTGTTAACTATAGTAAGAATCAATTGCTCCAATTGACTTGGACTATCTAAAAAATAACAGGACTCATCACTAGTTTGAATCCCTGCAGCTCGACTCACACCATCAATAAAGTAAATTGAAGATTCAGTAATCTTATCTTTAAATTCACGATGAATCAAATGAAATGGTTTGGTAATCGTTACATAAATCCATGGATGGTCAGGTTTAGATTGAATAATATCAAAAAGCGCATGAGTCAACTCATTATAATTATTACTAGGTAGCACAATACCAACAGATTGGTAAGTTCCAATAGCAGTAGATACCCGGTCCTTTAACCCTTCAATTAATGAACTCTCCATCTTTTTTTACCCCCTAGATTTCAACAGTGGCGTTATTTCAACACCCTCAGTTGAAGAAATAGCAAGTGCTACTTTACTCCTACTATGAGCCGTTCCCCGCATCTTAATCAATTGCAATGTTCTAATCAAATCTCCCTTACGATCCACATCCCCAAGATACATAATACCATCAGCAATAAATTCCTCAATACCATACTTTGAATATTGAACACCGCCGGGTCTAGTAGGAGGAACTTCACTTGTTAAAATTGTAGTACAGCCCATAGCGGCAAGAGAAGAACCCAGTTTAAAAATGAAATCCCGAATCATTTCATTAGTTTTCAACCGATAACACAAAGCAGTAATCGAATCAATAACTAACCTTTTCACTTGCAACTCATCTGCAATATCCTTAAGCACATCAAGCAGAGCACTTGCATCCTCTACAGAATACTTTTCAGCATCAAGACCAAGACGTTCACTAATAATTCGAAGATCAATAATATTCACATTACCCTGTTCAATCATTCTCTTATCATAAAAAGAAAAATTCTCCATGTTCTTCGTTAGTTTAAACAACGGTTCAGTAATTGTGAAAAACACACCACGTTCACCCATCTTCGCACCATTAGCCAAAAACTGCATACTCAATGTTGTTTTCCCAGAGCCGCTACTACCCACCATAAGTACTGTATTTCCACTAGGAATCCCACCACCAAGTTTGAGATCAAGCTCACTAATACCCGTTTTACAAAATTCATCTGAATCTTCAGTATACTCATGGTGTGAAGTATGAACTACATCATCATTTTGAAATGCAACCATCCTAATATCATCCCATCTTCTTAATACTACTTAAACGTATATAACTTTCAAATATAAAGTTTAAGGTTTTAATCAATTTAAAATCAATTATCTTTTTGTTCTAATACCGTATTATGGCGTATATGGATCTCTACGTATTGCTTCTTTACCATACACCAACCAATCGATTATAATCTCAGAGAATGGTCTAAGATTAAAACCACTTATTTTCAAGCTCAATTCCTTAGAATCTTCAGAAGCCCATTCTGCAGAAACCAATGCCTGATGAAACAGTGAGGACTCTTCAGAAATTTGGATTTCAAAATGATCTCTATTATATTCGATCATATCTTCTTGAGAAACAATTTTTTGAAAAGAATCTTCACTAAATAATCCCTGCCGATTGAAAAAAACGGTTCCAGAATTTATTTTAGACGACTGCATGATTGAATTACCAAGTAAAAAATCAACAATGGTTTCTGCAATCTTGTCTCGTGCCCCACCATCATTTAAATCACGAAACACTGCCTCATGTTGTTTCACCCCATAATAAAAAACCGTTGATCCTTCAACATACTGAGCAGGCAACGGTACCGTTCCATCATCTAAGACTCGAGGGAACATATCACCAAATCCTCCATCAAATAACGGATCGGCGGGAGAAGATTCGCCTGAAATAAAGGTTAATAATTCTTTTTCAGAAGCAATCCATGCTGCTTCATTGGAGCTGTCAAAGGTAATAACATCAATAAATCCATCTGGTTTAATATAATTCATAACCGTTGTCCCCATAAATGGCAACAAAAACGAAGGATAATGATATCCAAAAAAAGCATTATAATACCGGTCAAAAGATTTCAATGGACTATTAATGGTAATTACAGAATCAATACGATCCTGAACACCAAATGAGTCATCTGCAGTTAGATGCACCGCTACTTTACCGCCCATGCTTAAGCCAACAATGACAATATCTCCGTTTGGGTTCCAATTATTAATTTCTCTAGCAACATTATCTGCCCAAGTATCCACCGATTCACTATCGGGCAAATGAGGATAACAAAAATCAAGATTAATGCCTTGATCATCAAAAAGATCATTAATCTTTTCTTTCAACGGTATCAACACGTTCGGTGTTTCAGGCATCCCATGCAAAAACAAAACATGAATTGTGTCAGGTTCATTTGAAGACTGAACAGAAAAAGATATCGAAACAAGAGAAAAAATCAAAATAAAAGTTATAAAAACAAAAGAAAACGAACAAAATTTATTTTTAGTAAAATTCATAGTTAATCACCATAACTTATATAAAAAAGCCATATAAAAATATGTTGCATGATGGAAAACAATGATGGAAATGTATGCAATATGATCAACACCGAATGATATGAACCTCTTTTTCTATTCAAATGAACTATGTGATCGAGGCATAAAATCGGCATTTAAAAAAGGAATATTAAAAAAGTATGGCGTCTCTAAAACACCATAAATAACTTTAGGAAAAACTCGATTTTTTTGCCAAAAGTTATTATTCCAAGAACAATACGAATTCCTAAAAAATGCATGAATGGAATTATCAATAAAATCATTATTTGACACTTTGTTATCAAGCCCGAAATATCCTTTAAGAAACACACCATATCCTCTATTATCTTTCAAAACATTATTGGTGATTACACAAGAAAGACCTCCATCTCCATTTAAGATAAGGCCGCCAGGATCAAAACCATGTTGATACGAAATCCAATTATTCCCATTATTTTCAAATACGTTAAATGAAACAATAACCGTTGAAGACTCTGCATAAAAACCAATATGATCATTATTGGAAAATAAATTATTCTCAATAATTCCTTCTCCATCAATCAACCATGCACCAATAGTACAATCAGAGAACTCATTATCTTTAATCATTGCCTTTCCATGCATAAAAGCAGCACAAGTAAACTTACTGAACTCAGATTTGGATAAAAACGTATTATTATGAAGAACATACTCTCCATTGGCCATACCATAAATCCCATACGTATCAAAATCATCAAACACAAAATCATTATTTGAAATATACACGGTTCCAATCCTCATTGGAAAATACAAACTTTTTTCATTTCTTATAAACTTTGAATTAACAATGAATAAATTCGTTGTTTCAACCGCATAAACACCAACTTGATTATCTGAAATGATACAATCGGAAATCGTGATATAATTTGAGTTCGTAACATACATCCGACAAGAGTCAGATGACAACGCATCGTTTTTAATCGTAAATCCTGAAATAGTAACTCTATTAGCATTTATTCGAATTGGTCCTCGACCATTTTCACCATCAATAATCGTAGTTTTTTTATTCTCCCCAATTAACCGAATTGTCTTTTTTATACTAAGATACTCGTTATATCTACCCGCATTTACATGAACAACATCCCAATCTGAAGCTGCATTAATCCCTTTTTGAATCGTATCAAAATGAGTATCCTCCCAACCTACTGTTTCAGCGGAAAAGTCATCATCGACATAATAATGATTTGAATTCAAATAATCCTGTCTTTTTTCAAAAACAGGCATTTCAGGATCACCAAGTAAATTAAACGTATAATAAACCCAACGGTACGCTGGATCAATCATCGCATCGGCACCAAACGATTCCTTTGATAATTGATGTATCTTACCAATATGATCAACATTACAATAGAACAAATTACGGAAATGCTCTTCTATCATCTCGCCAGAATATTTATGCGCATTAGTATTGCTTGTAAATCCTCTCCTGGAATTAAATAAACAAGCAGATGCACCACCATAAGGATTGAGTAAGATTGTTTCAGCAATACTGTCCTGATGATCAAATCCTCCACTGTTACACGCAACAGAAATATGAATCGGATAAAAATTATTTTTTAACATTGAAACACTCTGATATGAGGTAAATACTTGAGTAGGCCATGAAACATAATATTGATCATACTCTCCATTACCCGTATGCTGAACAATGAGATTATTATCTGAAAAACGACTCATCCATTCAGCAGAAGAAATCGACTCATCTTTTTGATACAACCTATCGATTTCATAATGGGAAGGAATCCACTGAGCACAATGTTCTGCAATAACCGTTGAATCAGGATTATTATTAACATTGATCCCTGATTGATGCAAAAGAACCTTTTGAGGTTTATCAGCTGTTTCAAAAGAAATGATCTTATTGATGAACGTACCAATCTCTGCCTTATTTTCAACCGGAGCTCTACCAACAGAAACTTCAGTAAAAAAATCAGATTCATCTGAAATAGAATGTAACGCATCCTCGCCATAAATCCTATCATTATCCAAATCCCACGAACCATCTAATCCAGCGTAATAAAGATCTGATGGAATAGCGTTATCCTGAAGCAAGGATCCTTCATGGTCAATAGCTTCTCCCCATAAACCTCTATAGGGAATCACACTCACATCACCACCAAGCAAAACATATTCAGTCTGCCAATTTCCATATGCATATTTGATACATTCTCTAATTTTCTGTTGCATATCCTTTCCATAAAAACGTTGATTGATAAAGGAAAAATTTACCGATCTTGCTGAAATATACTGTTTTTTATATGTTATCAATGAATTAAAATGTGGTTCTAACTCATCAGATGTTATAATGATATATGAATAAGTTTCACTTTCATCGGTATTACATTGGCTATTGGAACTACAAAGTTTTTCATAATCCAACAACATTGATGGATTCTCAACAATATCGGTAATATATCGTTCATCATTAATATAATTCCTGTAAAGGCTGTGATCCTGATTTTTTTCAATAACATTAATCATAAATGAAATATGCTTTGAAAAATGAAGTGAATCATCTGAAGAATTATATCTGCAGGGATGTAAATTTAAATACAAAATATGATATCCTTTCATTTTTCCAATACCTACAAATTCAATAGGTTCAGAAGGCATTATAGAAAAATCATTCATTCTTTCATTATCCTCAAACCAATCTTCAATTCTAGTATTAGTGGATTTACCTTCATTGATTTGTACAGGATAATTTAAAAAAATTTTTTCTGAATCTTCAGAAAAAGAAACATTTTTAAATTCGGTATTGGGGGGAAGCAAAATGGAAATGGTTTTAATTGGTAGATTAGGTTTTCCTGGAAAAGTACTCGATGAAAGATTTTCCATCGTTACTTTAGTAAATGTACGCTGAGAAATATTTAAGAAAGACAACTCAGGCTCACTAAATGAATAGGTGAAATCCAATACATTGTTTTCATCATCTGATGAACTATCACTCTGAATTTGATGACTAGATCCAATTAACGAATTAAGACTAAGAAGAATCGTAAAAATAAGAAGAATGGTTAGTATGCCTTTCTTAGTGTGTCTAATCAAATCTATTTGCCTCTCCTTGCACAATCGAGTATATACTTTACATATAATATAACATAACAAATACAATATAAACCTTTCTAGAGACAAATCGCTAAATTAAAATAAAAAAAAGATTTAATTTCTATTCAACTAGTAAAGGTTGAAATAAATCAAATCGTTCAAAAAAAAGATTGAACATAGATAGCCAATAATATTTTGGCATCGTGATAGGTAAAGGATCAGACCAATCACTTTCAGCAGCTGTTGAATCCATAGCTTTCACTTTCACTTCAAAATCTCCGTTTTCACTCCAAATATGAGGTACCTGGCAAAGTTCATTAGACTCAAATGGACCTAACCATTCAGAGGTTGATTCATCACCCCAACTCCATTTATAAAATACATCATCCGCATTTGGATCAACCGTTTTTGTTTCATACACATATTCAGTATTAATTTTTCCATTCCGTCTCCCACTCGGCTTTTCCGGAATTTCAGGGGGACCTTGTGGAACATATCCCGCCAAATCTGAAAGCGTTGCAAGAATCAAACGAGAAACATTTGATGCATACCATGGATTCATATGATCAATTATATCTTGAGGGGAATGGTAATGAGGATTCATTTCATATTCAAAATAAAAAATAGCATCATATTCATATGTATGAAATGAAGCGTGATCACTTCTTCCTGAAGTTCCACCATGAACTATATCTAAATTAATCACCGAATCATACAAAGAACTAATTTCAGAAGAACGTTTTCTAATCCACGATGATGCATCATTATCAAAAACCACAACTTTTTCTTCACTATCTTCATTTGGTGCATACCCCATCATATCCGCATTCAAAACAGCTATGATATTGTCGTCATTCTCATATGCCTCTTGGGCATACTGGTAACTTCCATGAAGACCTTGTTCTTCACCTGAAAAAGTTACAAACCGTACCGTATGTTCAAAAGAATACTCATTCATTGCCTCAGCGGCAGAAAGCACAGCTGCCGTTCCTGCACCATTATCATCAGCACCAGGACTACCATATACACTATCATAATGGCCACAAACAATATAGATATCATCACTTTCAGGATTCGCACCGGGTAACGTAGCCTCTATATTACTTCCAAAAATGCTACTTGTTACAGACCAATTCTGATATCGAACTTCTAATCCCATCTCTTGAAATTGTTGATAAATCCAATGTCCTGCATCTTCACAGGATTCACTACCTGTTACTCTTGGACCAAAAGAAGTAAGATTTTCAATAAATCCCAAAATCATGTTTTTATCAATTTGCTGAATGATATTTGTCAAATCTTCATTTTGTATAATTGAAGCAACATCAGAATCAGAAATGGTAAAGGACTGTGCTGATTCTGTAATTAATTGTTCAAATGGAGAATCTCCCTTGATTGAAAGGTCTCCGGGTAATGGAGGAGAAATAAAATTCTCATTCTTCTCTACACTAGTACATTCATTCTTAACATAATCCTTATCAATTGAAACAGTTTCAATTCCAAAAGTGGATGGAACCAATAAACATAATATTATTATAAAAAATAAAAATTTGTATCTCATTAACATTCACATTTTATTTTAAGTTGATAAAACTATTAAAACTTTTTTATACTACTCATCCGTGATAAAAAAAGAAAAACAATGCAAGGGAAGGTATTTGCACTCGTTTTCACCGGTGAATTTGTAATTTTTTAAGGAGAGATATAAAAATATTGAACGTGAGCAGTCATTTCTATTTTTTACAGGTAATATATTATGTTTCAAATCAACCTTGAAAAATCATCATAAACTTTTTTTCTATGTCCAATGAACAATACCGTGACCTGTTCTTTTTGGAGATCTAATTCATAAATAATGTGATATTCACCTATTCGTAATCGGTAAAAATCTGAATGTTTCAATTTTTTTCCCTTTTTGGGATTGAAACGTAATTCTTTTATTTTTTGTTTTAAACGATGTTGTAACTTTTTTTCAATGGTTTTTAAAAAATTATTTGCTTTTGGATGAAGGAGTATTGCATAACTCATTATGTTTTACTCCAGTGGGATTAGTTTTTCTGGATGTTCTTTTGCTTCTTTACTTCTTTTATGAAGCATTTTATAAAATTCTCTGGTTTTTTCACGTTCTTCATATTTACTTAAAACAATGCGAATGGCATCACTGCGGCTTTTAAATTTTCCTTCTTTAATCCAAGAATCAATAGCATTAAGAAGGTTTTCTGTGAGTCGTACTTGTACCTGCACCATAACTATCGTAAACAAATATGTTTACATACTATTTAAAATTATTTGGGTGGATGTACAAAAAATATGGTTTTTCAGATGTTAACCATCATATTTACATAACCTATTTTCTCTAAGCACAAATACGTGTCATTCTTTTCTACCCTTGGGCTAACAGTTCTGCCAACATATTTATGAATCATTTACATCAATCTCAAGGAAATATTATATTTGAAAAGTAGATTAGAACTCAACATCGTATGAACCATTAGAGAGGAAGCAAGAGTGACAGATCAAAAAGAAAAATTCATCTTGACATTAGATGAAGGAACCTCAAGTGCAAAAGCATTTATCTTCAACAAAAAAGGAAACGCAATCTCTTCTGTTCAATGCACCTTTGATCAATATTACCCAAAACCAGGCTGGGTAGAACAGAATCCTTTAGAGATCTGGACCGCGCAACGCAACGCCATAAAAAGTGCTATGAACCAGGCAAATATAAAACCAGATCAAATAGAATCAATAGGTATCACAAATCAGAGAGAAACAACAGTACTTTGGGAGAAAAAAACTGGTAAACCCATCCATAACGCTATTGTATGGCAGGACCGAAGGACCTCAGATATCATTGAATCATTTGATCAAGAAAGTAAAGATTTCATTAAAAACAGAAGTGGATTGATTCCAGATGCATATTTCTCAGCATCAAAGATACAATGGATGCTTGAACACATTCCTGATGCAAAAAAAAGAGCAAAAAACGGCGAATTGCTCTTTGGAACAATCGATTCATATCTATTGTATAAACTGACAGATGGAAGGATACATGCAACAGATCACAGCAATGCCTGTCGGACTATGCTGTACAATATAAACTCATTACAATGGGATACGGAACTTTTAGAATTATTTAAGATTCCTGCTTGCATCCTACCTGAAATTAATGATTCAAGTAGTGTTTATGGAGAAACATCTGAAAATATTTTGCGAGAAAAAATCACCATCTCAGGATGCGCTGGAGACCAACAAGCTGCTCTTTTTGGGCAAAGATGTTTTCACGAAGGAATGGTAAAAAACACTTTTGGAACAGGTAATTTTCTTTTAATGAATACTGGTTCAACACCGGTTAGATCAAAAAATCTTCTCACCACGATTGCATGGGTGATCAATGGTCATCCTTCATATGCTCTGGAGGGAAGTGTTTTTGTCACAGGGGCTGCCGTTCAATGGTTAAAGGATATCGGGCTTATTGATGATATAGACTCAATTGGGCATATTGCAAGATCAGTACCTTACAACCAAGGGGTGTATTTCATTCCTGCTTTTGCAGGACTTGGTGCACCGTATTGGGATCAATATGCAAGAGGAACCATTATTGGTATTACTCAAGGAACAAAAAAAGGGATCCTGATTCGAGCTGCTTTAGAATCAATTTGTTATTTGTCTCAAGACATTTTAGAGGAAATGCAGGATGATTCAGGGATATCTATCAAAGATATCCATGTTGATGGAGGTGGAACAACAAATGAATTCCTGTTACAATATCATGCAGATATCTCAAACAAAACGATTATGAAACCATCTCAAGAGCATACAACTGCACTTGGCGCAGCGTTCTTAGCAGGATTGTCTGTTGACTATTGGGAAAACATCAATGAACTAGCTGATCTTAGTATTGCATCTTCAACCTTCAAGCCAAATATGGATAATCATACACGTGAGCGATTATATAACGGTTGGAAAAAAGCAATCATGCATTCAAAAGATTGGAAAAAGGAACTGGACCAATGTGGAACTGTATAATTCCGAAAACAAAATATAACTATCAACATTCGTGATGAAAATATGGTAAAAAATATCGTTATTATCGGTGGGGGAATCACGGGTTGTGCTATCGCTAGAAACCTAAGTAGATATCAGAATCTAAATATTCATTTAATTGAAAAAGAACCTGATGTTGGGTGGGGTGCAACAAAGGCAAACACTGGTATTATTCATCCTGGTCATGAAGATGATCCAACGCGATTTCCACTTCGCTCTCGGTTCTGCGTGAGAGGTAATGCTATTTGGAGGACATTGAGTAATGATCTTGACATTCCAACGACGTGGCCTGGAGAACTTATGATCGCAAGGGATGAACACGAGAAAAAGGAATTGAATAGATACTTACATATTGGGAAAGAAAATGGTGTGAGGGATTTAAGGGTCATCGATGATTCAGAACTACGTGATCTGGAACCTCATTGCACTGATGATGCAATAGCCGCATTATGGGCACCATCCGCTGGTCTTATTGAACCCTGGGAGGCAACTATTGCATTGGTAGAGAACGCGGTGGAAAATGGAGTTAAGGTTCATTTGAACTCAATGGTCTCTGATATCCTTATTGAAAACAAACAAGTAAGAGCAGTAGAAACAAACAAGGGCATTATATCTGCTGATATCCTTATCAATGCCGCAGGTCTTTTTGCTGATAAGATCTCAAGAATGGCTTATATTGATGAAGGCACTATTCGTCCAAGAAAAGGTCAATATTATCTTTTTGATGAGGATGCGACACCAAAGGTTGAGCATATCATTCATCATGTACCATCTCAAACATCAAAGGGTGTTTATGCAGTTACCACCGTTGAAGGAAATCTGATGCTTGGTCCAACAGCTGAAGATATGGATGATACTGAAAAAGACAATCGAGGAACCGATCAACAGGGTCTTGATTATGTTTGGGATCATGCATCAGCATTACTCAAAGACCTGCCACCTAAAAATAGAATAACTAAGCTGTTTGCTGGTTTACGACCTGAACCACCTAATGGTAGATACATCATCAAAGGATATGTTGAACCATGGGGCTTCATCAATGTTATGGGAATTCGTTCACCAGGTCTTACTGCAGCACCGGCTATTGCAGAATATGTTATGGCTAAGATATTTCAAGAAGATTTCGACATGGTATGTACTGAGAAAGAAACATGGAATCCTTATCGAAAGAGGATACAACGTTTTTCACAATTGCCAACAGAAAAGCAAGAGGAATACATCAAAAAGGATAAGTCCTATGGAAATATCGTTTGCATGTGTAAAGAGATCACCGAAGCTGAGATCATTAGCGCGATTCAACGCATACAGAACCTAGGTGGAACGGTATCTTTAGATAGCATCAAGTTTCGGACGCTTGCCATGTTCGGTTTCTGTCAAGGATCCTTTTGTAGATCAAAAATTGCTACTATTATTTCTGAACAATTGAACATGCCACTTTACAAGGTTCTTCAGAATGCACCAAAGACAGAATACGGTCTTGGAGATATCAAAGTGTTGCAAAAGGAGAATGGGGAAGATACTGATGAGTAATGATTTTGATGTTGTGGTCATTGGTGGTGGTGCTGCGGGTCTTGCAGGAGCAATTAAAGCAACAGATATTGGATTACGTACAGTGATCATTGAGAATAATCAGCGACTGGGGGGTATCCCGTTTCAATGTGCTCATCCGGGATTTGGAAATTTTTATTATCATGAGAATCTAACTGGTGCAGAGTATTCTGAACGCTTGATCAGTTCAATAATTGATAGAAAGATACCGTTTTTTACCAGTGCTCATGTAACAAGGATCAAACATATTGGACCCTTACAAAATATCGTAAAAATCATTTCTAAAGATGGTATCAAAGAGATAAAAACGTCCACCATCATCTATGCGACTGGTGCACGGGAACGACATCTTTATGAAACCGGTATAAAAGGAGATAGGACTAGTGGTGTGTATACTGCTGGTGAAGCTCAGACCTTAATGGATATCCATGGGATAATGCCTGGTAAAAACATTGTGATCATTGGATCAGGAGATATTGGCCTTATCATGGCCCGACGTTTTGCTCTTGAAGGAGCAAGAGTGGTTTGCTGCATTGAGCTTTTTCCTTATCCGGGTGGCCTGTCAAGAAACGTGGTGCAATGCCTTCATGATTTTGATATTCCACTTTATACTAATCGAATGGTTACCGAGATCAAAGGTAAAAAACGAGTGGAGAAAATAGTCACTGTAGATGTCGATGAAGAGTTACACATCATCCAAGGATCAGATCAAGAAATCAGTTGTGACACGGTAGCTCTTGCAACTGGACTTATTCCGTATACGAAAAAACTTGAGGATATCCAAGTTGTTATTGATCCACAAACAAAGGGACCAAGGGTAAATGATATTCTTGAAACCTCAATTCCTGGAGTGTTTGCTGCTGGAAATGTGATTGCCGTAAATGATTATGTTGATTATGCATCGGATCAAGGTGAACTTGCTGCAGTGGGTGCATATCATTTTATTAAAGAACAGGGAACAACGAGATCTGATCGTATGCCTGTTGAGTTGAAAGGAAATATTCGTCTTATTGTACCACAATGCATCTCAGGAAATCGAGATGTCACCTTCTATTTACGGGTGAATAGACCAAGGCCACGATCAACTATTCATATCAAAGAATTAGAAAAAACAATCAAAAAACAAGGTGTTACTCCTAGTGAGATGATAAAAATCTCATTAAAAAAAGAA
>Ga0102934_1002552_pt1 | contig 12559 bp, 5 predicted proteins | sample SalPonR2_A_D1_MG_FD_78175 | JGI IMG/M metagenome (GOLD analysis project Ga0102934, IMG submission 78175) | Salt pond soil microbial communities from South San Francisco under conditions of wetland restoration - Salt Pond MetaG R2_A_D1_MG | ecosystem: Environmental > Aquatic > Marine > Intertidal...
AAAGGGAAGGAAAGGGGAAAAAAAAAAAACAAAAAAAAAACCAGCGATAAACAAACCCCCCGCGGGGGCAATTTCCCCCCCCGGCGGCGCCCCTGTCCCCCCCCCCCCCCCCCATTGGCGCATTCCTCCCCTCCGACCTGTTCAATTCCGACTCCGAGAGACCATACATGCCCAGCCTCCTAATCTCCCGCACGGCCAATGAGACCGCCTTCTCCCATTTCTCCGGCTCTGCCAAAACGTCCAGATTGCACACAGCACACGCCTCGCGGGCCGAATCGAGTTGGTTGAACTCGATGAAAGTGAAGGGAGGGTCATCGCGGGCCAGGACATTCAGACGGATCTGCAAGGCAAGGATCGCGATCCGTTTCATCACCGAGCGCCGATAGTCCGCCAAAGTTTGCACGGCCTCGATGGGCCGCTTGGCGAAGAGGTGGAAGGAGAAAGCCTGGATGTTCTCATGTTGGAAGATGCGGGGAGTCAAGTCACGCGCCGCGTTCCCATCGGCCTTGTCGGAGACACTCTCCTCGGAGGTACGAGGCGAGCGGCCGAATGTCTTCAACTCTGCCGGCAGGGAGGCGTCGGCAAAACGGTCAAATTTCCCTCCCGAGAAATAGTGCGTCACGGGAGGGAAATGCCTGGACTGCAATTTCAAAGTGGGGGGCTCCTGTTCCCTCCCCCCCGCCTCCAGGTGTCCGAAGTACTTGCGGATCATCTCCTCCGCCTGTCCCACGTCCACATCTCCCACGATATACAGGTGGGCATTGTCGGGGCGGTAGTGCGTGCGGTGGAAGGCCTTGACGTCCCCCAGGGTCCACGAACGGATGAGCTGAGACGGAAGGGGGAGAGAAGAAGGGTGAGAAAAGAGGAAGAGAGATAGTGTGTAGTGCCAAGCCGATTTCGGGCTACACAATTCGCTGCGACCCTGACTACGCCAGAGAGACTTCGCCGCATCCGGTGGCAGGGCCTGGCCGTGGGAGGGTCCCCTGGCTGGCAGTGGCCCCAATGATTGCGCCCTCGACCTCCCTTACACCCCTTGCTACGTACGTACCTCCTCTTTCCCAATCGGGAAGCGCAGCGCCAGCTTGTTCTCGGCATGCAGGGCTGCCAGGATCTGGCACTCCACCCGGTAGTCCATCGTGTTCACCATGCTCATCTCGCTCAAAATCGCCGCTCGCTCCTTCTCCAGGCGCGACTCCTCAAACCGGGCTTCCAGGACCTCCGAAAGGGCGTCCAAGGCCATGGGGAGCATGGGCCGGGGCCTCCCCAGCAGGTTGAGCGTGTCGACGGGGCAGCAGGCGAAGTACACCGTGTGGTGGAAGTCGGTAAAGGCATTTGTTTGGGACCCGGTGCCAAAGAGTCGCTCGCGCTTACGACTTCCCATGTAAGAAATGTGCTCGACAATATGGGCCATGCCTTGCTGCGACTCCAATTCGTCGGCTGAGCCGGCGAAAATCTCCAAGAACGCATCGAAGCGCCCAGGCGGGGCAGCATTTCGCAAGATCGCGTACCGTAAACCGTTGGGCAACACTCCTTTCTTCAACCCTGGATGCTCCGGTAAATCGGTTTGCATAAGTTCTGCCAGGCGTGTTGGGGCTTCTTCGGGGGCGAGCATTGCCTGATGGACTTCCTGGATTGTCGGGAGCCGTAACGATTTCGGCTTGCCAGCCCCTGTCATCGACGCGCCCTTGAACAAGCCTTGAAGATTTTTCAAAAGCCCGGCGCCACCCGCGCTGCGCTCGGTCATTGAGGTGATTCGCTTGCCCGCTGGTTTTGGGGGCACCCATTGCCGTGGCTCCTGCCGACGCATCGGCCGTGGAAGCCATGGAGTCTGGAATGCTGGCAGGTCGTGGCCCTCGTGACGGAGCCTGCCCCCCGGGAAAGGCGCTGAATATATGCCTCGTCCTGACGTTGCCTGTCGGCCACTTGCTATCGTGGCCCAGAACGATACAAGGAAAGCAAGCAACAGCATTCGTAGCATAATTGGAAAACTAGGCTGCTGCTGACGGTCTACCCCTGCTGGTAGCTTCATTAAATTGCAACTTCTTCTCCTTCCTCCGAATGATAGCCAACCCATCGTTGAGCGAGACGATAACTCTTGCTTGTTATCGTCTGTGTGTAAAATTGCAAACGGTAGGAGGAAAAAATGCGTCAGGGATGAACATAGTCGTCATTTGCATGGAAGTAACTGGAGAGGGCCTCTCAGACAGCCCTTGAAGTAAGAAAAGAGTGGACAACTCCAGAACTCTGCCGCATCATGCCACGACATCAAAGCAAACCGACGACATCCACAATATGCTATGCCACACCTACAAATGTCGTGGCACTTGCTGCCTGGTACGAGCTTTGCCTGGTCGTGGAAGAGCGATGCAGGGTGCGTGTGCTTCCTGCTATCGTGCCTGTAGGGCCCGCTTGCTCCCCCCTGGATTGCTGTGCTTCACACACACCCGGGCTCTGGACATTTTTGGCCCTGGTTTCTACTATTTCTGGGGGCTTCATGATGTTTTGTGCAGGGGATCATAAACTATAATTTAATCTGTCCGGCGAGAGCGTTGGCTTGAACACCTCTGGTATTACTTTTGTTTTGCAACCAGGATCCTGGTCGGAGGTGTGGCCAGCTACGCGACAACCGCAACGGGGTAAAGCTACTAAATGAGTCATTAGACGTTACACCAAACTTTTGGAAAGCTTTGGTGTAATAGATTATCTGGTAATGTCGAGAGGGCCCCGGAAAAAGGGGGCTTTTCGGTCGAAGATGGTTTAGCGCGTTCCTTGAATTCCCAACTTGCTTTTATTTGCCTCCCATTTAGGAATACTGGCTCCTTTGATAGCGTATGATTGTCTCTTATTAAATATACGGCATTTCTGATGGATAAATAGAGACTAGATATTGATGAGAGACCGAAAATTAGAAAATCGGACTCGAGGGGGCTTTACGTTCCCCTCCCGCAGAGTGCGCGCCTCCTGGCCCCCGAATTCTCTTTGCGTGATTTTCATTGACGATTTTAAACCTCATTGTCAATATTCACACTTTCGGACGGAAGATCCGTATTAGCATTTTATGTCACGACTTGAAGGGTGTAATGTCTATGCACGTGAATGCATGGACGACGGGAGGTATCAGCAAACCTAGCGGTTTGATGTTTCTTGCTTGCTTCAGCCCCTCCTTTTTCGTCTCGTCGCTCGAGCGAGGCGGAAGCAATGCCTTCCACACTACCCATACCACTAATTTGTTGCGATCGAAAGTAAGTGGATGACTGTATGACTTGTTCTTTGGCCGATCCAGTGCTCGCTGCAACTCATCGCAGTCATGACAATTCTGCGTAAGCAAATGGAAGCAGAAGCGGGAAGAGGGGAGGTTGCCTCCCTCACCCCGACTAGTACCGCGCTCTATGCTCCGTAAGAGGTCGAGTCCGATGCTTATCAAAAGCCAATGGGAGGTTTTGCATGGGACACGACGTACCACATGCAAGGAGTTCTCACAGCGTCGGACAGCTGAGGCGGTGATGGCTGAGTGGTCAGAGCGACAAATGGGAAAGGGTGTCCTAACGAGATATCGAACATGACCTCAATCAGTCTTTGGACCGGTCCCACGGTCTGTCTTCAGCGTTCTTTGTAGTAATTCTCATTCAACTCCTCTCGTTTACTGTCCAGTGCCGGATTTGATACAGTTTTTCCAGCGTGACAGTCGACCATGGGACGGACCAAAGCTCGCCCCCGCCGCGTTGGCTCGCTTTTTGAGCACAACGAGTGGGTGGAGAATAGGGAACGGCAAGGTCTCAGTCGTCTGGACGCAGCGTTGCAGGAGGCCAATGAGGCAAACAACGATTTCCTCCCTCGAAGTGCTTTTGCTCCTTGCAGGGGAGGTGCAGCATCAGGAGATGTCGCGGTGGCACCAGATGCGGGAAGGCGCCGGTCCGGCCAGTGGAAAGGGAAAGTTAACCACCGTGACATTGAAGGCATGCTCAATGACTACGATTATAACATGGCAACAGGGGAGGATGCGGAAGAAGGAGGGGACGAAGATGTTGAAAAGCGGAGGGAGGAGGAGGAGAGGGAGGAGGCAGATGGAATGGAAGAGGTATATGAAGAGGCGGCTGCGGCGCGGCTTGGGCACCGCCATCCACGGCGGCATAGATCGGCTATGGTCACGACAAAAGTGAGCGCGGATCAGGCGGAAAGGCTCCAAGCTTTGGATGGACGGGAGGAAACACGTAAGCGCCGACGGTTATACCGGGAAGGGAAACGGGTACCGATGCCCACCCAGGAGGACCAGGAATGCAGCCCCTTGGAGGTTTCCGACGAATTCCAGTCCCACATACGCCTGGCCCTCCCTGTGCCTGCGGGTGAGAAGGACCTGAGGGCCCTGCTTGTGCGGCGCCGTTCCTTCTCCCAGGCGGCGGCGCAAGATTGCCGGGGGAGGCCCTTGGCCACTGTCCTCATCCCTGCCACCGTCTGTGCCCGACGGACGTTGCGCGTGTCCCTGGCCGAGAACATGGCGACCCTGGTTCTAGAAGGTGACGCGCCCCAGCAGCTGGGAGTGAAGGACTGCGAGTCTTGGGATCTGCTTCAGAGTCTGTGTGAGGCAACCCCTCCTTTTGCTTACTACGAGGTGAGTCCGTCCTTAGAGTGCCACGAGGGCTGGTCATTTGGAAGTGGGTGCACGACTGGAAGCGACATTCTTCGTGCTAAGAGGGGCTCATTCTGGTGGCCCTCACTCCCCATCCATGCAAGTCCTCTCCTTGCCCCTTTGACGTTTCCGCTCTATCACTTATAGGCCATCAGCGACGGGCGCGCCGTACACTTGGATATTTACCTGACCGCACGCACCCTTGCCCTCGCCTCGCCTTCGAACGAGCCTCCCGTCAAGTCAGTGCACTTGAAACGCCTCCGTCGTCTGTTGGAGTTGTTCTTTCCCGCTGTCCTGCCCGAGTTATCTACCTACTACAAGCCCTTCCCCATCACGCTGGGGACGCCCGCGGAGCCGGGAGGGGCGGGAAAAGGCGTCATCGAGGAAGAAGAATCGTCGAAGCGCGCAGTGCCTTTTGACCCGGCTGACTTGTACCGATGTCTGGAAGAGTATAAGGCCGCGCGCCTAGTTCAACGGGAGCGCCTCCCCTGCCTGGTGCAGCAGTCCCAGGCGTCTCCGAACCAAGGGCAGGCTCGCGAGGAGGAACCCTCTGTGCCCGGATTGAAGGTGACGCTACGGCCCTACCAGGCCCGAGCAGTGGAATGGATGCAGTGTCGTGAGAAGGCTCGAGACTATTTCGCCCCGCGTGCCCCGTCTCCCTCCGGATCGCACGCAGAAAAACCGGAGGATGATATGGACGAGGAGAACCTTTTAGGACATGGGTGGATAAAGCTGTTGCTTCCCAACCCCGTTCCCGATCCCTCTGCTTCTTTCGTGTACTATAACCCGATCAGTGTCTCGCTAAGTCACCGTTGGCCCGTCATGTGGGAGCCGCGCGCCTTGAAAGGAGGGATTTTGGCGGACGAAATGGGATTAGGGAAAACGATTGAGGTCATGGCATTGGTGTTGTCGCATCGCTATCTGGGGGGGGAGAAGGCGGCGAAAGAGGCAAAGGGGAGCAGTCTCGGATGTCATGAAAAACGTGGAAGAGGGAACCCCGAAAAGGGGGGGAATTGTGCACCGATGCACAACGGCTCTCCTAACAAAGAGGCGATCTCGCTCGATGAAGGTCGTATAGTAAAGGAGGGCGACGGGAATGACGGAGGAGGAGGAAATCCAGGGCGAGAGGGGAGTGGAGGGAAAGACAGAAAGAGAGGGCATGATGAAAGAAGGCATCGTGGACGAGCTGAGGAAGGCCTCGTGGACCGGACCGAATACGTCTGCCCCTGCGGAAGAGATCGACGTGGGGAGGCGTGGTTGCAATGCGACGCATGCAAGCACTGGGCCCACGTGCGTTGCGCGGGTCTTTCGAGCAGTGCCGAGGCCGAGGCCCTTCCCGCCTTTGTCTGCGAAGTCTGCCACGGTCTCGAACGTTTCCAATCCCCGTCTCCCGTCCCGGCCACCCTGATCGTCACCCCTCAGCTTATCTGTGGACAGTGGGAGGAAGAATTCAAGAGTCGGATCCAGGAAGGCAGCGCCCAACTGCGGGTGGTCACTTACCGTGGTGTAGCGGAGACCAGCCGGAGCTGGGAGTGGGAAGAACGTCGCTTGTTGGACCCTGATGTCCTGGGGAATGAGTACGACATCGTCTTGACCACCTTCGACGTGCTGGCCAAAGACCTGGGCCACACAGATTCCTGTTTCCTTCCCCCGTCCCGCGGGGAGACGGCGCGGCAGCTGCGGAACCGGAAGAAGTACCGTGTGCAACCCTCGCCCCTTGCCTCCATGGTGTGGTGGCGCATATGTTTGGACGAGGCCCAGATGATCGAAGCCTCTGCCGCTGCTGCTGCCAGGATGGCTCTTCGTTTGAAGACGGTGCATCGCTGGTGCGTTTCGGGCACCCCCATATGGAAAGGGAACCTGGATGATTTGTACGGTCTTTTGCTTTTCCTCCAAGTCTCCCCGTTCGACCGTCGCTCCTGGTGGCGGCATGCCATCGAGTTACTGCATGAAAAGGGCGATCCCGACGCTGCCTCGCGTCTGCATCGCCTTCTCTCTGCGATCATGTGGAGAACGTCCAAAAAGTCTGTGTTGGATCAATTGGCGTTGCCTCCCCAAACAGAACGGACGCGGATTTTGCACTTCTCACAGGTGGAACGCGCCTATTACCAGACACAGTACAAGGAGTGCATCGGGAAAGTCAGGGACGTGGTGAGAAAGATCAAACGGATGCAACAGCAGCAGCAGCAGCGAACCAGCGGACGTGCCCAGGAGCCGACAAAACGGAAATTGTCTGCGACCACGGCCTTAGAGAGTTGTGCTGGACCCCTCTTGCGTCTGCGGCAGGCGTGTTGCCATCCTCAAATTGGAGCGGGAGGCTTGGGCGGTCTCAGGCAAGGAAGAGGGATCATGACCATGCAGGAGGTACTGGAAAAGCTCGAGGAAGACGAGAAACTCCGATGTGAGGAGACACAGCGCTTGTTGATGATGGAGCTAAGTGGATTGGGATCCATGGCGAGAATACAAGGGGAGCTGTGGGAGAGGGAGAGGGGAAAGCAGAGGGACGAAAGTGAGAAGGACACTAAGGGCAAGGGGACACCTGCGAAGGCATCGACATCACCCTCAGCCCAAGATGTGCGAGAAGAGGGCAACGCACGCGAGAGCGATGGGAGGAGCAAAGCCCATAGTACAAAGAATGCGGGCCAGGAACATGGGGGGATCTCGGGCAAACTAAAATTCCTAACGGAGGCGGCCAGCTATTATGAGAAAGCTCTTCTTACCGCAGAACGGAACCGACAGCCTGTGCCGATAGGAGGGGTGGAAGGCCTAGAAGGAGCACCACGCTTCAAGGGACGGGAAAGTCGGGACGTTGATGCAGGAAATGATGGCAGGATGGAGGGAAGAAAAAAACAATGGACAGTCATAAATTTGGAATGGGAGATGAAACAGGAACTTAAGGAGGGCAACACAGTGGAGGAAGGGGTGCTTGACGTCGATGCTGTCAGGCAAAAAATTAGCCAGAATGAAGATCTTCACCCAGCGAGCACTTGGACCGCCACAGAGCTCTCTCCCTTGTGGGCGAGTGTGACGTTTCAGGGGGGCAACAAGAAAATCATGGGTCTCCGGGTCTGGCCGCTTGTCAACTCAGAAGACAGTGGTGGAGAGGGGGCCCAAACGAAAGTGGAAGGTCTTGTCTACATGCCAGGGAAGTGTCGTCTGATGGCCTGCTGCTCGCCAGAAGGGGCTCTTTTCGTGGAGGCGGGTGTCTTTGATCTTAAGGAGTTGATGCGAGAGGAAGGAGATAAGGGAACAGGCAAGGAAGGAAAGGATGGTGGAATGGGCGGCAAATTAATTTTGGGATTTAACATGCTAGCGGCCAAGACATGGAAACTGGAAGTGTTGGATGTGATAAGAAGCGAGGGAAGGAGGGAAGAAGGGAAGGAGGGAGGCATAATTAAGACCGGGATGAAAGTGCAGCTACTGGTGGCGGATATAGAGGTGGACCCTCTGCAAATTTTACACGTGACAACCAATCTTCATCGCGTCTTTAAGGAAATCAAAGGGATAGCTGGGGGCGAGGTAGACAGCGGCAGCCATAGTGCCAAAATAGTTTCCAGCCTCCTCTCGCCACCCAACTCTCCCAGCCCCGCAAACGAGGGCGTAACGGCATCAACACAGGCCAAGCACGAACAGGAAAGCGAGAGATTGATGAGCACTGATGTGGGTGTAATGGTTAGGCGCTATGAGGATGTGTATCAGCTACATATTGCCGAGAAAATCGAGTGGTTGGATGCCCGCGTTCGGGCTGTGACACAAAGAGAGTGTAACCTGGCGCGTTTGATGCATCAGGCGAACCGGCAACACTTCGCAAGTGCCTCCCAGGCATTGGATGCGTTAGACGGAGAGATTGACAAGCTGCGAAAGTGGGGGGGGAAAGCGGCTGGACAAGGTCGCATTGTATGGTGGGAGTGGACACTAAATGAATTGATGGTTCGGGGCGATTTACTGGACCCCAAAGCGGACCTGCTACGTCGATTGAAAGTTGAATCAAGCGGGCCCCAATTCCCTGCCTTCCATGACTATCACGGACTGATGATGGCCATCAAGTTGAAGTCCAAGGATTTGGATGAGACGAGGACGAGGGTGAACGCCCTTCTACGCAGAGTCTTAGTTGACAATCCCTCTGAGGGAGAGAGGCAGCGCAACAGTGATTGTGGAGTGTGTCGAAAGGACTGGGGGAAATCAGGCCCTCTCTGTCACATATGCGAATTGGAAAAGCACTTAAAGGCGTACGAGGAAAAATTGCATGCGTATAGGGAGCAAAGGCAGCAGAATGGTCACACTGTGGGCACTTTTAAACATTCTTGCTGTACACACCGCTTGTTGTACTCTGTCCTATTACCTTGGCTGAGGCATCAAGCACTGAAAAGAAAGAGCAACCCGGAATGGCAGCATGCGTGGGAGGAAGCAATGGTGGACAATCGAAAGGAAGAGCTTCTAGAAAGAGAACGAAAAATGGCGAAAAGATTCTGGAACTCGGGCTTCGATTTGCTCAGTAAGTTGGACGAAGTGGCTTGTTCTGCCCTAAGTCTAGAATTGGCGCAAGAAGGTGAAATTGTAAAGGACATGTCAAGTGAACAGCGAAAGCTGGTGGTATTTCCCCATGAGGTGGATGTGAAAAAAGAGGAGTACAGAATGCAAGTCGCAAAATATGAGGTGGAGTTGCGGGAACGGAAGGGGTACCTGAAATATCTACAAAATATTGCGAAAAACGAAGCAAGGGCAGCAGAAAGAAATGCAGCAATGGCAAGGAAGATGCAGAAGGAAGTAAAAAGTAGCGCTTCCAGCGAAAGGAAAGATGGCGCATTCAGGGAGGGTCCTCGTATCCCCACCTCCATTGATCCTTGTGCCAGCAGCGGCATATTGCAAGGAAATGACGAGGAAGGAGAGGAGGACAATATGAATCTATGTTTCGTATGTTTCGAAGAGTATACCGTGATAAACCCCAGAGAAGTCCTCCCGTGTGCACACCACTTGTGTAAGACGTGTTTAAGGCAACTACTTGGGAAGAGGGCGCAAAACAAATGCCCCAAATGTAGGCGAAATTTCCATCGAAAAGCCTGTGCAGAAGTCCAAGAATCCAGAGAGGGGGAATGCAAAGACATGGAGGAGGATAGAGAGGATATTAGAGTTGGAGAAGACGAGTTGTACATGGATGAGGCTGTGCAGGAGGAGGGGGATGAGGAGGAGGAGGAGGAGGAGGAGGAGGAGGAGGAGGAGGAGGAGGACGAGGGTCCTAGGGTAGAAGGCAGCTGGGGAACGAAAATCACGGCACTTGTCAGCGAAGTCCTGCGACTACCTGTGGAAGACAAGTGTCTTATTTTTTCGGAATGGGACGAGATGCTTGATATCGTGCAGCAGGCGCTCCAGACCAACAGGATCGACATTGTTCGCCTCAAAGGCGAGCGGACCGCCGGCAGAGTCCGTCAGGAATTTCGAGAAAACGAAAGCGTGCGGTGCATGCTGCTGAATCTTAAAAGTGGCGCGAAGGGTCTGACACTCGTGGAGGCGAACCACGTTTTCTTGCTGGAGCCCATCTTTAACGCGGCCACAGAGGCGCAAGCCGTTAATCGAGTCTTTCGAATCGGTCAGACCAAGCCCACAGTGATTCACAGATTTGTTGTGCGTAACACTATCGAAGAGAATGTCGAAAAAATGCGACAATCCAAAGTGGCCGCTGCAGGCGGAGAGTCTGCTGTTTTGAGTGCCGTGAAAAAGCAAGGGAAGACAAGGAAGACAGATGTGGAGTTGGATGTGGAGGAAATGGAGAAACTATTTGCAACAACTCCCAGGGCGATACGACGGAGTATCATGTCTTCGCCTGATATTGCTTCTGGCGCTACCGTTGATCGTATGGCCAGCAGTGGGGGCGGCGGCCATAGAAATGGTAGGCGACCGTGGCAGCGCAAAATAGACATGGATCGAGCTGGTGAGGGTTCAAGCTTGAGTAATCTTGTAAATGTGCGGAGGTGTGACGGCGGAGATGGAGAAGGAATGGCAATTGAAGTGGAAGATGGCACAAGCGGGGCTGTTGAATGCGCTACCAGGGACTCGTCAGGGCAGGACGGTGCCGTACGTGCTGTCCAAGCAGGAACAGTGCAGAGTGGAGGGAAAAACAGAAATGTGGATCCCCCCACCGAGATGATGGTGGACAATAACAACTTCGAAGAGAGGGAGGTAACAAAAGGGGGTAGGCGTTTAGGGGGGGCTGCCGTTGCTGGACGCGGACGAGGCTGTTCTCGCTCGGTCTTGTTGCGTCAATCCGATGGGATTTAATGCGAGTTGTACGTAGCTTCACTCGATGAACAAATTGTGTGAATCAGAATGTATGTGCGAGGAATCCAATAACAAGAGGCTGTTCATGTTGACACCGTTCTGACTTCGGTGACATTCTGTATTGCGATTGCAAGAGACACTGAAATTCGGGGAACCATACAGACAAGTTTTTGGCATAACAAAGTAACGCAATATCTTCCAGCCGACAACAGCTCCGATACGACTCAAACGAGCTTTGCAAGTCACGCCGTGATTCGTATCTTAACACTTCATGGAAGTTTGATCTGGCATCCAAATAGTCTTTTCATCAATATAAAACTTCGCTCGTAACCATTTCCTTGTTTCTCTTTCTCGCTTTCCCCCACGCCTCATTCCCACCTTTCTTCCTCCTCAAAGGACTTCAGAGCCACATGTTTCCTATGGAAGAAGCGCTCGCAGACTCTTGACCACGATCAAATCAATCACGTGGCCCATAAAGTCTTTCGCACCGTACAATCCGAAAAATGCGTGAGCTCCAAGGTCGGCGCGATTTTGGAATTTCTCCATTCTTAGTGATCACAAACACATTTCAGATACCTCGAGTTCACAGCATGAAAGCGCTCTGCAGCCTGGCTCAACCTCTAGTACTCCAATTCCGCTCCCCACATCCTCATCTTCACGGGTTTCCACAATGCGCTCACGAATCGCTTGTCACCATCTTGGCCGCGTCATCCCACAACGTCTGGAACAAAGCCGTCGATAGATACCTTTCTCCAAACGAGGGAATGATCACCACGATCTTCTTGTTGGCATTTTCCGGCCGAGATCCCACCCGAATGGCCGCAGTGACTGCCGCACCCGAGGAGATGCCGACCAACAAGCCTTCTTTCTTCGCCAGCTCCCGAGCCATGTCGATGGACTCCTCGCTCGACACCTGTTGGATCTCGTCGAACATGCTCATGTCCGCATTGCGGGGTACAAAGCCTGCGCCGATGCCCTGAATTTTATGGGGGCCCGGCTGGTCCCCAGAGAGAACAGCGCTCTCGCGTGGCTCCACCGCCACCGTGATCAGGCTGCTCTTTCTCCCTTTCAGATATTGCGCGCACCCGGTCATAGTTCCCCCCGTCCCCACACCCCCGACCAGAATGTCCACCTGTGGTCCAGTCAAAGAAGACAGGAGGGAAGGGGAAAGCGAACATAGCAAAGATATGAGCCGCGGTGCACTCCATCGCAGCGGGCCGGGTAAGTCCACCTCTGCCCACAACCCTGGCTTGCACGACAAGGATCCAAGACCCTCCCCCAACGGAAAGCCTTTCCACCAGCACCACCACCATGTGTAGCAGCCACGCCTCCGCTCCCCCACCCTGACGCACCTGTCCATCCGTGTCCGTCCAAATTTCCGGGCCCGTCGTCTCCAAGTGGATCTTTGGGTTGTCCGGGTTTTCGAACTGCTGGAGCATGAACGCCTTGTCCCCCAGGGAATCGACGATTTCCTGGGCCTTGGCTATCGCCCCTTTCATCCCCTTGCTCGCCACCGTCAACACCAAGTTCGCCCCAAACGCCTTCAAGAGCACACGACGTTCCATGGACATGCTCTCCGGCATGGTCAGGATCAATTCGTACCCCTTCGCAGCTGCCACCATCGCCAGTCCAATGCCCGTATTCCCCGACGTGGGC
>Ga0102934_1002553_pt1 | contig 12558 bp, 5 predicted proteins | sample SalPonR2_A_D1_MG_FD_78175 | JGI IMG/M metagenome (GOLD analysis project Ga0102934, IMG submission 78175) | Salt pond soil microbial communities from South San Francisco under conditions of wetland restoration - Salt Pond MetaG R2_A_D1_MG | ecosystem: Environmental > Aquatic > Marine > Intertidal...
TATTCTTCATGACCGGCTGGGCGCTGCTGTTCCTGCTCTGGACTTTTGGCTTGGATCTGCCTGTCGGGCCCGGGTCACCCACGTATTACACTAGCGGACAATGAACGCCCCCGTTTTGACCGAACTCAGACTGGAACGCGCCCGCCGCGTGCTGGTGTGCGAATTTTCCGACGGCCAGGCTTTCGAGCTCGACTGCGAGTATCTGCGCACCCATTCGCCTTCGGCCGAGGTCCGCGGACACGGTCTGTCCGAGCCGAAGCTGCTGACCGGCAAGCAGAATGTCGATATCGAATCCATCGAGCCGATCGGCAGCTACGCCGTTTCGCTGCGTTTCGACGATGGCCACAATACCGGGATCTATTCCTGGGACTTTCTCTACCGCCTGGGCCGGGATATGGAAACCAACAAGCGCCGCTACCGGGAGCGCCTGGGCGAGGCCGGCCTGCTGGACGAATGACACCGTTTCCAAAATGGTTCGAAAGTCTCAATCTCCGCTGAGCCGACTGGTCGGCCACTATCCCGCCGAGATCGCCGACGATCCTCAAATCGTCGCGATGACCGCCCTTGTGGAGCAGCATTCCGACGACGATGCAGTGCTGGCCCAGCGCATGCTCAAGGCGCTCAATCCGCTTTCTCCGGACAAAACCACGGTACTGGCCGCACTCGCGATCATTGCTGCACACGGGGACCATTCCGCGACCAACCCTGGCGAGAATGGCGCAGACCGACTGGTCGAGCAGTTTCGTCGCGTGGTGGCTTTCGACCAGCGTTACCTGCCCGACTCGTCCAGCCGCGCCGAGGGCCTGAGACGACTCATTCTTGCGCTGATCTACGACGTGCGCGTGGTGCTGCTGGTGCTGGCCTGGCAGCTTGCACGCATGCAGGTTGCCCGCGACGACGAGACCCGGCGGTCGCTGGCGCGCGAAACCCGCGCCATACACGCGCCGCTGGCGAACCGTCTGGGGATCTGGCAGCTCAAGTGGCCGCTTGAAGATCTTGCATTTCGCTACCTGGATCCCGGAGCCTGCGCGCGCATGGAGCGGCTGGTGGCAGAACAGCGCGACGAGCGCGAGCGCTACATCGAGGCGTTCATGCAACAGCTTTCGGAAAAGCTCGACGGCGCCGGAATCGCCCACGAGATCAGCGGCCGGGCCAAGCACATCTACTCGATCTGGCGCAAGATGCAGCGCAAGGGCCTGGACTTTCACGAACTTTTCGATGTGCGCGCGGTGCGCGTGCTGGTGGACGACCTGGCCAGCTGCTACTCGGCGCTCGGCCTGGTCCACAGTCACTGGCAGCCGGTACCCGGCGAATTTGACGACTACATCTCCAACCCCAAACCCAACCTCTATCGTTCATTGCACACGGCTGTACGCGGAAGCCACGAGCGGGTGTTCGAGGTCCAGATCCGGACCCACGAAATGCACGAGCACGCCGAGCTCGGGGTCGCCGCCCACTGGCGTTACAAAGAGGGCGGACCTCGAGACAGCGCGCTGGAGCAGCGAATTGGCGTCATGCGCCAGCTGATCGAGGGTGGCGAAGGGGAGCATGATCAGGAGCGCGACCAGGCAATCGAAGATCAAGCGCTGATCGAAAACTTCGAGTCGCTGACCAGCGAGGACCGCGTCTATGTACTCACGCCCAGAGGCGATGTCATTGACCTGGCACAGGGCGCGACCGCACTCGATTTCGCTTACCACGTGCATACCGAAGTCGGACACCGATGTCGCGGCGCCAAGGTCAACGGACGCATCGTGCCGCTGACGCATTTGCTGGGCAACGGCGACCGGGTCGAAGTGCTGACATCCAATCAGGGCCATCCCTCCAGAGACTGGCTGAACCCTCAGTTGGGCTACCTGCGATCAGGGCGCGCCCGAGCCAAGGTCCGCCATTATTTTCGGCAACTGAATTTCGACGAAAACCTGGCCGCCGGCCAGGCCGCGATGGACGGCGAACTCAAACGTTTCGACCTGACCGGCGCCGATCTTCAGCCGGTGGCCGAACAATATAATTTCCGCCGGATCGAAGACCTGCTGGCCGCCATCGGCGCCGGCGACCTCACCGCCGCCCAGGTCGGTCAGTCGGCCTTGCGCCTGAACTCCTTAAACAATACCGACAAGCCGGAGCTTCCGTTTCGACGCCCCGCCGGACAGGAGACTTCAGGGACTGGAAGCGAAATTCGGATCGAGGGCGTAGGCAACCTGATGTACCAGCTGGCGCGGTGCTGCCAGCCGTTGCCCGGCGACCCGATCGCAGGATTCATCACCCGCACCCGAGGCGTCAGCATTCACCGCGAGGATTGTCGTCAATATCTGCGGTTGGCCCAGCGCCAACCCGAGCGGCGAATCCAGGTCGACTGGTCCCGCGAAGACCGCACCCGTTACCCGGTTCGGGTAAGGATCGATGCCTGGGACAGGCGCGACCTGATCAAGGACATCGGCTCGGTCATCTCTAATCACGGGCTGGGCGTCAGCTCCATGCACACCGACCGCGGAGAGCAGCCGGAAGCGGTGAGCATCGAACTTTCACTAGAAGTCGAGGACCTCGAACAGCTCAGCGCTCTTCTGGGCAGGTTGCACTCCATCACCAACGTCAGTTCGGTTCGCCGTCTGCGCTGATCGTCAAGCCAACACTCTCAAGCGTCCCAATGACCGCCTGACGGGCTGCGGCTACCGAGAAATGCCGCTCGACGTTGAGCCGGCCGTTCTCCGCCAGCGCTTCCCACAACTCAGGATCCTGGTACAGCCGGATGATCTCAGCTGCGAACTGCGACGCATCGTCGGCCATCAAAATATCCACGCCATGCTCGGTGTACATTCCTTCGGCAGCACACGAGGTCGCGACGACCGGCAAACCGTAGCTCATCGCCTGGTTGACCTTGCCCTTGACGCCCGCGCCGTAGCGCAATGGGGCTAGCGAGATCCGACAACCCTTCATGTAAGGATCGATATCCCCAACGAATCCATGCAGCTTGATGCCGGATGTCTGGCGCTGCTGAAGGCTTTCGGGCATCCTGCTGCCAATGACATGCAATGTCACCCCCGGCAATTCACTCAGCACAAGCGGCATGATCTCGTCGATCAGCCAGTTCGCGGCATCAAGATTCGGCGGATGCTGGAATCCACCAACAAAAACGAGATCGTGACGCGCTTCGAAAGGCTTGCCCGGATCCCGAAGTGTGTGGATATTGGAAACGACCGAAACATTAGCCTGCGGCAACAAGGAGTGGAGCAGATCCTTTTCGAATTGGCTGACGACCAGCGTTGCATCCGTGGCTTCAATCAACGCAAGCTCCTGCTTCCGCGTCTTTTCTGCAGCGATGGAAATCGACGCCATTCCAGATAGTTCCGCTTCTCGCTGCTCACGCAGAAAATGGAGATCAACCGTATCGAATATCAGTTTGGCATTCGGACACAATACACGCAGCATTTTGAGCATCGGATTGAGGACATAGTGGCGACTAACAATGATCAATTCGAGCTCCGCGCCGTGTTCGGAAAGCCAGGTCTCCGGATCCTGCACCCAGGGAGAGGTCAAAACTTCGATACCGGCTTTTTGCAGGTCACTTGAATGGCGACCGACCCAATGCAGATTTTCGGGCATGAAGGTCGTCTGATAGCCAAGCTCATCAAGCAATCTTAGCAATGCAAACATTCTCACCGACCCAGAATCATGATCGGGCAACGGCGTCGTTGCATCGACGACAAGAGCGCGCCGAGAAAAACGACGATATCTGATTTCACGGGCCACCGTGCTTGTATAGCACTGAGGATTTTCCGGATACTGCCTGAGCATTTCGCCCCATCGCGCCAGGAATTTGTCTCGATTGACGGCTTGATGCTGCTTTATACCAGTAGATTCATCGGTACCAGACGTCCCGCCCTCGAAGTGAATCACGGTCGATGCCGGTTGATAAAAGACCTTCAATCCGCGTTCGCGAACACGAAAGCACAGGTCGGTGTCCTCATAATAGGCTGGCGCATAATAAGTGTCGAATCCACCGAGTTCAGCGAAGAGCTGGCGCTCGATTGCCAGACACGCACCAGACACGTAGTCGGTTTCACTGAGGAAATTGAAGTCCGGCCGATCCGGATCCTCGCCTCTGCCGTAATTCCAGCCGCTGGCATCGCGAAATATGATCCCCCCCGCTTCCTGCAGTGTCCCGTCCCCGAACACCAGTCGACCCCCGACGATGCCCGCAGAAGGGCGATCAGCGAACGTTTCAATCAGTGTGTCGAGCCAATTATCGGTGACCTGGGTATCGTTGTTCAGGAAAACGAGCCAATGCCCTTCCGCGGCAATAGCGCCACGATTACAGGTCCGGATAAATCCCAGGTTCTTTCGATTTTTCAAAACCCGGATACCACGGCACAGCTTACACCATGCGCGGGTTCCGTCACTTGAGCAATCATCGATCACAATGATTTCGAAATCGATGCGATTTCGCACCGAAACCAGGCTTTGCAGGCACGCCGCCGTGAAATGAAGCTGGTTGTAAACGGGCACGATCACGCTGACTTTTGGCTGTTCGACGGTGTGGAACACAACAGGATCCGCGATTTTCCCGCTCTCCGGCACTGCCTGTGGTCGAACGGACACGTGCTCCGCTGCTGAAATCGGCGGAGACTGCAGCAACACCAGAGCTTGCCGGGCCCCACGCAGTTTCCAGTGATGAAAGAATCTACCGGCAAGGTGTGGCCACCTCAACGGATTGAATGCGCCACGCTGCAAAGCATTTCGTCCCAGGCGCGCGCCGACGCGCAGCGGACGGGTAATCCGCCAGGATCTGCTTCCGAGCATCTTGCTGAATTCCGCTTCGACACGCTCCAGCCGGGAAGCAACTTCAGCCAGCCTCGCTTCCGTCGTCAGCCTGGAGTCACGCTCTCGCTCCAGTTCTGTGCGGAATCGTTCTATTTCATGACCCAATACTGTTTCCAACTCTTTTTTCTCCCTATCCAGTCTCAACGCCCATTCCGAGCGTTCCTCGAACTCTGCGGTGAGATCCGACATTTTCGCGCGGGTGCTTTCTAGTGCCGCATCCAACTCCAGCGCCCAGGCAGCCTTCGCTTCAAGTTCGCCTTGAAGCTTAGCGTACGACTCATGAGCCGATTGCAGCTCCCGGTCCAATGATTTTGACCATTCCGAGCGCGCCTCGAATTCCAGCTGGAGAGTTGCATACGCGTTGCGAGCCGTGTCTAGATCTGACCTGAGAGACTCGATCCATTTCGACCGTTCCCGAAACTGGCGATCGAGTTTTTCAGCCCATCGGGTTCTCGCGTCGAGTTCTTTACCAAGGAGATTACGGTCTTCGACTACCCGGACATACCGAACTTCTAGTTCCACCAAATCGTTGGCAAGCTGCCCCAGCACAACGTCACTTTCGTCCACGGGTTGCAGCGCAGCGCGAGTGCCGGTTTGGCAGGGAATCAATGCATTGAATCGGGAGACAAGCCGAACCGGCGTCTGCTGCGCACGTCCTTTGGGGGCCAATCCGTCTAGCGTGCCGGGATTATTGCAAATAGCCTTGACCATATCGACCAACGCTTCGGCGCTGGGCTCGAAAAGCAGGCCATCCTCATGATCTCGTATTCGCTCCGGAAAACTTCCGACCCGAGTTGCGATTGGAACCAGCCCCAGCGATCGCACTTCACTCAGCGCGAAATTCCAGGTTTCGGGCACCGTGGACAGAAACAACGCTGCATGGGGTTTGAGCTTTCGGATCAGCGACGGGAACTCTTCATGCCGGTAATCGCATATCAAGTCGATGCCGGCATGGCCGAACAGTCGAAACGCCTCCCGACCACATCCCAGAGCAGTGATACGCACCAGTGACTGCAGATGGGGCAACGCTTGTTCGATCAGCTCCAAACCCTTCCCCTGTGTCAAGCGCCCGGGAATTACCAGGTGCAAAGGATCGCCCGAATTCGGACGAAGGGCCTTGCGCTTGTCGGAAAATGGTCGAAAAGCATGCGGAATCTTCACTATCTTGAGTGAAGAACCGGGATTAAGCATCTGCCAACGATGAATGACATGGTCAGCCGGAGCGACCAACTGTACATCCTTGCTCTCTATGGCGCGACGCCATGCATCTGCGATTCGCTTCCAGAAGCCGGGACTGTGCGGGCCCATGCGCAAAGTGTCACCGTACCGGGCAAATGCGGCTGTTCTGGCCACGCCACCGTTTTTATCGATAAAAGGCAGCGGATCAAAATCCAGTAACGGCCAGACCGGATAGAAGTCGTGCAAAACCTGAACGGTTGGCAATCCCGTTGCCAGACAATCAAGGCTGTGCCCTATCAAGGACGAGATCATTACTCGACCAACGCCAAATCGATCGATTATCCGGCCCAGCAATTTCCGATATTGGCTATGGGAGCCAACAGTGCTTTCTATATGTGGGGCCAGAGGTATTTCGCGAATCAGACCCCGGCCAATGCCGCCAACGAACAGCTTAAGCCCCCGACCGCAAATCTCTCCTGACGGGTCGCTATCCGAGATCAGCACCAGATTCACACCGTCATCGCCGGTAATGAAGTCCTCAATCCAACGCCAGACACCGCCACCCCAACTATGCGCGATGTGGAGTGTTACGGGACGATCTGGATCGGCGCCCGCGGCGGCGGACGCCCCGGAGAGCGCCAACTGACGCAGCCGAAGCCGCAACTGTCCAAGCGGCAATGCTGTCGAATCGGCATCTGGACCAATGCCCGGCAAGAGGGGCAGTTCCGAGTCGAACGCGAATGCCTCATCAATCAATCCGCACGAATCACTCTTCAACACGGCTGATCCTTGTCGCGCAAGGCCCGGGGCGATGAGCAGACAATCAGGCTCTCGAGGCGCTGCAACCTTTTCCCAGAGAGCATCGGAACACCAGTAGGCCAACCGGGCTGGCTGTTCGGGAGCACTCTGCTCGGGCCATGCGCTGAAAGGATTGTCAGTATCGGAAAAATTGCCGGGAAAGGTCGTGATATCCGGGAGATCCTGCGTACTCAACAAGCGATCGAGAATCGATACAGGTTTCGGCAACCCCACGCCAGCACGCAGCATCAAGACAGCGGAGCCGGGATGCTCTTTCTCCAGTGAGCGAAGTGCACCGTCCCAGTCCTTGTGATTCGAACCAGCCGCCCTCAATCCGGAAACACCCGAAGCCACGGAGTAAACAGGAACAGACAGTTGGGAACGAATTCCGCGGACCCAGTCTGGATCGACGGCATCAGTCACATTTCGCGTCCACACAAGAACAACCAGACCGCCTGCTGGTGAAGCGCTCGATCCATTCTTGGTGGAATTGCCCGAACGACTATTCATGCATGAGGTTCCGCTATCTCGTCCAGGCGCCATGGACCGTTCGCGGAAGCGAAACTTGCCGGGGTCACCGCCGAGGACTCCGATAACAATCCCGTTGAGCAAAATTGCACATCAATGAGCCGCTGAGTAACCTTGATCGCGTTTTATTATCTCGCATCCAAATACTCTTGTCACACTGGCGACCCGGTCAACATTGGTTTGGATCGAGCCGACCTCAGCGAACGACCTATTGATCAAGCCTATGAAATTCAATGATTTCAGACCCCATGAGATGGTCGAGGAACTCGCATCGTCGATGCCATTTTATTCGACGAACCGGTTTCCCGAGCCTCAGCCCGGACCGGCAGAATAATGACTCAGCCGCCATTCTGGCAGAAAGCTCCTTGAAAGACCCGAGCGGCGCGCTGAAGGGCTGCAGACAGATCCGAAGGGCACATGTCGATTCCCGGCTGATCCGATACAGTAGTTACTGAGATCTACGCCAATTTTTCCGAGATCGATGCCAGAAAAAAAACGAAAACCCCGTAAAACCCGCCCAACTGTCGCGGGCCCACCTCGTCGATTCCGGCTTCGGAGCTTCGTGATGTTTTTCCTGGGGCTAAGCTTCGGCTGCCTCGGCCCATGGATCTGGTACCTCGATCAGCATGCATCGCAACGCTTCGGCGAACGGCAGTGGAAGCAGGCAGGCCGTGTTTACGCCCGTGCGCTCGAGCTTTATCCGGGCCGACCACTGTCCGGTGCCGATCTGGCGCTGGAATTGGAAGCCGCGGGCATGCGCCGGACGCAACCGCTGCTACCGGGAAGATTCACACAAATCGAAAACCGCTACACGGTTGCACTCCCCGAACTCGAATTCGCCGACGGGAAACAGCCTGCCCGGACGATTGTGGTCACTCTCGCCGCCGACCGTGTCGCGTCACTCGATGGCCCCGGCGACAATCCTCTGGCGCTGGTGCGCCTGCCGCCGGCAGAACTCGGCAGCCTTTTGCCGTTCGACGAGCGTGATCGCACGCTGGTGCCGATCGCGGAGTTTCCGACCCTGCTGGTCGCCGGCATTCAGGCGGTCGAGGATCGACAGTTTCGCTACCACCACGGCATCGACCCCAAGGCCATCCTGCGCGCCCTGATCAGCAACTTCAGGTCCGGCGGCGTTGTTCAGGGCGGCAGCACGATCACGCAGCAGCTGGTCAAGAATCTGTTCCTGACTTCCGACCGAAACCTGTTGCGCAAATTCAACGAAGCGGTCATGGCGATCAGCCTGGAAGCGCGCTTCGACAAGGCCGAGATTCTCGAGGCCTACCTCAACGATGTCTATCTCGGACAACGCGGCAACCAGGCCATCCACGGATTCGGTCGCGCCGCCGAGTATTATTTCGGCTTGCCGGTCTCGTCTCTATCCACCGACCAGATCGCACTGCTGATCGGCATGGTGAGGGGCGCCTCCTGGTACAACCCGACCCGCAATCCGGAGCGCGCCAAGGCTCGCCGTGACCTGGTTCTCGGCATGTTCCTGGAAACCGGACTGATCGATCGTGGCGAATACGAGAGCGCTCTCGAGCGTCCGCTGGGCGCCAGCGTAGGCGACATGGCCCGAAGCCGCGCCCATCCGGGGTTCATGGACCTGGTCCGCCGGCAGCTCAAAGCCGATTACCGCGATTCGGACCTGCGTGAAAAAGGCCTGCGCATCCATACCACCCTCAGTCCTCTGGCCCAGCAGCGCGCCGAGCGCGCGCTGGCTGACGGGCTGGCCGAAATCGATGAATCGGGCGGCAATCTGCAAGGCGCGATCGTGCTGGCCCAGCCCGATTCCGGTGAAATCCGGGCACTGGTCGGCGATCGCAACTACCAAAGGATCGGCTTCAACCGCGCCCTGGACGCACGACGCCCGGTCGGATCGGTGATCAAGCCCTTCCTCTATCTGCTGGCGCTGGCCGATCCTGCACGCTTTACCCTGGTGACCCCGATCGACGACGAGCCGCTGAGCGTGCCGCAACGCGGACGCGAGGACTGGCGCCCGCGCAACTATGACCAAACCAGCCACGGCACCGTTCCGCTACTGGCGGCGCTGGCGAACTCCTACAACCAGGCGACCGTAAGGGTCGGTCTGCAGGTCGGCGTGCATCCTCTGTTTCGCCTGCTTGAGCAACTGGGCGTGGCGCCGGGTTCGGCGCGCCATCCGGCGGCGTTCCTCGGCGCGGTAGATCTTTCACCGATGCAGGTGACTCAACTGTACCAGTCGATCGCCAGCGGCGGATATTCGGCACCACTGCGGGCAATCACCGACGTCGTCGACAGCGACGGCAACGCGATAGCCAGATACCCCATACGCCTCCGTCCGATCCAGGAACGCGATGCCCTTGCGCTGCTGGATTTTGCCCTCGAGCAGGCAGCCAGCACCGGCACCGGCGCCAGCCTGAGCTGGCGACTGAAAGAACCCGCGGCGCGCGCGGCCACCATACGCGGCAAGACGGGCACCACCAGCGATCGTCGTGATGCGTGGTTTGCCGGTTATACATCGCAATGGCTGGGCGTCGTTTGGGTGGGCCGCGATGACAACGCTCCGGCCGGTGTCAGCGGCGCGGCATCGGCGCTGCCGATCTGGGCAAAGATGTTCGACGCCCTGCCGCAGCTGGCCGAAAACAGGCAGTGGCCGGCCGGCATCGATTGGTTCTGGGTCGACTGGCCGAGCCCGATGCTGGCCGACGAGAACTGCGCCGGCGCCCGGGCAATTCCGTTCATCGCCGGCTCTCAGCCAGCGGCGTATTCGGCATGCATGGATTGACACAGACGGCTTCCGGCTTCCGGTTTCCGGTTTCCGGTTTCCGGAAATTTTAGTTGGTAATCAATACTCCGTAGTCGAAAAGTCCGAACGGCTCTCACGCGTCCGGTCTACTACAGGCATTTCACCCGATCGTGCTTTTCCGGAAACCCGAAACCCGAAACCGGCTTTTTTCCGACATCCGCTTACCCCACCGGCCGAGCCGAGACTTCCAGCCGGATCACGTCGCCGGGCTCGGAGCGTGTCCGGGTTTCGAAGATTTCGCCGTTGTATTCATAGCGAACGTTGTAGCCCGAAGCATAACTGCGCGGTTCGTAATCCACCTGGATCTCGCAGCGCTGGTGGCTGACCGGACGGCCGTGCCGGCGATTCTGTTTCGACGCGTCGTGACCGATCGATGCGCCCAGCGCCGCCCCGGCGGCCGTCATCGCCTTCTTGCCGGAACCGCCGCCGAACTGGTTGCCGATCACGCCGCCGATGATCGCCCCGGCAATGGTGCCGGTCGCCGAGTTGCCGCGCGACTTGCGATAGCCGCGTTCCTGCCAGCAGACTTCGCGTTCGACGGGTACCTGTTCGGTGACGTAGACGGGCTCGTAACCAATAACCGGTGCGTAGACATGGTGAACGGCCGCCGGCTGGGCAATTACCGCACCGGAAACGATCAAACCGCTGGCCAACAATCCCTTGAGTGCAGTCTTCATCCTGGTTTCTCCTTCGGCATTGCCGCCGATATGTGATCCTGACTGAAAGCTTAGGGCGGTTGCGCTGAATCGGTGCTGAACGATGCGCCGGTTCGCCATGCCCTTGTGTTCATCGGCGAGGCTTGCGTTGTCGCAAATCACGAACTGGATTAGGATGGCAGAATCCAACGAAAACAAATCGAACATTGAGGGATACCACCCATGTCCAGTCCGGAAATCGCAAAAATTCGCAACATCGCCCTCCTGGGTCATGCCGGCAGTGGGAAGACGCTGCTTTCGGAGCAAATGCTGGCCAAGGCCGGCGCCAAGGGGGAACCCGGGACCATCGAGCGCGGCGACACCATGGCCGATTTCGACCCGCTGGAAAAGCAGTACCAGCATTCCCTGGACAGCGCGATCATGCACTTCGACGCCGGAAAGGCGCGGGTACAGTTGATCGATACCGCGGGCGACCCCGATTTTCGCGGCCAGACCCTTTCGGCCATGAGCGCGGTCGAAACCGCGGCGATCGTAATCAATGCCACCGCCGGCATCGAGATGTCCACCCGCCGCCTGATGCGGCGTGCACGTCAACGCCGCCTGTGCCGAATGATGATCATCAACCGGATCGACGCCGACGACATCGACCTGGAAGCGCTGGTGCGCGAGATTCGCGAAGAGTTCGGCCCGGAATGTCTGCCGGTCAACCTGCCCGCCGAGAACTTCACCACCGTGCGCGACTGCTTTTTCCACGAAGACGGCGAGACTGATATCTTTTCGCTTGCCGACGCCCACTCGGAGATCGTGGATCAGGTCGTCGAGGTCGACGAAGACCTGATGGCAAAGTACCTGGACGGCGAAAAGATCTCGGCAGAAGCGTTGCACGATGCGTTCGAAAAGGCCCTGCGCGAAGGCCATCTGGTCCCGATCTGCTTTACTTCGGCGAGCACCGGCGCCGGCTGCGGCGAACTGCTTCGGTTCGTCGAGAAATTGCTGCCGAGCCCGGAAGAAGGTAATCCACCGCGCTTCCGTGCCGGCAGCGAAGACGAGAAAGTCACCGCCCGGCCCGATCCGGACGCACACGTCCTGGCCCACGTCTTCAAGATCGTCAACGACCCCTACGCCGGCAAGCTGGCGATCTTCCGCATCTTCCAGGGCACGATCAAGCCCGGCATGCAGCTATACGTCGGTGATGCACGCAAGCCGATCAAGGTGGCTCACCTGTATCGAATCCAGGGCGGGGATCACGTCGAGACCGACCAGGGCTTGCCCGGCGACATCTGCGCCCTGGGCAAGGTCGATGAGATTCATTACGATGCCATCCTCCACGACAATCATGATGAAGATCACTACTATCTAAAGCCGATCGACTTCCCCCAGCCCATGTTCGGCCTGGCGATAGAAACGAAAACCCACGGCCAGGAACAGAAGCTCGCAGGCACGCTTGAGAAGATTGCCCAGGAAGACCCCTGCTTCAAGGTCGAGCACAACCAGGAACTCAACGAAACGGTCATCCGCGGACTGGGCGAGATGCACCTGCGCGTGTTGCTGGAACGCATGCAGCAGCGGTTCGGCGTGGCGGTCGAGACCCGGCCGCCGCGCATCGCCTATCGCGAGACCATCACCCACCCGGCCGAAGGTCACTGCCGGCACAAGAAACAGACCGGTGGCGCCGGTCAGTTCGGCGAAGTCTTCCTGCGGGTCAAGCCGCTGGGCCGTGGAGAAGGGTTCAATTTCAAGAGCGAAGTCGTCGGCGGGGTCATTCCCACCAGCCTGATTCCGGCCGTCGAA
>Ga0102934_1002554_pt1 | contig 12557 bp, 13 predicted proteins | sample SalPonR2_A_D1_MG_FD_78175 | JGI IMG/M metagenome (GOLD analysis project Ga0102934, IMG submission 78175) | Salt pond soil microbial communities from South San Francisco under conditions of wetland restoration - Salt Pond MetaG R2_A_D1_MG | ecosystem: Environmental > Aquatic > Marine > Intertidal...
AAATAGTTTCCAGTGATTTATGTAATACTTCGAAAATTTCTTTATCATATTCTACTATACCTCCTAGTACTTTTAATATTTTATCATACTTTTTTAATTACTGCAATGATGTTTTTTGAATAAAATTAATATTATAATAAAAAATATCAATTATTTTTTAAAATAAATTAATTTATTATAACATTTATATTATATTATTAAATAAAGGAGTTGATTTTTATGGAACTTTATCCCTTGAAATTTTTTCCTATTTATAAAAATAAAATCTGGGGTGGAAATGGACTTAAAAAAATTTTAAACAAAGATATTAATGAAGAAAATATTGGAGAAAGTTGGGAAGTGTCTACCTATAAAGTTGATATCAGTATTATTAGTAATGGACAATATAAAAACACACAATTAACAACTTTAATAAAAAAATATCCGGACAAGATCATGGGAGAAAAATTTAAAAATATAAATAAATTCCCCTTACTATTAAAATTTATAGATGCAAATAAAAAACTTTGTGTTCAAGTTCACCCTGATGAAAAGACTGCACAAGGTATTAAAAACAGTGATAGTAAATATGAAATGTGGTATATACTTAATGCAAAAAAGGATGCAAAACTCTATCTTGGATTAAAAAATGTAGAAAACAAAGAAGATTTAAAACAAATAATTAATGAAGGTAATCTAAAAGAACATTTAAATGAAGTAAAAGTAAAAAAAGGTGATTTCTTTTATATTCCTGGAGGAACAGTACATGCTATTGGAAAAGGATTAATGTTAGTTGAAATACAACAAAGTTCTGATACTACTTACAGACTCTATGATTGGGATAGATTAGGAAGCAATGGTAATCCAAGAGATTTACACTTAAATGATGGTATAAAAGTAACAAATCTCTCTTGGAACAATATGAATCAAAAAATTAAATATATCAAGAAAACCAAAGACTTTATTCAAGAAGTTTTACATATATCCAAATTTTTCATAACTGAAAAAATTGATATCAAGAAAACTTTTCCTATCAATAAAGATAATTTTGTTTTACTAACCTGTATACAAAATAAGGGAGAAATAATTTATAATAATAAATCAGTTTCAATTAAAAAAGGTGAATCAATAATGATACCTGCTAAACTTGATAATGTTAAAATTACAGGAGATTTAGAAATATTATCCATGTATATCGCAAATAATATTATAGAATACAAAAACAGTTTAACAAACAATGGATTTACAAAATTATAATAAGATAAAAAAAGAGACCAAACAATTAATTAGTTGTTTTGGTCTCTTAAATATTGTTATATATATTATTAATATGATACATCCCAATCTCCAGTTGCCATATAAATTACTCTTTCACAAATATTTGTTGCATGATCTCCTATTCTTTCTAAAAATCTACTAATAAATATTAAGGACATTGCTTGTCGAATAGTTTTGGGATCTTCAATCATAAAGGTTAATAATTCTCTTAGTATCTGTTCATCTAATACATCAACTTCTTCATCTTGACGAGCTATTTCATCAGCTAATTCAGTATCTAAATTTACAAAAGCTTTTAAACTTTCTTTTAATCTATTTGTTACTATATCTGTCATCCTTGGAATATCTATTAATGGTTTAATTAAAGGTTCATCTCCTATGTTAATAACCATTTTAGCAATATTAGAAGCATGATCTCCTATTCTTTCTAAGTCAGTTGCCAATTTAGATATTACAATTATAGTTCTTAAATCACCTGCAACAGGTTGTTGAGTAGCAATCAATCTTGTACAAAGTTCTTCTAATTCTAACTCATATTCATCTATTTTATCATCATCTTCCATTACTTGTTTAGCTAATTCTACATCTTGTTCTTTTAAGGATTGAATACTCTTCTCTATAGCTTCTTCAACTTGACTACCCATTAAAAGCATTTCATTTTTTAGTTTTTCAATATTTTCATCAAGACTTTTTCGTAACATATTATCACCTTTCCTTTTTAACCAAAACGTCCTGTAATATAGTCTTCGGTTCTTTGATCGTCAGGATTTTCAAAAATCTTACCTGTTTCCCCAAACTCAATTAATTCTCCCATTAAGAAAAATCCCGTCTCATCAGATACTCGGGCAGCTTGTTGCATACTATGAGTTACTATAACAATAGTATAATCTTTTACTAAATCAGCCATTAATTCTTCAATTTTAGCAGTAGCAACAGGATCTAAAGCTGAAGCTGGTTCATCCATAAGTAATACATCTGGTTTTACTGCTAAAGCCCTAGCAATACACAATCTTTGTTGTTGTCCTCCCGAAAGATCAAATGCAGGTTTATCTAATCTATCTTTAACTTCATCCCATAAAGCAGCACCTCTAAGACTCTTTTCAACAAGATTGTTAAGTTCATTTTTGTTTTTAAATCCATGAACTCTTGGACCATATGCAACATTATCATAAATTGATTTTGGGAAAGGATTAGGTTGTTGAAATACCATTCCCACTTTTTTTCTAAGTTGAACAACATCAACATTATTTCCATATAGGTTTTCCCCATCAAGCAAAACATTGCCTTCAATTCTTGTATCATCAATAAGATCATTCATCCTATTTATTACTCTTAAAAAGGTAGATTTTCCACAACCAGAAGGACCTATTAATGCTGTTATCTTATTGTTTTTGACTTCCATATTTATATTTTTTAAGGCCTGGAAATCATCATAATAGAAATCTAAGTCTTTTATTTCTAACTTAATATTAGATGACATAATAATTTAGCTCCTTTCAAAATTTACAATATCAATATTCACAATATAAATTTAACATATTTAAATAATCTTATAAACTAAGTTATGTTAAATTAATGTTACATTTTTGTTAATATTATTTATTGAGCTATATTTAGATAGAAGCTAAAACATGTTCCTTCCCCCACAATACTTTTAACCTCTATTTCACTATTATGTCCTTTTATTATATGTTTAACAATTGAAAGGCCTATCCCTGTGCCACCTATTTCTTTTGATCTAGCCTTATCTACTCTGTAAAATCTTTCAAAAATACGTTCTTGATCTTCTTTGGGTATTCCAAGTCCCGTATCTTCAATCTCTATATGCACTTTATTATTCTTTTGATAACCTCTCAAATATATTTTACCATCTTCTTTATTATATTTTATTGCATTATCGATCAGGTTAATCATTAAATTTTCAATTTGTGGTTTGTTAATCATAACTAATGGTAAATCATCATCAAAATGATTGATAATATCAATATTTTTTTGTTCTGCTTTGCTTTTTAAAATCCTTAATGGCTTTTCATATATGTTATCAATATTTTCAGGTTTTAATTCAAAATAATTAGCTTCCAATTTAGATAAATCTAACAAATCATTAATTAATAAGTTTAATCTAGTTGCTTCTTTACTAATTATTCCTACAAATTTTTCAATAGTTTCAAATTCATTAATTTTATTTTCTATTATTGTATCGGCATAACCTTTAATTGAAGTAAGAGGAGTTTTTAATTCATGAGAAACATTTGCAACAAAATCTTTTCTCATTTGCTCTAACTTCTTCAATCTTGTAAGATCTATTAATACAACAACAGCTCCAATTATATTTTCTTTATTATCTGTAATTGTTTGAAAACTGCATTCAAGATATACTTTTTCTGGATTTTTAAATATAAGTTCAGTGCTTAGATTTTTGTTTTCTTTTAATACTTTATTAATAAATTCATTTAATCTATGATCTCTAATTTCACTAATGAAATTTTTATTTTCTACTTTTTCACAGTTTACATTTAATAATTTACAGGCTTTAGGATTCATCATAAGTATCTTTTTGTCTTTGTCAATAGCAATAACTCCTTCAGTCATACTATTTAAAATTGCTGATAATTTATTTTTTTCTTCTGTTATTCTTACTATCTTTTTATCAAGCTCAATTCCAAGTCTATTATATTCATTAACTAAATTGCCCAGTTCACTATTAGAATAATTGACCTCATCAATAGTTGTCCTTTTACCTTCTACAATTTCTTGAGCCATCAGTTTTATTTTATTTAATGGTTTAATAACTGTTTTTGAAAAATACCAAACAACTATATTACTTATAAATAAGAGAATAAGTAAGAAAATAAAATAAAGATAGATATCATTTCTAATAATTGAATTTATGTTTTCCAAAGATTTAGCCATTCTTATAACTAAGTCTTCACTACTAATATTAAAAAAGGCAGCAACATAGAACATTTCCTGTTCAAGTGTGCTACTCTTTCTAGATGATACTCCTATTGAATTGTTATCATTAATTACTGCTTGTATTTCAGGTCGATCAGCATGATTGTCCATTAAGTCAGGTTTATATCTTGAATCTGCCAATACATTACCATCTTCCTGAACTATAGTGATTCTGGTCTCGATACTGTTCCCCATGTTTTTTATATAATTATCTAGTTGGTCCATATTATTAAGATTATTTATGATATTACTGTCATTTTTTATTAACTTTATATTATTAACAAGATTTGTTTTTAACTGATCTAAGTAAAATTCCCTATAGTTTAAAGTGAAAAAATAAAATATTGAGCTAAATAATATGATTTGTATGATTGCAAAAACTAATATCAACTGTGTTCTTAGACTATAATCATTCCACTTTTTCAAATTTATATCCCACTCCTCTCACAGTTTTAATATAACTTTCACCTATCTTTTTTCTCAGTCTTCTAACATGAACATCAACTGTTCTTGTATCACCAGAAAACTCATATCCCCATATCTCTTTTAACAGTTTATCTCTTGAAAAAACTTCATCATTATTAGTTATTAAATATACTAATAAATCAAACTCCTTAGGGGTGACAGCAATTTCTTCATCATGCTTTTTTACTGTATAGTTTTTAACATTTATAACAATGTCATTTAAATTAATTACTTCAGGTTTTTCTTTTTCAAAATTTGTACTCATTGATATTCTTCTTAATAGTGCTTTAACACGTGCAATTAATTCTCTAGTATTAAAAGGTTTTGTTACATAATCATCTGCTCCTAATTCTAGTCCAATAATTCTATCAATATCTTCACTTTTAGCTGTTAACATAATTATAGGAAGGTTACCCAAATTTTCATCATTTCTTATTTTTTTACATACATTTAACCCATCAATTTCTGGCAACATCAAATCTAGTACAACTAAATCAATATCTTCTTCGACTTTTTCTAAAGCTTCTTTACCATCTTTTGCTTCAACTACATTATATCCTTCATTTTCAAAGTTAAACTTTAATAAATCACGTATGTTTTTTTCATCATCGACAACTAATATTCTTTTTTTCAAAGTGATATCCTCCCAACTAATTAAAGAGCCCTACTAAGGCTCTTTAAGTTTATTTTGATACTCTTTTTTTATCTCTTTCAATAACACTGTAAGCTATATCCGCAAACTGATCACTTATATGTTCAAGATCTTCTAAGACTTCAAGATATGCAATTCCAGCTGAAGGAATACAAATTCCTTTATTTAATCTTCGGAGGTGGTCATCTCTATACTGTAATAAGATATTATCCATTTTTTCTTCACCTTCAAAAAGTCTATAGGCAATTTCTTTGTCACCAGTTTCAATTATTTTTCTAGAATCATCTAAATAATCAAGAACAATATCATACGCATTCTCGATTGACTTTATTGCTTCCTCAGAGAATTCTAACTCATTTTCAATTATATATTCTGATAGTTCAGCAATTGAATTACCATCATCACCAATACTTTCAATATCATCAACAATTGCAAAATAACTATCTAATACTTTTATATCTTCATCAGGTAATGTGCTTTGTGGAATAGTTGTTAGATAAATTAATAGTTCTTCTTCAATCTCATTTACAATTTCTTCTTTGTGTTTTATCTTTTTAATCATTTCTTTATCTTTATCAATAACTGCTTTCCTAGATTCTAATATCATCTCTTGAACAATACCATGCATTCTAGTTATTTCCATATTAACCTGTGATAAAGCAGCTTGTGGAGTGTTCAACATTCTTTCATCTAGGTGTACTAAACCTCTCTCTAATGTTACTTCTTCACCTGGAACTATTTTATTAACCAACTTAACCATAAAACCAACGAAAGGGAACCAAACTAATGTATTAAGCAAATTAAATAAGGTATGTGTATTAGCAAGCAGTCTTTCAGAACTTATAGTGTTATTAGTCATAACACTAATACCTCTAAGTAGTTCTCTTAACTGTCCTACAAAATCTGGGATAATATAGATAAGAATAATCATTATTCCTGAACCAAGCACATTAAAAATAAAGTGAGCGGCAGCAGATTTTTTTGCAGTTTTGCTTGCCCCAATAGCAGATAAGATAGCAGTAACTGTTGTCCCTATATTACTACCTAATAAAATTGGTACTCCTGAAGTAAAGTCAATTACACCAACTGAAACTAATCCTACTAAGATACCAAAGGTAGCTGAACTACTTTGGACAACAACAGTTATTGTCATCCCTACTAAAACACCTAATATAGGTTTTGTACCAAAATTTTTCATTAAGTCTACTATGTACTGTGAATCGCGAAGCGGATACATTGTTTCACTCATTATATTTAGTCCTAAAAATAGGATACCAAAGCCTAAAATAACCTGTCCTATATACTGATATTTTTTCTTGCTTGCAAATAAATATGCTATTGCGCCTATTGTTATAGCATGAAAAGCATAATCTCCTAAATCAAAAGAAATAAGTTGTGCTGTAATTGTTGTACCAATATTTGCTCCCATTATCACACCAATTGATTGATACAAAGTCATTAATCCAGCGTTAACAAAACCTACAACCATAACCGTTGTAGCACTACTACTTTGTACAATAGATGTAACACCAGTTCCAACTAAAATTCCTGAAAATGTATTTTTTGTTAAAAATGCCAGGAAATGTCTAAGTCTTTTACCTGCGGTTTTTTGCAACCCCTCACTCATCTGTTTCATACCGTAGATAAAAAGTCCTAAACCTCCTGTGAGACCAATCACCATTTCAAATGACAAATCAGTGCACCTCCAAAGTGTATTGTTATAATATCTTTATCATTTTAAACTATTATTAAATAACACCTATTCTTGTGTGATCTTCTTTAAGTTTTAATGTTACTGAATCAGTTAGTAGATCAGCATAAGAAAATGACAAATGTCTTTCTTGAGTGTTATCATCAATTTTCACTATAAATATATTATCATAGGTTTTATCTAAAATGCCTTCTTTATTTATTGATCTTCTTCTACCCCTATCAGCTTTTATTATAACTTCTTCACCAATATACTTGGAAATATTTTTTTTAATTTCACTCAATGTATTTTTACTCATAAGAGAACCCCCCCAGCTTCTCTTGATATAAATAATTATTTAGTTGACTATTTGATAAATAATTATCTTTGAAACTTTTTCAAGACTTTTACTTTGTATATCTATCAGCAACATTTGATGCTGCATATGAATCAGGTTTAATTAATGCATCATATCCACTTCCAATAACCATACCTACAACTTCTTTAATAATTGAACTGCTGGGACCATTTTCACCAACATCTATGTGTATCTCAATATCTAAAAGCAAGCTTTCTTCTTCATTGGATAATAAATCTGTTAGCTTACTAGCCACAGTTAAACTCCTTGATACTTCATGAAATATTCTTTTTTTAAATCCACTTTTCATTTTAACATTTTGCTTATGATAATAATATCTTCCACCATGCCCTACTCTATAAATTACTATGGCAGTAACAAACACTGATTCAGAAAGTCCTGGATGGGAATCTGTACCAATAATTAGTTTATATTGATTATTTGGTTTTTCATTAATGAAGGATAAAATGCTTTTATAAGTTTTTTGAATATTCATTTTCCCTTCGGTAGGACTAATAAAAATCATATCAATCACTCATTTTAGTTTTTTAATTTCCAGAATACATTACTAAGTAAAACCATTTGGTCTATAGATAATTTTTCTCCTCTAATTCTTTTATCAATACCACTTTCTTTCAAACCTTCTAAAATTATTCCCTTATCAAGATTTACATGAGGAGATAAGATTAAACCATTTTTAATATTTTTTCTTCTTAAATTAAATATTGCTCTTACCACTTTGAAGAAAAAGTCTTTATTTTCTACTTTATAAGGAGACTCACTATATGGTGTAAGATTTATTACTGAAGAATGAACTTCAGGTTTTGGTAAAAATGCAGAAGGTGGTACATCAAATTTAATATCTGTTTTGTAATGAAACTGTATGAAAACACTTAAGCTTCCATATGCTTTAGTTCCTGGTGATGCAGCTAATCTATCCGCTACTTCTCTTTGCATCATAAACGTCATTTCCTTGATATCAAGAGGAGAAAACAATAAGTTTTCTATAATTGGTGTTGTAATATAATATGGTAAGTTTGCAATAATCTTTATTTTTTTATCATGTAAATCATAATCATTAATTATTTGTTCCCAGTTTACTTGTAATATATCCATATTAAGTATTTCTAAATTATCATAACCATCAAAAAGATCTCTTAAAATTTTTATGAATCTAGAATCTTTCTCAATAGACAATAATTTCCCTTTATCTAATGAATGCAATAAATACTGAGTTAAGGATCCAATTCCAGATCCAATCTCTAATACAAATTCATCACCTTTTAATTCAGATACTTCTATTATGTTTTTCATTATATTATTATCTATTAAAAAATGCTGCCCAAGATTTTTATTAAGTCTAATATTGTATTTGTTCAAAATATCGCGCGTATTATGAAAATTTGCTATTTTTTTATCCATAAAGTACTCCTTATTTGTGTATTATCATAGTTATTTTATCACATTGAAAGTTATAATGTAAAATAATATAACAAGTTAATTTAATAAAAAGATTATTCTATATCAACAATTCCTTTTTTTATACATTTAATTAATGCTTGAGTTCGATCATTAACAGACAGTTTTTTCAAAATATTACTGACATGGTTTTTAACTGTCCTTTCACTTATAATTAGATCATTTGCTATCTCTCTATTGCTTTTTCCTTTTGAAATTAACTCCATAACATCTAATTCTCTATTTGTTAAATTATGAAATTTATAATTTCTACTTGCTTCTTCTACATAATCAATCTTATCACTATTTAAATACTTTTTAATTGATTTATAAAAATTGTTAAAATCATTTGAGACTAAAACAATTTGATCAATTTTATCTATTATACTATTATCTAAATTAATTAAATTATTATCTAATAAGAAAATCAAAATATTGCTTCTTTTTCTTTTTATATTGGTAACTATTTTTATTAATTCTTTTTGATCTAAATTAAGCATATTTATTAAAACAAGATCAGGATAAAACTTATTAAATACAGAAGAAAAATGCCCAATCTGAGATATTGAAAATACAGATTTTATTTCTGGCTCTTCTTTCAAAGAATGAGATATAGAGTCTTTATATAATTTATTTTTATCAAAAATTAAAACTTTTATATTTTTCATAATATTTCACCTTTAAAGTTTTCTTTTATTATATCATCTTTATAAAATAAAAAAAGGTTAATCCCAAACAAAAAGGATTAACCTCAATTTATAATATTCTTCATATTTGCTTTTATTCTATATAAATTATCTATTTAATCTCTGTTAAAATGGCTCTTACAGGTGAAGCTTCACTATCTTTTAATTTTAATGGTAATGCATTCAAGTTATATAAACCTGGTTTTATATCACTTAAATTAACTCCTTCTAATATGATTACATCATTTTCTAATAGAAAGTCATGCACATCATAACTAGTTGTTTTTAAATCTTCAATTGTAATATAGTCGATTCCAATTAATTTAACTCCATTTTCGACAAGATACTTTGCCCCTTCATAAGTTAAATAAACAAAGTCATCATAGAACTCTATTTCATTTAGATGATTAGAATTTTTAGTTTTAAATAATATCTTATCACAATTAATCCTGTGTTTAGATAATTCATTTTTTGTTATCTTTTTTTGATTAACAATTTCTATTACACGTGCTTTACCGATAAATTTATTTAAGTTTATATCCTCAATGTTTTTACCATTTTCAATAAAATGTGATGGAGCATCTACATGTGTACCAACATGAACACTAAATTTGATATTACTTAACTTATAACCATCATTTTTAATCTTTTTTATTGTTTCTTTTTTGGTTTTTGTATCTCCAGGAAAATTAAGCATACTATCTTTTATGTCTATTGAAATATCATACACTTTTCTATTAAACATAGTTGCTCCTTTCATACCACTTTATTTTTAGGTTCTTTACCCTTTAAAACTGCAATAACATCTTCAGCAACCATTTCAGACATTTTATATCTAGCATATGTTGTGGCTGAACCAGTATGGGGGGTTAAAACAACATTATCTAATTCAAGCAATTTATTAAAAACTTCTGGTTCATTTTCATAAACATCTAGACCAGCAGCAAATATTTCTTTTTTTTCTAAAGCAAAAGCAAGTTCTTTTTCATTTATTATTGGACCTCTTCCAGTATTAACTATTATAGCGTTTTCTTTCATCTTTTCCAATTTTGCTTTATCTATAAGGTGATAAGTAGAATCATTTAAAGAAGCATTTATAGTAATAAAGTCTGATCTTTCAATTAATTTGTCTAAATCAGCATAAGTTGCATTTAATTTTCTCTCTTCAGCTTTTTTCAAAGGTGTTCTTTTATTATATAATACCTTCATATTAAATCCATTTGCTCTTTGTGCTACTGCTTTACCAATTCTGCCAAAACCTATGATTCCTATAGTTTTACCAAAAGTCCTTTGACCTAACAATAGTTCTGGTCCCCAACCTTTATACTTTAAATCTCTTACAAATTTATCTGATTCAATAATTCTTCTTGCTGCTGATAATAATAAGGTCCATGTTAAATCAGCTGTTGCTTGAGTTAAAACATCTGGTGTATTTGTTACATAAATATTGTTTTCTCTAGCAGCATCTAAATCAATATTATCATATCCAACTGCATAATTTGCAATTATTTTTAATTTTTTACAACTTTCAATAACTTCACGATCAATAGTATCACTTAAAAGTGATATAATTGCATCAGCGTCTTTTGCTTTTTTTATTAATTCATTTTTTGAGGGGTTTACTTCATCAGAAAAAACTTCTATTTTATGTTTGTTTTTTAACAGTTCTAGACCTGCATCTGGAATTTTTCTAGTTATAAATATTTTTGCCATGCTAACACCTCTTTTTAAGTATTATTTTATACTTAAATTTGTTTTCTTGAAATCCTCTTTTATTTTAGCATGTTTTGTTAAAAGAATAATGTTCTACTTTTAAATATTGCATAAATTAATTTACTATTAATATTTTTTTAAATTTAAAATTTATTTAAAAATACTAGTTGAAATTTTACCGTCCTGATAATGCATTATTTCTTCTTCGTCTTCTAGTACTCTTAAAGCTCCTTCAGCTAAACTTTTCATTTCTTCAGCTCCAGGAAAGATTAATACATCAGCAATAAACCCGATTTTCTTTTTTATACTTTTCGTAATGTATTCTGAATAAGCAAGCCCACCAGTTATAAAGACAGCATCTACTTCACCATCTAATACTGCAGCCATTGCTCCTATTTCCTTGGCAATTTGATATATCATGCCATCATATACTAATTTAGCTTTTTCATCTCCATTTTTAATTCTTTTTTCTATTTCTTGTCCATTATTAGTATCTAAATATGCTGTTAATCCACCATTACCTAATAGTTTTTTAACAAACTGATCTCGTTTAGGATGGTTTTTGAAAATATATTCAGCTAAATCTAGTGTAGGTAATGTTCCAACTCTTTCGGGGGAATAAGGTCCACCTTGATTAGCATTATTAACATCAATAATTCTTCCTCTTTTTAAAGGAGCAATTGAAATACCTCCACCCAGATGAGCTCCAATAAGATTACATTCATTAAATTTTAAGTCTTTTTCTTTCGCAGTTTTTCTTCCAATTGATTTTAAATTCAATGCATGAGACTGACATTTTCTTGGAATTTCTGGTAAACCAGATAACCTGGCAACATCTTCAAATTCATCAACTGATATAGGATCAACAGTGTAAGCAGGTATACCATTTTCTTTAGCTAAATTATATGCTATTATTCCTGCTAAATTTGATGCATGTGAAGAATTCTTTGCAATTTTTAAATCATGAACCATATCTTCATCAATCATATAGGTGCCACCTAATAATGGATCTAATGCAACACCACCACGCGCAACAATCGCATCAAAGTTATTAAGTTCATATTTTGAATTTGTTAGTTCCTCTTTTATAAGACTATATCGCCAATCAAGCTGATCAACTATTTTATCAAACTTTTTTAACTTTTCACTATCATGTTTGAGATTCTTTTTCCAAACTTCTTTTTCATTTGTAAAAATTGATATTTTTGTTGAGGTAGAACCAGGATTAATTACAAATACTTTATACATATTATCTCACCTTTCTAATTGCTTTATAATTAAATATTTCAGCAATCACTACCTCTAATCCTTCTTTTAATATTA
>Ga0102934_1002558_pt1 | contig 12553 bp, 8 predicted proteins | sample SalPonR2_A_D1_MG_FD_78175 | JGI IMG/M metagenome (GOLD analysis project Ga0102934, IMG submission 78175) | Salt pond soil microbial communities from South San Francisco under conditions of wetland restoration - Salt Pond MetaG R2_A_D1_MG | ecosystem: Environmental > Aquatic > Marine > Intertidal...
GCGATCAGCAGACCAATGATTCCCTGTACCAGGTATGTAATAATAAACAACATGCCGGTTTTGACAGAAGAGAGCCCGATTTTTTTCCGTGTTGCACGCAGGCTGAGCCCGATAAACAGAAGCGCCAGAAGATGATAAACATAAACGCCAAGGCGCTCGGATGTGAGTTCAATCAAGCCGAAGCCGTTCATCCCTATGATTAGGCCCAATATTCCGGCGAGAAGGTTGGCAGGTATAAGATATCGCCTGAAAAAAGAGATATTGTACCGTATGAAAAATCCGGCCAGTAGCAGGGAGCCGAGCCATGCAAAGTCGAGAAAAAACCGACCTGCTGATATATCTATTTCCCAAAATGCCATCAGAGACCCCTCACAGGTTGTTCACCATCCTGTAGTCTGGATATGTAGTTCTTCCATTGAAGTGCGCTGGCATTTCGAAGCTCTACCTGATGAATTCCAGATGTAGCCGTGATCGTCACCTTATGATTTTGCTCGACTGACATATAGAGTATATCGTCGAGAGAAAGACGGATTTTTTCAGATCCGACAGAGAGCATTAGTGTCTCCTGGGTTAGTTCAGCGAATCCGGGCCCTTTATTAATCAATTCGTGTCTTGCATTGATCTCATTAAGCCTGCATCCGGGATTCGACAACAGGACAGAATCCCGGTCCATCACCATAGGCATTTGGCAGATAGTTTCAAACATGTCGACAATGGAGTGAGGTGTGCCATGGGTGTCAACAAGTCTCGACCGCAGATTCATCCTGTACGATAAGTCAGACGAGCGACTGTAGACGTGGCGCCCATCCGGTGAATAGACTGCCCCTGTTTCGCCCGTATCAGGGCACCGGAAAAGAAATCTTCCAATACCGCTGGCAGGTTTCGAGCAAGAGTGTATGGCAACGGAGTCAGGCGGATGGTATTCATCAAACTCAATAAGATTGCGACAGGTATTGGCAAAGGACTGGTAGTCACTGAAGTCTGATGCGCTGAGAGGTTTAAGCCAGCGTACCTCAATTGTGCTTTTCCGCGGCCTGTCTGCCCAGCGCGGCCAGGAGAGATATGACCCATGTATCTGTACCGGATGAACAGGAATATTCATTTTCCAGAACAGTTTAAGCGTGGTTTCAATTAAAGGCTTGGGTTTTCCCGCCCATCTGCGCCCGCCTTCCGGAAAGATCACAATCATGCGATTGTTATCAATCATTTTCATGACACTTCTGACAATGCCCGGCTCCGGCACATACTTGCTGGTGGGCACAATGCCGATGCTGTCCATAAAAATACGCGGCAATGGTTTATGGAACTGGTCGCGGGTCATAACACCCGCTGTTGGTTCGTCCGTCATATCCAGATTGATGAAAAACGGATCGAAATAGTTGGCATGATTTCCAAAGATAAAACAGGGACCGGTCGATGGCATGTTTTCCGGATTTGTGACCTTTGGCGAAAAGAGATATCGTGCCGTTGGGATGACGAGCTTACGCATGATAGGGAACGTAAATCCGGATATTCCCCTGCTATTCTTCGAAAATGTAAATGACATGGATACTGCTTAATTGATGTCGATCGATTTTAAATTCCTAAAAGCAAAAAAATTACGAAGATTTGCTATCGGTATGGCACTGTTAATAGCACAAAATTTCAGTACTACTGGCGGGTAAAGCCGCACTCCTGCCAGTAGTGATCTGTGCAGCTGAGATTAAAATGAGCAATTTGTCAACGGATGTAAGTCCCCCATCCCGCTTCCAATGGGAGAACCGGGTGGCGTATATGGCGCTTCCGGGGCTGAGAATGATGCCGGATCATCCATAAAAGACCGGATCATACCAGCTAAGTAGCTGTAGTGAGCCTGCCAGGCCATAGTGTCAGCATCAGACGACCGGCTGTTGAGCTCGGAAGCGAGGTTTTGAAGTGTCATTTTTGTCATTGCCTGCACATCCGGTGTGGCTGAATCGTCTGCTGCCAGCTGAATGGCGTTTCTCAGTACCGACACATTCACAGCCCTGTGAATGGTTCCGGTATATCCGGTTGAAGGATTCATCAGAACTGAGTTTTCAAACAGTGTGCCGAAAAGGTCACCGAGTCCCGGCAGTGATTCATCCCGTGCGTTCTGCAGAACGAGGCGGGCAGCCCTGTTCGAATTCAAAAGTAATCCGGAGGTAAGATTTGCAGCTGTTTCCGCCATTGCCACGGGGTCGAGGGCAGGATCTGTATATCCGCGGAAAAGTTCGCGCGTTGGGGATATCCCCATTGGCCGGGGCGGTATTAAACCAAGCAGCGATTCCGGGAGTGCAAGCTCATTCGGAGACAGAGTGCGCATAAGGTTTTCGAGAGCACCGGTCTGAATCTCTTCAGCAACAGGACGCGGTCCGTATTGGTTATCGCCGCGCACCTGGTAGGTGTAATCAACACCGCCTACAAGTTTTGCGGTGGCTGCGGTCTGGTAGCGGTGATAGAGGTAAATGGGAACGAGCACATCTTCCATCATTGCCATAGGCCGCCCTTCGCGGATTACCTCTTCACTGAAATTGTTGAGAGCAATCTGGCGAATATCCATAATGTGATCGAGCTGCCCTACAGGGTCAGTTCCGTATTCCCAAAGATGCGCTGCGGGATGCATGCCGCTTGCCGGACGGGCTGCCTCATCGGAAATATAGAGCAGGCCCATATCCACGGTCTCTTCTAAAATATTTCGAAGTTCTTCCTGTTCGTCTGCATCGTCAGGGAAATCCTGGTATCCGTATGCTACGGCGCGTTTATCCCATTCGCCGATGCCGGTATCGTAAGCGCCTTCGAGGCTCAGTTCACCGTCAGACGTAATTGTGGCCCGCGGATGCGGATAATCCATGACAGAGGCGAGGTCGTTCGTGCTTGCCGCGAAGTTGTGGGCGATTCCCAGCGTATGGCCAACTTCATGTGCCGAGAGCTGCCTGATTCGGGCAAGCGCCATTTCAAGCATATCGGGATCGGGTTCAGTACCTGCTTCATATGGAGCAAGCAGCCCTTCGGCAATCATGTAGTCCTGGCGAACTCTGAGTGACCCAAGCAACACATTTCCTTTAATAATTTCGCCGGTTCTAGGGTCGGTAACTGACGATCCGTACGACCAGCCGCGGGTAGATCTGTGGACCCAGTTTATCACGTTATAGCGAATGTCAAGCGGATGGGCATCATCAGGCAGAACCTCAACCCGGTAGGCATTTTCGTATCCGAGTTCTTCAAATGCTTCGGCCCACCACCGGGCACCATCGAGAAGGGCAGAGCGCACCGGCTCTGGTGTGCCGTTGTCGAGATAGTAAACAATAGGTTCAACCGGCTCACTAACCTCAGCGTCCGGGTTATTCTTTTCAAGACGGTGGCGTGCGATAAACCGCTTGGTTAGCTCATCTCCGATGGGTGCACTGTAATCCTGGTATGAAATGCCGAAGTAGCCGGATCGAGGATCAAACTCGCGGGGCTGGTAATTGTTATCCGGAAGCTCAATAAATGAGTGGTGCTGCCGGAGAGTTACAGACTCTGCAGTGGGCGCTACTGAGCGAACCTGTCCGCCTGGGTTGGAAGAAGTGAATGTGAGTATTGCCTCAAATTCGCTGTTTTTTGGGAAATTGAAGGTTCCGGGCAGGTGGATGGCTGACCGGCCGGCATTCAGCGAAAAGTTTCCTTGTCCGCGGTTTTGCAGGGTGCCAATGGCATCATGTGCATCGCGCAACAAGAAGTCAGTGGCATCAATAAGTGCGCGTCCGTCCTCAAATATTTCTACAGTGAATCCCCAAAGCACAGATTGTGCAAATGCCTCGTTAACGGATTTTCGTTCAAGCGCATTGTCGCTGCTGGCACGGAATCCGTAGTTGGGCTGTACCATCAGGAGTTTCGGCCCGATTTTTTCGAATTTCACGACCCGTGTATCACCAAGCTGGCTCCGGTCGAGCCCCACATCGTTTGACCCCAGGCCGGCAGCCAGTGAGTTTACATATAGAACTTCCTGATTCATCTTGTCGATTTCCATCCAGATTTTCCCTTCAGCATCATCCCACCAGAAGTCGAAAAACCCTTCATAGTGCTCCATGTCAGCGGTCTTTTCAGATATTGTGGATTGAGCAAAAGTTGCAAAAGGCAGTATGAGCAAAAAGAGAAAAAGAAGAGTTGAGAGACGTTTCATAGAGTTCAGAAAATATTGAGGTTCGCAGTTAAGAAACGAAATAGTTGCTTTATAAGGAAAGAAAATCAGCAATGATTGTGTTAAACCAACAGAGAGATGATTTTTTGCTACAAAACCACGGAGAGATGAAGGCTCACGAGAAAATATGAAAATAAAAAAGGCCTTCCGGTATGAACCGGAAGGCCTGAATAAAGTGTAAGCTGAAATTCAGCTTTCTGGAGTTACTTAATCAGAGTCATTTTACGAGTCTGAGTGAAGTTACCGGCCTGAATTCTGTACATGTACATTCCGCTGGCAAGATTACTTGCGTCGAATGATATAGTGTGAAATCCGGCTGACTTCTGTTCATTGTTTAGAAGCGTAGCTACCCGTTGCCCTACAATGTTGTAGACCGCAATCTGAACGTCGGCTGCCTGAGGCAGTGCGAACTCGATCTGAGTCGTTGGGTTGAATGGGTTTGGATAGTTCTGCTCGAGCGCAAACTGCTGCGGCACGCCTTCAATTTCGTCGATGCTGGTTGATACAGCAGGCAGCAGGGCAGTTGTTCCGTCTGGAAGCACAAGCAGTGCTCCAAATGGTTCGCCGTCCTGGTCATTGTCTGGTGTCAGGAATCCGCTGGCAAGAATCAATGCGGACCGGCCGCCAAGGCCATTTGCATCAGCTTCAAATGATGCAACAACATTACCACCGGTCGGTGCGATATCAATTGTGTATGACCCAACGGCCACATCGGTATAGTCCGGTGTCGTTGTTCCATAGACAACATTCTCTGCAAGAGTTGTCACATCCCGAGCGAAGATATCTACCGCAGGTGCATCTGTTGCACCGTGGTTGATTCTGAACGAGAATGTATCCTCATCAGGTGCTGACATTTCCGCATCCGGAATTGCGATCAGCTCCAGTTCAATCTCTTCTCCGGATGGGTTTGTCTGGAACCCTGATGGGTCAATCACACCGCTGGCAACTACATAGTAGTTTCCGGGATTGAAGAAGTTATTCTGGAATGTAACACCTGAAGAGAGCGGCTCACCGGTTGGTGTTACACCGATATCGATTGCCGTGTTAGATGGCAGCTCAATAAAGCCGGTTGCGCTTCTGAAGGCAATGTCTTCCAGGGTAAGGGTTCCATCTACGTAGATATCAACCGATGCCACAGCCGGATCGGCTGAGTTATGGATGATTTGAACCTTGGTCGGAACAGGTGAGATGTCTCCATCGAAGAATGGGAAGAGCTGTGTGTCGTCATCGAACTGTCCAAGAGATCCTGTGATGTTCACCGGACCTGTAGGTACAGGTGTGCCCGATGAGAAGAACGTATTGTTTCTGGCAAGCCGGACAATAAATGTTTCACCGCTGCTATTTTCAAATGTAACATTCACACCACTACCAGAATCGATAGCATCAGTAGGCCAGTCACTTTCACTCGCCTCAGTTAGCGTCACATTTTGTAGAAGCACGCGTGAACCCTGCAGGTCAGACTCAGCATTATACTCAGCTGCGGTAATAACCTGCGGTTCCGGCAGCGGATTGTCGCTATTGAGAATTTCGAACTCAATAACTTCAATGTTCTGCTGATTTCTGAATTCAGCTGTTTCACCAACGATTCGAATGCTGTCGCCCGGTGCGACAACAACGCCTGCTTGATTTCCGCCTGTATCGAAGTCGGTGACATTGATACCTGCTGTTTCATCCTGCACGAAGTAGTCAGCCACACCAAAACCAAAGTCAGGTGAGGTTACAACGCCTTTAATCTCGAAGAATGAACCTTCTTCCGCAGCACGAGCCTCGGCTATTGTAGCGCCGGCAGCTGTAACATTGAGTACGCCGGACACATTCACGCCTTCTTCCCAGAAACCGCCGCCTGATTCGGTGTAACCACCATAAACATACTGCTCATTTTGGTATCGGTATCGGGTTGCGTAATAATAAGTGCCGGGTGCAAGTTCATCGCCAATGGATGCCACAAACTCGTCATTGTTTCCTGACTGAACATTAAAGGAAGCTTGGGTCCAGCTTTCTTCGGACCAGGTCGAAGGGTTTGTATCAGTTGAAGATACGCCAACCCAGCCCTGCATTCCTTCAGCCTGGCCGTCTGCTTCGGTAATGCCTTCTGCATAAACCTGCCCGTACACATCAACTGTTTCAGTTGTCGTAATATCGGCTGATGGCGGCCATTGAAGATTTGCATAGCCTATAGACTCCGTTAAGGAGAAGCCCTCAAGCGTTAGTACTGTACCATCGGCAAGGACGGCAATCAGACCGAAACCGTTGTTCTCGGTTACGTTGGCTTGATTGAAGAAACCAGAAGCAAGCACGGTGATTGCCGCACCTTCTGCGTTAAGGTCAGCAAGAGGAGCTGAGAACTCTATAAAAACCTCATCACCAGCACCGGCAATGCCGATAAATTCATTATCAGCTGCTATTGGGGTGTAGCCCACGAAGTCAGGATATCCAATATCAGAGATAGCTGGTGAGGCTGAGCCTGTTTGTTCGAGGTAGATATCGACGTTTGGCGCATCAGGAGATCCGTGCTGAACCAGAAGGTCAACCGTTGCAGCGTCAGCAGCTTCTGTTCTGGCCGGGGTGATTACCTCCAGTGAGAACGCGTTGCCTGTTGCATCAGTAAATTGAGTTGGATCGAGCACACCTGAAGCTACCGCTATGTAATTTTCATCATCAGTAAGTGTTACGGCAACTGGATCAAGTGCAGCTCCAATGCCTTGCCCGGCAGGTGCAATCTCAATAGAAAGTTCAACCCCGGCTGGTACAGACATAAAACCGGTGGCTGAGCGGAATGCTACATCTGTAAGGAAGGACTCACCGTTTACAAACACATCAACAGTATCCACAGCTGGATCCGGTGAGTTGTGAATAATTTGCAGACCGGCTCCCTGCATATCAAAGTCAGCGCTTGAACGGGCAAAAATTTGTGGTGAGGATCCGAATCCACCCACAACGCCTACAACATCAAGCATGCCGGCCGGAATTGGTTCGCCGATGTAGTCAGCGCCAAAATAGTCAGTTCGGAATGTTAGTGTATTGCCGTTTCCGTCATCGAGCGTGTAATTTTCACCCGTGTCAAATTCTCCGGTCTCCTGGAATGTCACACCTTCAATCAATACAAGTTTCCCGGTATCGTCGAGTGACAGATCGGGAATGGTGATTGTTTCAGGATCAATCGTATTTCCGGTTGAAGAAACGGTTGCGTTAGCAGCTCCTGCATCGAGTTCGAATCGAAGCAGGGCATCATTATTTTGTAAGGTTAATACACCCTCAAGTCCCGTGATGCCATCACCGATGGCTGTACCGTCTGTAAAATTGTCGTCCAGGTCTACAGACCAAATACCTGCAGTTCCGTCAACAAGCATTCGTCTGCCCCGGAAATTATCGCTAAAGTGCACAAGAGCTTCACCCGTCAGGCGATAGCGTGTTTCGCCGTCAGCTGTTCCGTTACGAAGTTCAGCAATAGTGGATACTTCTGTGGCTGTAGGAAGAGGAACGCCATCGGGTCCAACAACTAATACATCACGAAGCCGTTTGGCTGAAGGGCTGTCAGGCCGGTTGAATCTGATTCTTACATCTGCTTCTCCAATTACAGATGAATCAAAAGTCATCAATCCTTCAAGATAATCCGAGCTGGTTGGTACCGGGGAAGTGTATGTTTGTGCATCCCAGGTAGATCCGCCATCAGTTGATACTTCAACTGTAAGTGGGCCATCCTCACCGGAGCCGAATTTTGCGACTTGAAATGTAAGGGTAGCATCTGTAACGCCGCTGAGGTCAAATGAAGGTGATTCCAGTTGTGAGGTTTCAGCTTCAAAAAGAGCGTAGCCCCCGGCTGAATCTCTGAAGTCCATATCTGTGGCGTTCCAGTCAGCAGGTGCTGTACCGCTGCGGAGATCGTTCTCCAATAGAACCTGGCCAAATGAGGCTGATGCGGAGAATGCCAGCATAAGCACGGCACCCAGCATCAGCTTACTGATCGTAGCTAAGTATTTCATAGGTTGTTAATTAAGTTAAGAGTTGTTGTTGTTGATGGATTGGATTCGCTTTTAGGTGGCGAACCGAAAAAAATCGTATTGATAAAGAGTAACGAAAAAGTGCTACAAATTCATTACCGTATTGTTAAACTTCGAAACTCATGCGCCACGTTCCCTCAACTCTAAACTGGGGAATTTTTTCGATGGTGCTGACACAGTTTATGGCGCAATCCACGATTTTTGCCAGCCATCTGATCCTGCCTGCTTGCGGCACCTGAATGCCAGGTGTTCCATTCCTGAAATCTGAAGAACCTTGATTTTAACAGCTCTGCAGGAGACCACACAGAAGTAGTCAGAGCTGAATGCTTCCGGCCACTCGTGCGCCTCGTCGGGAGTTTTAATTTCTGAGCCAGGCGCGATGGTGGACGTATATGCTTTCTGAGCCTCACCCTGAACGTCTTTCCAGCGCGAAGCCGCCACATCATCCAGGTTGTGAAGAGTTACATTTGCCTCAATTCGGACCTGTACACGCTTCGGGGGATCCCAGAAAAGAGCCGAAATAACAGGATTTGATTCGATCTCGTTTGCCTTAGATGAGCGGTGGTCGGTGTAAAACTCAAACGCCCAGTCGTCTGAAAATGATCTCAAAACAACCATCCGGCTTTGCGGAATTGTTTTTTCATCACTCTTCAGTGTGGCCACGGAAAAGAACCGGAATTTGTGATTTTTATCAACACCCGCCCGTTTTAGCTGATCATGAACGTCAGTAAAAGCCTTGTCGAGAGAGTGATCTTTTTTGATGAGCATGGGAAATGACCAATTTGATTGATGGGTTCCCACACCTAACTGCATCAGCTGCTTTCGGGTTCATTTTGGGAGAAGGAATACAGTTGATCAGTGAGGCAGTGTGTCAGTTGGATGGTAGGGTGAATATTGACTTGAAGACGGTAGCCAGGCCTGGACACATCTCTGCAAATTGTTGCTTGATTATATGCTGACTCTATGATTGTGCAGATGATTAGAAGCAGTAAATCATTTAATCATGTCAGCTTTTAGAAGAATTGATGTTTGTGCGATCAAAATCCAGTTCTCTTGCACCTTGCACCTTGAACCTTGCACCTTGATAAAAAAAGAGCTGCGCCGGTTTTCACGCCGGGCAGCCTCAAAACACAAGCAGAGGTTACTGCTGTAAACATATACTCGAATAGAGCTTCTGGGTTTCGTAGATTATCGGCGCAGAACTTCTTCTATGACTGGTTGATCACCATTCATGATAGCCGATTTTTGGATGCGTAGTTCTGAGCGGGCCGGGAGCGCATCATGCCGCCCGCTCCAGTTTACTGTAATCATCAGCATGTCGTCGCTGTCGAGCGAGCGAAGAGTTTGTCCGTAATCTTCAACCGTCTGGGCGAGAGTGGTATGAAAGCGGTCAACCAGGTTGCGGACCGTTTCATCGGATATGGTCTCGCGCCGCTGTTCTACAGTTTCGCGCAGTTCCCGGATGGATCGATTTAAACTGTCGGTATTGATTCGCGGGGCGTTTCTTGTTAATGCACTATCAACACGCTCAGCGATCCTGCTGATTTCATCGAAATCGATATCTTCAAAGACAGTTGAAAAGTCAACTGATAAACTGTCGGTTTCTATTTTGAACTCTTCGATCTGGATATCTCCAAAATCAAACCAGCTCCCCCCCCGAAGAGAAGCGTTTATTGTAAAGCTCGCCCCCAGGCCGGGCAAATATTCCACAACAGGAGTGCGACGAACCCGGATTGTGTCGGATACTTCCTGTAGAGAGGTTTGAAGAATAGATGCAAAGACGGTTTGATCGCGTTCGGTAGTCCGTTCGTCCAGGTTTGCGATTTCAACACGACTCTCAAATTCATCTTCGCTGATCGATTGGCGGGAATAAGCCTCAATATCAGAGGCGGTCGCCCAGGCAGAGATGTTAGCCACCGTGCGTCGTGAATCTGCGTCGCCGGGCCAGATTGAAATTGCACCTGCTGTGTAGTAATGAGGCCCGATTGTCAGACGTATCACCTCATCGTCAGGAAGGTGTTTAAATAACGGGGCATAGTTTTTCAAATATTCAAGGAACCGCTGTTCCACAAACTCCCGTCCGAGTTCACGCAATTTATCCGGCTCAGGATCTTCGTCAATATGAATCTCAGTTTGTTCCTGGAGCACAATTTTAACAACAGCCGGTGTTAGACGGGCACTGATCCTGAAATGGATACCGTAACCTGGTATATACCGGCCTGAAACATCCCGAATATGCCGGCTGCCAAATGGCGGGGACGTACCGTCTGCTCTGAACAGTTCTTCGATGATTCCTTCAGCAATCTGAATATCTCGATCAAACCGGTCGGATGACTGGGCAAACAGCGATCCGGTTACTATGGTCATTAAAAGTATAAGCGGTAAAAGTATGGCTGATTTTTTCATGGTTTAGTCGTTTTTTGGTTATTCAATATCAAATAAAGTCGTTCTTAATTATGGCAGATTTTCGTTTGTCACCATCGTACCCGAGTGTTGCTGCAGGTTGGAAGTGGTGGTGAGTTTTTCAATTAAAGTTTCGAGCTCTTGAAGCTGCTGATCAGTGTTTTGTCCAATGACGGCCAACATTGCGGTATTTTTTTGTTCTTTCAGCTCACTTACCGTTGAATAGCATTCCCCCATAGCAATGACGGGTGTCGGGGTGGCAGGTGAATCGACGGGTTGTAGCTCCTGCCCGAATGTAATCTGGGTTCCATACCTGGTCGGGGTTATCTGCAGATTGACGAATGAAAACAGGATCATGAAAAAAAGAAATATCAGTGCAGATATGATTTGAAGTTTCATAATTCAGTCGTTTGATTGTTGAACATTCAGCGCGAAAATGAGGTCTTCAATCGTCTGCTCGGTCTGGAGGAACTTGTAATAGGTCTGTTCTTCAAGCTGTGCCAGCCCTTCACTTACCAGTACCAGATCCTGCTGGCGCCGCTGGCTGTAGTAGGTCGTAAGGGTTTGGATCACATCTTCCATCTGCTGCTGATGCTGCTCACGGGTTTGTTGAAGAGCCGTCGCCATTACCTGGCTGTTCCGTTCCTGCAGCTCATCCATCATGTCATAAAATTCGGCTTTTGTAATGTATGCTTCAGTTTGATCCGGCTCATTGGTTTGCTGTGGGGCCGGTGCAGTTCCGAAGGTTATAAGTGTGCCGTTATCAGTTTGTGAAACCTGAAGGTTCATAAATGAGAAAACTGAGAAGGTCAGTAAGATAGCGGCCGCAATTGCGGCTATTGCAGTGAGTGTAAAGATTTTGCCGCGTTTGGGTGTGCCTGAACTTTCGTCCACAGAAGTCTCAGAGTCAGGTTTGATCAGCAGCAGGTTGCCGGGCTTGATCTCTGTATTATCCTCCTGCAGCAGGTTTCGCGTTGACTGCATGTCGTCGAGCTCCTGCTTCAGGCCTGGATCATTTCGCAAAATTTCTTCAAATTCCCGTCGCTCGGCGGGTCCCATCTCGTCGTAGAGATAGTCCATAAGTCTGGATTGTGCGTCTTTTTTATCCATTGTTCAGATATTCGTGTTTGATATTCCAGTTCGTTAATACTCTGCGAGTTGATTTAAGCCCGTAGTAAAGCCTGGATTTAACGGTGTTTTCAGGTTCTTCGAGGATATCCGCTATCTCTCTGAATTTCAGACCCTCGTACTCTTTTAAAATGATGACCGTGCGCTGCTCGTCAGGCAGCATGAGCAGCGCTTTTTGGATGATGATGCCAAGTTCTTTGTTCTGAAGTTCGGTGTCAGGTGCAGTTTCTTCTCCCTCAAGCCCGCCTGATTGTTCAATATATGCCTCGAGAGATGTGGACTTTCGCCGCCCGGCACGTTTTAGCTCATCGAGGCAAAGGTTGTTGGCAATACGGTAAATCCATGAAGAAAACTTATCCGGATCCTTCAGTCCGGCTACATTCTGATATGTTTTAATAAATGTCTTTTGGGTGATGTCCCGTGCATCGGCCTCATCAGCAAAAAAACGATAGGCAAAGCGATAAATTCTGCCGTGCCATTTCTCAACAAGATGTGAGTAGGCGTCGCTGTCACCGTTTTGTATCTGTTTAATGAGTACCGCTTCGTCCATATTATCCATGAGTTTGATGGCTCATCACCGAATTTTTTTCAGCTTCTGTATGTAGGACGACGCAGGTCTGAAAAAAGTTTTAAGTGAAGTGAAAAAAATCAGAGAGCGATGAAAAGGGTTGGTTTGAAGAAGTAGAAAATTGACGACGGTAAGTCCTTTTGAATGGAGATAGGACCTTTTTTTCTAGTAATATTACCAACGTTTTTCCCGTACTTTTGAACGGTGAAAAGTATGCATGCCAAGGCATACCTAAGGTGAAACCCGCTCGGCTGGTAATTCCTTCCATCGGTA
>Ga0102934_1002561_pt1 | contig 12546 bp, 9 predicted proteins | sample SalPonR2_A_D1_MG_FD_78175 | JGI IMG/M metagenome (GOLD analysis project Ga0102934, IMG submission 78175) | Salt pond soil microbial communities from South San Francisco under conditions of wetland restoration - Salt Pond MetaG R2_A_D1_MG | ecosystem: Environmental > Aquatic > Marine > Intertidal...
AGGCATTGATTCTGAGGAAGAAAAAGTGGAAGTGCCTGTGAAGAACAAAGAATCATAATAATTTTTTAATAATTTTTATTTGATTAGTTTAAAATTGATCAAATAAAAATAAAGAATATATGTCCCAAGAGCAACCTAAAAGACAACCTTGTGAAGTTTATAGCCGGGTAGTGGGTTGGCTTACCCCGGTTAAAAACTGGAACAAAGGAAAAAGATCCGAATATCAAGACAGAAAAACTTTCAAGGCCACAGAAAATTAATTTTTAGAATGGATTTATGTTGATCGGGGGCTTGGAAAAATTGAGCTTAATAGATTATCCTGGCCATTTATCAGCAATAGTTTTCACTGTGGGCTGTAATTTTCGTTGCCATTATTGTTATAACCCTATGCTTGTTAAGCCTTCAGAGGTGGACAAGTTTAAAAATAAAACAAAGTTTTGGAACGAAGAAACGGGAACGGGTCGCGCTCTTTTAAAAGAGCGCGACTTTATTGATTTTTTGGAAAAAAGAAAAGGAAAATTGGACGGAATAGTGATTAGCGGAGGAGAACCCACTATACACAAGGATTTGATCGATTTTGCAAAAAGAATAAAAAAAAGAGGATTTTTAGTAAAGTTGGACACCAACGGAACCAATCCGGAAGCTTTGGAAAAATTGTTAAATAAAGAATTATTGAATTATGTGGCTATGGACCTAAAAGCGGATGAAAATAATTATTCTTATGTAGTTGGGGTAGAGGTTGATTTGGAAAAAATAAAAAAAAGTGTTAAAATAATAAAAGAAAGGGGTTTGGATTACGAGTTTAGAACCACTCTGGTTCCCAATTTAGTAGATGAAAAGGAAATAAATAGAATGGGGGAGATGATCCGGGGAGCTGATAAATGGTGTTTGCAACAATTTGTTCCGGCTGAAGAATTAGTGGATAGTGAATTTAAAAAAATTAAACCTTTCTCTTCTGAAAAATTGGAAGAAATACAGAGGCAAGCTCAAGCTTATGTAAAACATTGTATCCTCAGATGATTTTTATAATATGAGCGAAGAAATAAAAAAATTGGTAAAAAAGAATTTAGAGTTGAATCAAGAAATATATGAGATGCTCAAGAGTGTTAAGAGATATGTTTTGATACAACAAATTTTTTCGGTTTTAAAAATTTTGATCATAGTAATTCCCATTATTTTAGGTATTATTTATCTTCCTCCTCTTTTTGAAAAATATATTCCGCAAATAAATAAAACTGTGGAACAATATCAGAGTTTGTTGAATTTGGGGGGAGGGGACTCCCTGGATGTTTCAGGAGAAAAAGAGATCAGTTCGGAGCAATTAAAAGATTTGTCCCCCGGTCAAGTTGAAAAAATAAAACAAGTTATAGAGAATAATTAATTTCAAAAAATATGAGTATCTTTTCTAAGCGAAAAAATATTCTTTTTTTCTTTTTGACATTGATTGTTATAAGCGCTTTGGCCGGCGGTTTAGCCGGTTGGGGCGTTTTTAAGTTTAAGTTTGAAAACAATACAAAAAAACAGCCGGACGCCTCTCGAGAACAAAAAAAAGTAATTAAAAAAGTTGAGGAGGAATCAGCTGTGATCAAGGCGGTAGAGAAAAATTCTCCGGCTGTGGTCAGTATAATTATAAAAAAAGATTTGCCGGCCATAGAAAGCAATGATTTTTTTTCAGATCCGTTTTTTAGGGAATTTTTCGGAATTCGCCCTCCAAAAGACAGTTCTTCCGGAGGTACTAAAAAAAGAGAAGTGGGAGGGGGCACCGGTTTTATCGTTTCCCCGGACGGTTATATTGTGACCAATAAGCATGTGGTTAGTGATACTGAGGCGGAATATACGGTTTTAACCAATGATCAGAAAAGATATACGGCTAAAATTTTGGCGCGAGACTCAATTATGGATGTGGCCATACTGAAAATCAAAGGTAATAATTTTTCTTACGCCGAGTTGGGAACCTCTTCGGATTTGAAAGTGGGGCAGACCGTGATAGCAATCGGAAATGCTTTGGGAGAGTTTAGAAATACGGTCTCCACCGGCGTTATTTCCGGGCTTTCCCGTTCAATAGTAGCCGGAAACAGTTTGGGGCGACCGGAAAAATTAAGCGGGGTAATTCAAACCGATGCTTCTATTAATCAAGGAAATTCCGGAGGGCCTCTTCTGGATATTTCCGGCAGGGTAATAGGTATAAATACGGCCCGAGCCAGTGGAGCGGAGAATATCGGATTCGCTTTGCCCATAGATGAAATCAAGGATATTGTGGAGGATGTTAAACAAGAAGGTCGGATTATAAGACCCTGGTTGGGAGTACGATATATTTTATTAAATAAAGAGGTAGCTGAAGCCAATAATTTGGAGGTGGACTACGGAGCTTTGATTTTAAGAGGAGAGAGGCGCACGGATTTGGCCGTTATCCCCGGTTCTCCGGCGGATAAAGCCGGTTTAAAGGAAAATGATATTATTTTAGAAGTGGAAGGCGAGAAGATAAATTCTAATAATACTTTGGTCGAAGTTATTAATAGATACGACCCCGGAGAAAAGCTTGGTTTAAAAATTTTGCGACAAGGAGAAGAAAAAAAAGTAGAGGTGGAATTGGGGGAAAGAGACGAATAAAATAATTGAAAAATCGATAAAAATTCGGTCCGCTTTTTAGGGGGCCGTTTTTATTTAGTTTAAAAATTGAAAAATAAATGTTTTTTTGATAATATGATTTTATAAATTAATAGATATATTAAACAATGAAATGCGTCGGCAAATAAGCCCGGTCGAGGGGTTTCAAATTTAATAATTTTTAAAAAAATTATGTTGGAAGCGATTATTTTGGGCACGGTTCAAGGAGTGGCGGAGTGGTTGCCGGTAAGTTCTGAGGGTTTAATTTTTTTGATCAAAGCCAATTTTTTTACTTCAGGAGGGGCGGTGGAAATTTTAAAATTGGCCCTTTTTCTGCACTTAGGGACTTTTTTGGCCGCTTTGGTTTATTTTCATCAAGAAGTTTTCGGACTCATAAAGATTTTATTTAGATATAAAGAGGCGGAGAAGGAGAAAAGGAAAATTTTAAATTTTTTAATAATTTCCACTATTGTTACCGCTTTTTTGGGGGGAGGTTTATATTTGTTAGGAGAAAAATTGGAAGATATTAAGCTCGGAGCTCAAGGGATCACTCTTATTATCGGAGTGTTGCTTTTAATAACCGCCTATTTACAATTTCGTTCCCAAAAAATAAAAACCAATAAACTGAAAAAATATCGAGATATAACTTATAAGGACGGTTTAATTTTGGGTTTGGCTCAGGCAGTGGCCGCTTTTCCCGGGCTTTCTCGTTCCGGCCTTACTGTTTCCGCTCTGCTTTTACGAAAGTTTCAAGAAGAAAAAGCCCTGAAATTGAGTTTTTTAATGAGTTTGCCTGTGGTTTTGGGAGGCAATATAATTTTAAATAAAGATAAGTTTGTTTTCAGCGGCCCTTATTTCTGGGCTTTGGTTTTTTCTTTTCTTTTCGGGCTTTTGACTATTGATTTGCTTTTAAAAGTTGCTCGGAGGTTTAACTTTGCTTGGTTTGTTTTGGGATTTGGGATTTTAACGATTGTTTCCGTTTTTTTAATTTAATTTAAAGATATTATGAGTTTTGTCCAACTTCATAATCATACCCATTATTCTTTATTAGACGGGCTTACCAAAATTGATGAGCTGGTGGAGGCCGTTAAAAAAGAAGGATCTCCGGCTGTGGCTATTACTGATCACGGAGTGATGTACGGGGTGATTGAATTTTATCAAAAATGCCTAAAAGAGGGTATTAAGCCCATTATCGGAATGGAGGGGTATTTAGCTCCCAATTCCCGTTTTGATAAAAGTAGCAAGGAAGACAAGAGTAATTACCATTTATTGCTTTTAGCTAAAAATAATCAAGGATATAAAAATTTAATTAAATTAACCACCTTGGCTCACTTGGAAGGATTTTATTATAAACCCCGAATGGACTGGGAAATTTTGGAAAAATATAAAGAGGGTTTAATTGCGTGTAGCGCTTGTTTAGGCGGAGAGATTCCCCAATTAATTATAGCCGGGAAAAAAGAAAAAGCCAAAAAAAGAATAAAAGAATACAACAATCTTTTCGGGCAAGACAATTTTTATTTGGAAATTCAACCCCATCCCAATTTGGAGCACCAAGAAGAAGTTAATACTAAATTAATCGAGTATTCCCGGGAGCTGGGAGTTCCTTTGGTGGCCACTACGGATAGTCATTATATAAATAAAGAGGATGCCGAAGTTCAGGATATTTTGCTTTGTCTTCAAAATAAAAAAAAGATAGAAGACAAGGACAGAATGTCTATGATGGAAGATGATTTTTCTTTAAAAAGTAATCGAGAAATAAAGGAACATTTCAAAGAGGTACCCGAAGCCTTGGAGAATACTTTAAAAATAGCAGAAAAATGCAATGTAGAAATCGAATTGGGTAAAACTCAACTTCCTTATTTTGAAGTTCCGGATAATTTTAATGAAGATTCTTATTTGCGCAAGCTTTGCCAAGACGGTTTAAAGGAAAGATATGGTTTAAGCTATGAAGATATTGATCAAGAAAAAAAAGATCGTTTGGATTTTGAATTATCTGTAATTCAAAAAATGGGGTGGCCTTCTTATTTTTTGATTGTGGCCGATTTTGTCATTTGGGCTAAAAACCAAGGCATTGTTGTCGGGCCGGGACGAGGAAGCGCGGCCGGCTCTTTTGTTTCTTATCTTTTGGGAATAACCAATTTGGATCCTTTAAAATATGATTTGTTGTTTGAAAGATTTTTAAATCCGGAAAGAGTATCTATGCCTGATATTGATTTGGATTTTGCCGATACCAGAAGAGACGAGGTTATTAGGTATGTGGAAGAGAAATACGGAAAAGAAAATGTGGCTCAGATTATAACTTTCGGAACCATGGCCGCTCGGGCAGCTTTGCGGGATGTGGGGAGGGTTTTGGGGTATTCTTATGATTATTGCGACAGAATCGCCAAATTGATCCCCATGTTTTCCAAAGTTGAAGAGGCCTTGGAAAAGGTGGAAGAGTTGAAAGAGATTTATCAAAAGGATGAAGAAGCTCGCAAGGCCCTGGATTATTCCCGAAAAATAGAGGGGGTGGCTCGTCATGCCTCTACTCACGCCTGTGGAGTTTTGATCACTAAAGATCCTTTAATTAATTATACTCCTTTACAATATGCCTCTTCTTCGGATAGAAGTATTGTTTCTCAATATTCCCTGCATCCGGTTGAAGATTTGGGGCTTTTAAAGATGGATTTTTTGGGATTGAAAAATTTAACCATTATCGAATTGGCCATAAATATTATAAAAAATACCCAAGGGAAAGAGATTATTATTAATGATATCCCCTTGGAAGATGAAGAGACTTATAAGCTTTTTCAAGAAGGGGAAACTACGGGAGTTTTTCAATTTGAATCCTCAGGTATGAAAAGATATTTGCGTGAGCTAAAGCCCAGTCAATTCGAGGATGTTATTGCCATGGTGGCCTTGTATCGTCCGGGTCCCATGGAGTGGATCCCGGATTATATAAAAGGAAAATACGGTCAAAAAGAAATTTCTTATTTGCACCCCAAATTAAAGCCGATTTTGGATAAAACTTATGGAGTGGCCATTTATCAGGAGCAAGTCATGCAAATAGCCAGGGACTTGGCCGGTTTTTCCATGGGGGAGGCCGATATTTTAAGAAAAGCCATGGGGAAGAAAATACCCGAGCTTTTAGCCAAGCAAAAGGAGAATTTTATAACCGGATGTGTTAAAAACGGAATAAATAAAGAATTGGCCGAAAAAATTTTTTCCTTTATTGAGCCCTTTGCCGGTTACGGTTTTAATCGTAGTCACGCCGCTTGTTATGCTTTGATCGGATATCAAACCGCTTATTTAAAAGCGCATTGGCCGGCGGAATTTATGGCCGCTTTACTTACTTGCGATCAGCAAAATATAGACAGGGTGGCCATAGAAATAGAAGAATGTCGGAATATGGGGATAAGGGTTTTGTCCCCTGATATCAATGAATCTATAGATTCATTTACGGTAACTCAAAGTTCCACCTCCGAACAAGAAGGAATTATCCGTTTTGGTTTAAACGCCATTAAGAATGTGGGAGAACATATTGTTGAGGTTATCATAAAGGAAAGAAAAAATAATGGCCCTTACCAGGATATTTTTGATTTTTTAGAAAGAATAACTGACAAGGATTTGAATAAAAAATCCTTGGAAAGTTTGATTAAAAGCGGTTGTTTTGATCGTTTGGGAAGGAGAGGACAGCTTTTAAATAATTTAGAGTCTTTGTTAAATTTTAATAAACAGGCCAGTAAAATCAAAGAAAGCAAACAATCCAGTCTTTTTGGAGAAAGTCAAGGGTTAAACTATATTAATAAACCGGCTTTGACCCAGGAGTCTCCCATGAAGCAGGCGGAGAAATTAAGCTGGGAAAAAGAATTGTTAGGTCTTTATATTACCGAGCATCCTTTTAAAGAATATAAAGAACAATTAAAAGAATTAATTACCCCTTTAAACGAATTGTCCGGCTATACTAACGAGGGTACGGTAATAGTGGCCGGAATAATTACTTCTGTTAAAAAGATAGTTACTCGAAACAGTAAATCCATGATTTTTGCCAAAATAGAAGATGGTCTGGAAAATACTGAAATTTTGGTTTTCCCCAATATTTTAAAAGAAACCTCGGAGATCTGGGAAGAGGGGAGAGCGGTGATTTGTCAAGGAAAGATTTCGGACAAAGATCAAGAGATTAAAATTTTGGCCAATGTGGTTCATTCTCTTCACTTGGAAAACATAAACGAATCCAAGGATAATTTTAAAAAAAAGATTCAGGAGCCCTCTTCAAACGGTTATAACGGAAAGTTTAATCATTCTTCTAATCTTTCTTCTTCCAAACCTTTAAAATTGGTGCTCGGACAGCAGGCCGATCAGGAGATTTTAAGTAAGTTAAAAGAAATTTTGTTGAATAACCCCGGAGAAAGTAAAGTTTATTTAAAAATAAATCATAAAGACGGAGATAAATATATAGAAAGCGGGTTTCGAGTTAATAATTCCCAGAATTTGATCGGAGAAATAAAGGAAAATTTCGGGGAATTAATTAAAATAGCTTAATTTTTTAGACATTTTTTTTAGATTTTGTTATAATTAAAATGTTAAAAATAAAAATTATTTTATGGCTTCTAATAAAAAAACCAAGAAAAATAATTCGGGGTCAAATAAAGAAACAAGAAAAAAATCTTTTTCTCAAAAATCTAAAATTAAGGTTAGAGTCGCAGAGGAGCCCACTCCTAAAAAGTCTCCCAAGCCGGAAGAAAAGAAAGAGGATTTAAATTTGAAGAAAAAAATAAAAGACAAAGATGAATTTATTCCCTTTAAAAGTAAAATTTTTCACTCTCAAAAAAACGGCAAGAAAGAAAAAAAGGAAAAACCGGTCGCCCGCCAGGATTTTTTTTCTTCTCAAAAAACACAAGATGAAAAAGTTGAAAAGAATTTGAATTCAAATAAGAAAAACAAAGAAAAAAAAGAAAAAACCGCGGATCGCCCATCCTTTAACCTTTATCGCAAAATAGCTTTTAGTTTTATTGTTTTAACTATTATTTTGTTGGGCGTGGTTTTTTATTTTTCTTTTCATGAAGTTTCTATTACTCTTTATCCTAAAGAAGAAAGGATAAGCGACAATTTAATTTTGGATATTTATGATAAAGATGTTTTTCAAGAGGCCACTTCTTCAAAAAAATTGATCGGTGTGGTGGAGAAGGAAGAAATACAAAAAGAAAAAGATTATCCCACTACCGGAACTAAAGAAAAAGGCGCGGAAATCGTGGGCACGGTGGAAGTAATCAATGACCGAAATGCGGCTCAGACTTTAGTGGCTACCACTCGGCTTTTAAGTCCCGGTGATAAGCTTTATCGTATTGAAGAAAGATTGGATATACCTCCGGGAGAAAGCAGGGAAGTGGAGATTTATACCGAAAACCCCGATCCGGATATGGCCATTGGCCCTACTGAATTTACTATTCCGGGACTATGGGCGGGACTTCAAGATAAGGTTTATGCTCGAAGCCGGGAAAGTTTTGAATATAAAATAAAGACTCAAAAATATGTGGAAAAAGAAGATATAGAAAAGGCCATAGCGGATATAAAATATAGCTTAAAAGAAAAAGTAAAAGAAAAATTTTCCCAGGAATATAAAGAAAAAAGAGAGGTTATTTTTAATTTGGATGAGAACAGCTTAAATATTAATTTAGATGTGGAAGCCGGAGAAGAAAAAAATAGTTTTTCCGTTTCCGCCAAGGCGGATGTGGAATTAGTGGCTTTTGATTTAAAGAGAGTGGAAGAGTTGGCGGAAAAGAAATTATATTTAATTTTACCCCAAGATAAAAAATTAATTTCTTTTAATAAAAATAATATAGGTTATAGCTTGGATAATTTTGATTTTAGCAAAAAGATGGCTACTATTAATGCCTCTTTTAACGGGGTTGTGGTTACCAAACAAGATGCCCAAGTTATAGATAAAGACAAAATCGTGGGTTTGGATAAAGAGGAGTTGGAAGCTTATTTGGGTACTTTAGATCAATTTTCCGGTTATAAAATAGAATTTTCCCCTTCTTTTATGAAGACTGTTCCCAGGTTAAAAGATAAGGACAGAATAAAAATAAAAATTGAGAGCGTAAAGAAGTAAAAATTATATTGTCGAACTATTCTCGGATAATTCTTTTTTGGCTGAATAGTTGAACGATTCGCGAATTTAATTTATCCCGTCGGTTGGTTGCGAGTTTCTATCCGTCCCCATTGAATAACGGGACATTCGCGAAACTCACTTAGGAATTATTCCTTTATTTTTAAGAAGTTTGATGTTTAATGTGCCCTGGGTGAGATTTGAACTCACACGGATAAAATCCACACGATTTTGAGTCGTGCGCGTCTACCAGTTCCGCCACCAGGGCTCAATTTTGTTTTTTTATTTTAGCTTTTTATTTTTTTCTTGTCAAAAATAAAAAGTGGGAAAAATCGATATGGGAAAAATAATTTCTATAGTAAATCAAAAAGGAGGAGTAGGGAAAACCACTACCGCCATTAATTTGGGGGCTTATTTGGCTTATTTGGGCAAGCAGGTCCTTTTGATAGATGTTGACCCCCAAGCCAACGCCACTTCTGGATTAGGAGTTGAGATAAACGACCTGGAATACGGGATCTATGAAGCGTTAATAGGAAGCAAAAGTTTGGAGGGAGTTGTTAAAAAAACAAAACAATCCGGCTATGAATTGGCTCCTTCCAATCCCGCTTTGGCCGGAGCCGGAGTGGAGTTAGTAAATATGCCGGAAAGAGAATGGAGATTGGATAAAATTTTAAAAGAAAAAAAGAAGGATTATGATTATGTTATTATTGACGGACCTCCCTCTTTAGGCCTTTTAACTGTTAATAGTTTAGTGGCCGCGGATGAGATATTGATACCCATTCAAAGTGAATATTATTCTTTAGAGGGTTTAGGGCAACTTTTGGAAACTATTAATTTGGTAAAAGAGAACCTTAAGCCGGAAATTGAGATCAAAGGAGCGGTAGTTACTATGTATGATAAGCGAAATCGTCTTTCCGGTTTGATTATGAAGGAACTGGAAGAGCATTTTCCTCACCGAATTTTAAAAACAGTTGTGCCTCGGAATGTAAGATTGGCCGAATCTCCCAGTTTTGGCCGGACGATTTTCCAATATGACAAGAAATCAAAGGGAGCCGAGGCCTATGAGAAATTGGCCCGGGAAATAATAAATTTAGATAAAGAAGAATAATATGGCTCAAGGCTTAGGTAGGGGATTGGGTTCATTGATCCCCCAAAAACCGAAAAAAACCCAAGCTTCAGCCGGAGAAGGAGATGGTTCGGTGGCTGTTAATGTTTTAAGTTCGCAAGATAAGGATCGAGTTATTTTGGTTTCTCCGAAAAAAATAAAAGCCAACAAGCTCCAACCCCGCAAATTTTTTTCCGATTCTTCCTTGAATGAATTAATGGATTCCATTAGAAATTATGGAATAATTCAGCCCTTGGTGGTTATAAAAAGGGGAGATTCTTATGAATTGGTGGCCGGAGAGCGTCGTTTAAGAGCTTCTAAAAAGATAGGTTTGTCCGAGGTGCCGGTAATTGTGCGGGATATGGACGAACAAAAGAAATTAGAGGTTTCTTTAGTGGAAAATCTGCAAAGAGAAGATTTAAACCCTATTGAGAAATCTTTGGCTTATCGCAAATTAATGGATGAATTTAACTTAACTATTAATGAGTTGGCTAAAAGAGTGGGTAAATCCCGTCCGGTTATTTCCAATAATTTAAGAATGCTTAATTTGCCCGAAGAAATACAGGAAGCTCTGATGAAAGGAATTATAAACGAAGGACACGCCAATATTTTAACCGGATTGGACTCGGAGGCCAAACAGTTTAATTTGTTTCGCAAAATAGCCCACGGGAATTTATCTGTAAGAGGAGCGGGGAGCGAGGCCAAGAGAATGGGAGGAACCAAAAAGGCGCGTATAAAAAACAATTATGCCGATAAAGATAAAGAAAAGGAGATTAGAAACAGATTGGGCACCAAAGTGGAGATAAAAAGAACGGAAAAAGGAGGTAAGGTTGTAATAGATTTTTATTCCGACGAAGAACTCAAGGATATTATTAAAAAAATAAAAGAATAAATAAAGATCTGACAAACAAAACCCCACACTTGTCAATAATTTGGAATTATTTTAAAGTGTGGGGTGTTTCTTTATGAAAAATTTTACCAATAAAGTGATTTATTTTTATGATGAAATCAACTTATTATATTATTACCATTGGTTGTCAAATGAACAAATCAGACAGTGAGAGATTTGTCGCTTGTTTGAAAAATTCGGGCTTAAAAGAGGTTTCACAAAGAAAGGAAGCCGATTTGGTGGTGCTTAACACTTGCGGAGTTCGCCAATCAGCCGAGGACCGTGTTTATGGGCTTATTCCTAAAATAAAGAGGGACAATCCGGGTGTGAAGATAATTTTAACCGGCTGCCTGAGCCAACGACAAGATGTGCAGCAAAGATTAGGGGATAAAGTGGATTTGTGGTTACCTATTATTGATCTGCCCCTGTTAGATAGATATTTAGATCAGCTTTTTAAAGGGAAAAAAGGAGAAAAAATCAAAGTATCCTCTTGTCCCAATAATTATTTAAACATAAGACCCGAGTTAAGATCCGAATTTAGTGCTTTTATTCCCATAGGTAATGGATGTAATAATTTTTGCGCTTATTGCGTAGTGCCTTATGCTCGGGGCCGAGAAGTTTACAGAGAACCAGAAGAAATTATAACCGAGGCGCGGGATTTAATCTCCCGGGGCTACAAGGAAATATTTTTGATCGCCCAAAATGTTAACAGTTATAAAAGTGAAAATTTTGATTTCCCCGATCTATTGGAGAAAATTAATAGAGTTGAAGGAGACTTTTGGATCCGTTTTGCCACCAGCCACCCCAAAGATATGAGCGATAAATTGATAAAAGTTATAAAGAAAGGGAAAAAGATCTGTCCTTATATTCATTTGCCGGTTCAATCCGGTGATAATCGGATTTTAAAAGCCATGAACCGCAAGTATACCCGGGAACATTATCGGGAGTTGGTTAGAAGGATAAGGAAAAATTGCGATTATAAAGAAATGAACTCGGAGGGAGATAAGTTGCCTGTTTCTCTCACTACGGATATAATAGTGGGCTTCCCCGGAGAAACCGAGGAAAAATTTAAAAATACGGAAAAATTGTTTAAAGAGATCAATTTTGATATGGCCTATATCGCTCGATACAGCCCCCGTCCCGGCACAGTTGCGGCTGAGTGGAGGGATAATGTAAGCTCTCAAGAAAAAAAGGAAAGAGAAGAGGGGTTGATGAGAATTTTGCGCTCAAGCGCTTTAGTCAATAACAAAAAATATAAAGGAAAAGTAGTTCGGGTGTTGATAGAGAGCAAAAATAAAAAAGGGGATTATTTGGGTAAAACTTCTACTTATAAAAATGTTAAGATTAAGCCAAAAATAAAATTAAAGGAAGGGGAGTTTGCTTTGGTCAAAATAAAAAGTTTTGAGGATTTTGGCTTGGAAGGAGAGTTGATTTATTAAAAAACCCGAACCTTAGAAGGTCTCGGGTTTTGATTTTAAGTGATTGTTTTTAAAAAGATCAAGTTTCTTTCCATTTCGCCTGCGCGGAAGGAAAAAAGATCCTTTGATTCATAGGAGCATTTTCTAAAGATCGTTAGATTTGAGTTGCGGACTCCGATTTCCAATAGTTGAAGTTCAATAATCGAGGCCAGGTCCAGGCGGTTGTTTTCCATAAGTCTCGAGAATACGTTTTTCCACTCTTCTCCGATCTCGTAGCACCGGGGGCAAATTCCGCCCCAAATAATAATTTTGGTTTTTTCGAGATTCAGACCTTGGCTCGAGAATTTTTTTAAGAGTTTTCCGCCTATTCCCAGGTTAGTGCCGTATAAACCGGAGTGTATGAGAAAGAAATTACCTCCGTCGCTACCAATAATGATAG
>Ga0102934_1002562_pt1 | contig 12545 bp, 7 predicted proteins | sample SalPonR2_A_D1_MG_FD_78175 | JGI IMG/M metagenome (GOLD analysis project Ga0102934, IMG submission 78175) | Salt pond soil microbial communities from South San Francisco under conditions of wetland restoration - Salt Pond MetaG R2_A_D1_MG | ecosystem: Environmental > Aquatic > Marine > Intertidal...
CCCGTCTCTACATGCGATGTGGGAACGGTTTCGATATCAATCATCATGATCCCGTGCAAATGATTTGGCATGGTAACGAATTGATCCAGTTTAAAATGATCATAATGACGGGACAGATCATACCGACATTTTTCGACGATTGTCCCATTGTCATTTAAAACCATGGGATTTTGTACAACATCCCCAAATAACCATTCTCTGCTTTTTGTACAGATGGTAATGAAATACGCCCCGGTGATGAACAATCCCATCCTTTCAATCGTGTTGATTCAAAACGGTATCTGTTTTTATAAAGAGTCATGATTTATACACCTGTACTGTTGAGACGATCGTTGTTAAAACGCAAGATTTTACGTCTTTACCTGCAGCTGCTTCCTTGTCCTTCTCAAGAGCTTCAAGGTATTTCAGAAAAAGGATCCAGGATGTTTATTCCACATAATCCAGTTCACTGGAACATCCGGCATCTTTCCAGAGGATGTCATCGATATTCTTAAAGGTCTGTTCAAACATATTCTTTTCCTATTCCTTTCTCTTCTTTAGTCCAGCATGGACATCGGGCTTCCTGAGGCGCTACTGCCAATAATGCCTTGGTTTTATACGAAAATTTTGCCTCTAAACGTTCGTAGATCCACTCATGTACCAATGTTGTTTTGAAAGAACTTTCGCTTTATAAATTGTTACTATTCCGTTCCCTAAGCTTCTATCAGTTGTTTTATTGTCGAAAGGAACCTCTTTATGCCTCACAAACGTTATGATTTCGTCTTTGTATTTGTCAAGTTGTTGTTATTTTGATTTTAACATTTTTTTCCTGTTTTGTGAAGAGCAAGTGGTTTTTTTAATCCGGTGAATCGTTAATCGCGCGGTTTAGATCGCTATCTTCACCGGTGTACTTTTATGCTTTTCTTTAGCGTACACTCATCCATTCATCTCTATGATACGATTAAGCGAGGCCAGTTTTTATGAGAGAACTTTGTTCATGTTTTGACTATCATGTGTCTTGAAACTTGACAGGAACTGTCACCTTTGAATGATACAGTTATCATAAAAGGATGTGGCCCTATGCACGAAAAGAGAGCAAAGGGGATTCTTTCTTCCAAAAACGGCATGAATATCTACCGAGGATGCACCCATGGCTGCATTTATTGTGATGCACGGAGTACGTGTTATCAGATGCAACATCCCTTTGAGGATGTGGAAGTCAAGGTGAATGCCGCCGAACTCCTGGAAGAAACCCTGAGGCGCAAGCGGAAGAAATGCATGATTGGAACGGGCGGGATGAGTGATCCCTATGCTCATGAAGAAAAGCAAAGGGGCCTGACCCGAAAATGCCTTGAGATCATAGACTATTACGGTTTCGGCCTGGCGATCCAAACCAAATCGGATATGATTTTGAGGGATCTGGATCTCCTGAAACGGATTAACAAGAAGGGCAAATGTGTCGTGCAAATGACTCTGACCACTTACGATGAAGCCCTCTGTGCCATTTTGGAACCCCATGTGTGCTCCACGGAGAGAAGAGTGCAGGTTTTGAAGATCATGCGTGATGCCGGTATTCCGTCTGTTGTTTGGATGACACCAATCTTGCCGTTTATCAACGATACTGAAGAAAATGTGAGCGGCCTTTTGGATTACTGTGTGGAGTCAAAGATCCATGGCATCCTCTGCTTCAACATGGGTCTGACCTTGCGGGACGGGGATCGTCAATATTACTATAAAAAACTGGACGAACACTTCCCGGGGCTCAAAGAAAGGTATATCAGGCGTTATGGAAACACTTATGAGATCCTCTCCCCGAACAGCGGGAAACTCCTGCAAATGGTTCAATCCACCTGTCGGAAACACGGAATCGACTGTCACACTTCCCGTTTGTTCTCCTATATGAGCACGTTCAACGAAAAGGGGAAAGGGGAGCAAATCAATCTGTTTTAATCAACAGTCCAAGCCTTTACGTCTTTATAATATAAAACAGAATTTAAATTTTCTAATTATGGAGGCGAAAGGCCAATGAGAAAGGTTTGTTTTATCATCATCATAACGATTATGACCGTTTTTTCAATCAGTCTGTTGGGCAAAACGATGAACGGTTTCAACATCATAAACCCTTTAGTCCCTGCAGACGAAATCTTACACGGCGGGGTCATCAGAGATGGGATCCCTTCCATTGATAACCCCCGGTTTGTCGAGGCGGAGGAGATCGAGGAGCTTAATCATCAGGATTACGTTATCGGGATTGAAAGGGATGGTGAGGCCAAAGCCTATCCGATTCGTATCCTTAACTGGCACGAAATCGTCAATGATACTATCAGTAACGATCCCATTGTCATCACCTACTGCCCTTTATGCGGTTCAGGAATGGTGTTTGACTCCACAATCAACAGTGAACGTTTGATCTTCGGGGTTTCAGGTCTTTTATACAACAGTGATGTTTTGCTGTATGACCGGAAGACGGAATCCCTTTGGTCTCAAATAAAGCAAGTCGCCATCTCAGGACCCTACAAGAATTCAAAACTCGAGATAGTCCCCTCTAAAATGACAACCTGGGCTTTATGGAAAAAAGAGCATCCCAACACACTTGTTCTTGATTTCCAGCAGGGCTTTAACCGATCATACGGTGTCAATCCTTACTCGGGATACGAGCGCTCTGACAGCCTTTACTTCCCTATTTCTTATTTAGCCAGGGGCTTGAAACCAAAAGACAAAGTGATCGGTTTGAAAATGGACGGAATGTCAAAAGCCTGGCCGTTTAGGGAACTTGAAAAAGAGGGGAAGATGGTCAACGATACCCTGGCGGGCACAGAGCTTAGAATTATTTACAATACCAAAGCAAAAACTGCTGAAATTCGGAATCAAAAGGAAGAATTGCTTCCCGGCGTTACGATGTTCTGGTTCGCCTGGTCGGCTTTCAATCCTGAAACGCTTGTTTATGAAATGCCAGTGGAAGCTGAAAGTCCAGAATAATCCGGATTCATTTTCCAGTGGGTGTGAATTTTAACACCATCGGGAGTAATGGCAAGCTTTTTTAGAGTGTGTCAATACATACAAAAAGAGCACGATAAAGATCAAAGATCGTTACGACTGATTTTTTAAAAAAAAGAACGACAAACATGACAGGATCTGACAAGTTCTTTGTGTATTATCAACTTGTAAAACAAAAAAGGGAGGAATACGCATGAACAACACAGGAAATGAACGATTCTGTCAGAGCTGTGGAATGCCTTTGACCGAGGAAAAGCTTTATGGAACGAACGCGGACGGGACTAAAACGGATGAATTTTGTCTTTACTGTTTCAAAGACGGGGACTATATCGACAAGGATATGACCATGGATCAGATGCTGGATATCTGTGTTCGGGAGATGAAGAAACAAGGGATGCCCGACAACAAGGCAAGAGGCATGATGGAAGAGGTGCTGCCCAAGCTGAAGAGGTGGCAGTAGATTAAGGGGGCTCTTCGCCCCCTTTAATAAAACCTGTAAACGTTTAAACAGAATGTTTTTTGATAAAGTCAACAAGGATTTCGCCTGTTGTAAACGCCAGACAGGTCACGGTATCAGCCGCTCCATAATAAATGGTGATCCTTCCCGTTTCCGAATCATGTAATGCCGCGCATGGGAAAACAACATTTGGAACATCCCCCACATTTTCATAGTCCATTCTCGGATTCAGGATGTAGGGTCTGGATCGGTATTTGACTTTCCAGGGCTCGTCGATATCGAGCAAAGCTGCTCCCATGCTGTAGACAAAACCGTTGCAGGAGGTGAGGACCCCGTGATAGATCATCAGCCACCCCTCAGAGGTTTCGATGGGCGTGGGACCGGCACCGATCTTTGTACTTTGCCAGCCATCCGACTTGCTCATCACATGGCGATGTTTGCCCCAGTATGTCATATCCGGGCTTTCGCTGTAGAAAATGTCACCGAATGGTGTATGGCCTGTATCGCTTGGGCGGCTCAGCATGGCATAGTTACCGTTGATCTTTCTGGGAAACAGCACACCGTTTCGGTTATAGGGCAAAAAGGCATTTTCCAACTGATGAAAGGTTTCAAAATCCCCGGTATAGCCCAACCCGATCGTCGGGCCATGATAGCCGTTGCACCAGCTGATGTAATATCGATCCTCTATCTTGACAACCCTGGGATCATACTTGTATTCTGATTTGCCCCTTTCAGGATCGTCGTATTGAAAATCGATGGGCTCGGGTTCTATTTCCCAGTGGATAGCATCTTTGCTTTTTCCCGAATGAATCTGCATATCACGCGCCGTGTTGTCACAGCGGAAAACACCGGCAAAACCATCCTTAAAAGGGACAACCGCACTGTTGAAAATACTGTTGGAAGTCGGCAGCAAGTCCCTCGGGATAATGGGGTTTCTCTCCGATCGCCAAACCGGGCCATTTGTGCCCTTTGGTCTGTCCTCCCACGGCATGTTTGACAACGGTTCACCATACAATTTTACTTTTCCTGACATTCAATCTCCCCCCAATAATTTTTTTACTCTCCATTTCATTATGGCATACCCTGCTTATTAAGTCAAGCTTACCCCCGCTTTTTCGATCTGTAACACGTTTCAGAACTGTTTTATGTTCAAACATCATCAATCTTTTGTTGAATTGACTTTGAAAAAGGGCGGTGGTATAATGGTGGGTCACTTCTTTATTGTTTGTATAGGGTTATGAAGCACCTCTTATAACTCAAAAATGAACGAAGTCCGTCAAGGAGATGAGCCCCTATGAAAAGAATTTTAATACTATATCTACTGCTTCTGCCCGTTGCTTTTTTCGGTACCCTGCTCTTCGACAATTTCAACATCTATGCGGTGCAAAACTTCCCCCGGACTGAACTGCGATTCTCTCTAACAGAGAGGACCCGGATCACATCAATCACCACCTATCACTGGAATTACGGCAATGGGGAACAACCCGGAACCTTATCCCTCCGGGATCAATCGGGCAATCATTTCGGTCCGTGGCAGGCCTATGCCGAAAGCGGACAGGGTGGTGTTCCGAATACCTACTGGATCGTGACTCCTGATATAATCCTGAATCCCGGTACTTATACCTTGCAGGATTCAAGCCATATGACCTGGTCCTGGAACGCCTGGACAAACGGTTTGGGTATGGCAAAAATTGAAGGTGAGCCGGTTAAAGCCGAAACGAAAAAAGGCGCATTCTTTGGTTTTGGGGTCGGCAAAAAGTCTGAAACCAGGCCCGAACAACAACCTTCCTCCAATCAAGAGATGCCTGAGGGACAGATCGAGCAGACTGTCTATCCTTCTTCCTTTGAGCAAACCATCCCGCTTGAAAACGGCATTTCAGTCAGAATACCGGGAAACACCTTGAAAAAAGAAACAAAGCTGACCGTTAAAAAACCGGATTACACATCCGATATGCTTGATGATGATTTTGATTTTCTCGAGCTGGCCGGATATGATATCAAACTGGGGGAGCAAGAAGAATTTCTCAACCCCATTGAGATCGAAGTCCCCTATGACCCCGACAAACTCAACCCCGATTATACCCCCGGACAGCAGATACTGGCCAGACGCTGGGATACCAAACGCCAGGAATGGGTTTATCTGCCACGGACAGTTGACGTTGAAAGACAGGTTATCAAGACCAAAACGGATCACTTGAGTTTAATCGGCTGGATAGCGATAACTGCGATTATAGAAAGGGGTCACGCTGCTTATGAATACGTCTTTCTCGATGAATATATCGATCGGAACTTCATTATTTTGTACAAAAAAAAGGCCATTAAAAACAACAAAGGGATCAACAATACCGCCTGGCAACAAAAAGGAGGATTTCAAAGAACCATAGACGCCGTGAAGCAAGACGGCCTCTTCAGTTATCCAACGGGTGTTTCGGGAGAAACCCTGGCGCTTGAGCCACTCCAATCCCAACAACTCTCCGATGTCCCCTATTATATAAGAGATCTGGGTGCCTTTTTGAATGACGCTTATCAGCAGTACAAAAAACACTTCCAGGAACCTCCCGTGCCAATCATCGTAAAGGTCGACTCCGAATTTATCAAAGCGACCGGGGCAAGAGGCGCTTATGAAAAGCTGTACAGAAGAATTCACGTCAACACAAAACTGATTCAGAATCCGGATATGCTGAAATTCACCAGTGCCCATGAGCTCTTCCATGCTTTTCAAAACCACTATTACACAAAAGCTGAAATGAGCAGCGTGACCGGCAAGGCATTCCAGTGGTGGTTGGAAAGCACAGCGGATTGGGCCGCCTGTAACATTGCCTGGCCTAAGCTCGACATGATGGGAGCCAAAGCGGCCGGTATCAATCTCTTTTTCAAACAACTCGAATACCCCCTGGATTATCTGGGATCGCCGGATGGGCTGGCGGAGGATTTGGAATACGACCGGGCCTATCTGATCGATTACTTTGATAGGGAGGGGGCCGATATTGTCAACCTCCTCCAATATGTAGCCAAACACAAAACGCATGATGAGCCGGTATTCGGTCCATTAAAAGACTATTTCATGTTGCACCAAACCTACAACACCGTCAATTTCAAAGAACTCTTCAGAGATTATGCGTCCTTCTTCCTGCTCAGTACAGAGAGCCCCTGTGGAAAAAAGGACCCGTATTCAAACTTCACCGCTATCACAGATGTTTATAGTTCCGGAAAGACAAAAAGTCTGACACGTCAATTTCATCTTGAAAAGGATTTCACTTCAAAACTGTGGGGCATAAAGATAGAGCGTCAAACCCCCGTCAACTTCTCCCTTCAAAGGATTAATACTACGAATGAAGCCATAACAGCAGATGTCTTCGTTTTACCCGGAGGCGATAGGACGGCGGAGTATTACAGGCAAAAAACAGGGGGAATCGACCGTTTCTTTGAAACAGTTACCGGCGTTGCCCAACCGGGGGATGTCGTTTTCGTGGTGATAACAAATACCAGCACAGAGAAAGCCGGTACGTTGACCCTGACGTTTGCTTCAGGCGAGTTAAAAATGACTGTTACCCCGGAGAAGATAGAGGAAAAAGGGGGGGAACTGGACCATTCCTTTCAAATCACCCTGGAGGAAACACCCCCTTCAATCAAACAGATCCGATGTGAATGGTACACAAGCGAGGATCCGGATACCGTTCAGAAAAAGATGATCAACACCCCCTCAGAAAAAACAACCTTTGAAATCCAACAGAAATTTTCGGTTTTGGGCAACCATAAGCTCTATATCAAACTCTACGAAACCACTCAGAACAAGAAGTCGGCTGAAGCGGTTATCGAAGTCGATATAGACAAAATGGGCAGTGGTTTTGACTGCGGTGTAGACCTCTCTCAGTATAAAAAGGTTGAAGAAAAACGGGAGATCTATTATGTTGATTCAGCCTGGAATATGCAGGGCCCCTTTATGCGTTATTACGATGACGGCCGGCAGCAATTAAAGGCACGGGGATGTTATAAGGATGATTATCCGGTTGGCCATTGGACCGAATGGTACCCCAACGGTAATAAATCTTATGACGGCTACTATAATGACAATCACATGCGGGAAAACCATTGGGATTTCTGGTATGAGGACGGCACCCCGCATTCATCCGGTGATTATACAGATGGCAAACCAACCGGAAACTGGGTCTGGTATTATGCAAACGGCAAGAAGGAGATGCAGGGAACAATGAACGATGGCCAACGAAACGGCAGCTGGAAAGAATGGTATCAAAACGGCAATCTGAAATTTGAAGGCGCCTTTTCAAACGGAACGTTAAACGGTCCGTTTGAAAGTTATCAAGAAAACGGCACATTGGACCATACCGGCAGTTACAACATGGGGGATGAATCCGGTTTTTGGGATTATTATGAAAAAGGGACCCGGTACAAATCTCTCGATTACGACAATACCGTCACCATCTATTACAAAGACGATGGCCAGGAGGTGGACGATGTACAAAACTGGTAGGAATGCGTATCTTGTCAAAGTTTCGCTGCTGTTGCTGAGTGTGATTTTTTTATTCAACGGCGTTTTTGCCGCCCCCACAGTCAATCAGTTTTTCACCTGCCGGGATGTAGTGGAAGGTCAACCCATCGGGAAAACCGGGACTTTCAAACCAACAGACGACCAGGTTGCCGTTTTTCTGGAACTCAAAGCGTTAGACGAAGAGATGGTTATTCACTGGAAATGGCTGGCCCCGAACGGTACCCTTTATTATAACAGATTTCAGAGAATACCGTCTCCGGCAGAGAAGGGGTATGATCTTTGGGAAAAGTACATTTGCTGGGGCTTCCTCTACCTTCACGACATCCCCTCCGATCTGAAAGACGGCCTTTGGACGGTCCGTGCGGAAACGCAGACCGGGCTGCTCGGCAGTGCCGATTTCTCCTTTCAAGGATCAGAGCCCTCTCAAAGAAACCGGATGCTTGAAAACCACATTGAAAATGTCTATTTTAACTATCCCCGCAACTGGCACTTTTACGATGATGAAATCGACGAAGGCTTCTGTCAGGCCTATCATATCAGTGAGACCGGGCATTTCCTGTCATTCTCCGTTTATTTAACAGACACTGATCTCCTGAACAGCCCCCAGCTTCGAGAACAGACGATAAAAAGGGAATACAGTGCCTTAAAGGGATACAATACCGAATACGCCCTGCTAAAACTCTTCGACGATACCGAGGAGATCTGGTACAGTTCCGAGATTTACCATCTGTCCAATCTGTTGAGTTCAACGGGAAAAAAGATTTATCTCGTCTCCTATGCGCCATTTGAGATTTACGATCAATACAAAGACGTTTTCACAACTGTTTTTAACAGCATCCGAATAGAACCGTAACCGCCTAAGCAGGCATCTGTTGCAACAAAGACGACGTTCTTCCTTAAGCCGCCCGGTATTTGTGGTATAATTTTTCACAGCTTTAAACCGGGCTGCAAATGACAAGTTAAGCAAGCACAAACTCAATGAGATGAGGGATCAAGACCCATTTCACCTATGGCAAAAGATGAGAATCACAACCACTTACAATTAGAAACATTGATGAGTAACCTTCCGGGGATGGCTTTTCGCTGTTTATATGAGAAGAGATGGCCGATGCTGTTTGTCAGTGAAGGCTGCCTGGATTTGACGGGCTATTCTGTCGATGAATTAATCTCAAACGAACAAATCGAGTACGGGGATCTCATCATACCCCAAGATAATCCCGGAATAGACCGTGAGATCCGGGCAAAGATAGAGAGGGATCGTTCATACGAAACAGAATACAGGATTATCACAAAATCCGGTAAACTGAAATGGGTCTGGGAAAAGGGACGTTGCGTCGGTCAGAATGCGGATGGTAAGATGTTGTTGGAAGGTTTTATCATTGACATAAACGAACGAAAACGCTCAGAACGTCTGAATGACGCTTTAAATAAGATCAACAAGAGCATCTCAACCGAACAGGATCTGGAGAAAATGCTGAACCGCGTCATCGAGACGACGCTCGCAATCTTTAATTGTGACAGGGCATGGCTCTTGTATCCATGTGACCTCGATGCGCCGGATTATTCCGTGCCGATTTTGAAAACAGCAGATGAATGGTTTTTACCGCCGGGCTATTCCCTGAAAAATGACGAGGCTTCAAGGTATGTCATGGGTAAAATGCTGAAAAGCCAACAACCGGTCGCTTTCTATCGCTCAAAAGAACCGTTTCTACCGGGGAATCTTGTTGAAAATGAACAGGTCAAATCCCAGTTGATTCAGGACATTCATCCCAAAATGGGCAAAAGCTGGATTGTAGGGCTTCATCAATGCGCTTATGAAAGAGAGTGGACGGATGAGGAGAAGGAGCTCTTTAAACAGATCAATCTCAGGATTAGCGATGCGTTGAACAACTTTTTATACTACAACAACATGAAAGAACATGAAGAAAGGCTCCAGACGACCTTAAATTCCATTGGTGATGCGGTAATATCAACGGATACGAAGGGACACATCATCCAGATGAATCCGGTTGCAGAGACCCTTACCGGATGGTCTTTTAAAGAGGCGAAGTCAAAAGAACTGTCAGAGGTGTTCAAGATATACAACGCGAAGACCCGGGCCCCTGCTGCAAATCCCGTTGAAGAGGTCTTAAAAAGCGGAAAGAAGACGGACCTGGGAAAACACACAACCTTAATTACGCCTACCGGCACTAACTATCAGATCGCGGATTCAGCGGCTCCAATAAAAGATCTTGCCGGCGTTATAATCGGAGTTGTTCTGGTCTTTCGGGATGTGACAGAAGATTATACTATCCGCGAAGCCCTGAAAAAAAGCGAGGAGAAATATAGAAATTATGTGGAAAACGCCCCTATGGGCATTTTTATCGTGGATTCAGAAGCAAAGTACATCGATGTGAATCCCGCAGCCTGTCAAATGACCGGCTATTCAAGAGAAACATTACTTAAAATGAAGATTACAGAGCTTGCCTCTCCGAATATGAAAGAAAGCCCATATAAGTCTTTTGAAGAGGTTAGAACAACGGGTAAAAGCCGGGGGGAAATCATTTTAAGAAAGAAGGATGGAACCGATATCGATGTACAACTCACCACGATTGCCTTGACCGGTGACAGGTTTATAGCTTTTTGTTCAGACATCACGGAAAGAAAAACGGCAGAGAAAAGACTCGAAAAAGAAAAGCGCGTTGCTGAATCAGCCAACAAAGCAAAAAGCGAATTCTTGGCCAACATGAGTCACGAATTGCGAACACCGTTAAACGGTATCATCGGGTTTTCCAAGATTATGAAGGATACCCCACTATCCCCGGAGCAGGAAGACTACATGGAGGATATTATTTTTTCCAGCCACAAATTGGTTCAGATCATCGAAGATATCCTTGATTTCTCAAAGATTGAAGCGGGGACCTTTGACTTTAAATACAAGGAGACAGATCTTTGGAATCTAATGGAACGTTCTTTTAAAATCATCGAACCGGCCGCCAGAAAGAAGGCCCTTCAGATAGAGCTTGATAAAGATAACCGTATTCCGGGACAAGTACAAACAGATGAATTGAGGCTCAATCAGGTCTTCGTGAATCTTCTGAGCAACGCCGTTAAGTTTACAAACGCTGGAAGAATTACTTTTCAGAGTCGATTATTAAAAGAAACGTCGGCAACAGCCACCGTGTTGTTCAAAGTCTCGGATACCGGCATCGGGATCCCGGAGAAAAAGCAACAGGTAATCAGACAACCCTTTACACAGGCAGATTACTCAATGACCCGCAAGTATGGTGGAACAGGGTTGGGCCTGGCCATCACTATCAGTATTTTGGAACGTATGAATTCGACACTTGAACTTGAAAGTCACCCGGGAAAAGGAAGCACGTTTAGTTTTGTCATTGAATTCGAAAAAGCGCAATAGGGGCTGCTGAATAACACAGAGCCTCCAGAAATCAAAGGGACAGGTCCCATGATCATGAAAACTTAATCACGGGACCTGCCCCTCTGATTTCTTTTTCAGCAGGGCCTATTTAACCAGTAATTTGTATTCGCCGTACCCCTCTTCATCCATCTCTTCATACGGGATGAATCTCAAGGCAGCTCCGTTAATACAGTATCGCAAACCACCCTGGTCTTTTGGACCGTCGTTGAAGACGTGTCCCAGATGGGAATCGCCGATTTTGCTTCTGACCTCGATTCGCTGCATACCGTTGGAATTATCCTGTGTATATTCTATAGCATCTGCCTCTATCGGCCTGGAGAAACTGGGCCATCCGCAACCGGATGTGAATTTATCATCGGAGACAAAGAGCGGTTCCCCGCTGACGATATCCACATAGATCCCTTTTTGGTGAAAATCGGTGTATTCACTGGTAAAGGGCCTTTCGGTTGCCTCGTTTTGTGTGACATTATAAGCCAGTTTCCCGATCCTTTCTTTTAACGCCTCATCTGAGCTCTTTTCATTGACTTTTACATCAAACAAGGGGTCATCCGCCGAATCCAGAGAGATGTGGCAGTATCCGTACGGATTCTTATCCAGATAATCCTGATGATATTCCTCGGCCTCGTAGAATCCCTTCAACGGTTTGATCTCAATCGCGGTTTTTCTCTCTTTCTTTTCTTCAAAGAGCTCGATCATCCGTTTCACTCTTTCGGATTGCTCGCTGGTTGTATAATAGATCCCCGATCGATACTGAATGCCAATGTCGTTGCCCTGTTTGTTGACTGAATAAGGATCGACTATCCGTAAAAAGTGCAGAACCAACTCTTCCAAACTGACAACATTTTCATCGTAATTGACCTTAACGGTTTCAGCATGCCCCGAGTTGTTAATGACCTCCTCATAGGTTGGATTCTCAGTCTCCCCGTTCGCATACCCGGTCTGAGTTTCCAAAACACCGTCTATTTTTTTGAAATAACCTTCAACACCCCAAAAACACCCTCCTGCAAAATAAATGCTGTTGATGTTTCTGTACGATTCGTTCAAAATAGAACTTCTTAAATCTTTATGATTCATTTCCCCATCACGCTCCTTTGGTTTGTTCTTTTGTATGCCGCTTGCAAAGATAATTAGAAAAGAAATGATGATAACCACCACGATTAATATACCAACCTTCATTATATCCA
>Ga0102934_1002565_pt1 | contig 12543 bp, 15 predicted proteins | sample SalPonR2_A_D1_MG_FD_78175 | JGI IMG/M metagenome (GOLD analysis project Ga0102934, IMG submission 78175) | Salt pond soil microbial communities from South San Francisco under conditions of wetland restoration - Salt Pond MetaG R2_A_D1_MG | ecosystem: Environmental > Aquatic > Marine > Intertidal...
CTCCCTCCCCCCCTCCCACCTGAAATAGGCCAAAACTTCCGTCCAGTCAGGGGGATTGTCAAAGCGACCCAAGTTCGGCTTGAGCTTTCCCGCCAAAATTTTCAAGGCAGTGCTCTTGCCCGTGCCGTTCTGACCCACAAGTCCCAAGACCTGCCCGGGTCGCGGCATCGGCAACCGGTGGAGCTTAAAGGAATTGGGGCCATACCGATGCGTCTGGGATCCTTCCAGGCTTTTGGGGAGGTTGATGATGTTGATCGCCTCGAAGGGACATTTCTTCACGCAAATGCCACAGCCGATGCACAGCTCTTCGGAAAGGAAGGCGATTTTACTGGTAGGGGTCACCTCAATGCATAACTTGCCTTGGCGCACTACAGGACAATTGCGCTTGCATTCTTGGCGGCATTTTTTCGGTTTACACTTGTCCTTGTTCACGCTGGGTAGAAAGAGGGGACATTATTGTTTCTTACAAGCACGGTGTGATGAGAAAGGGAGAAAAGGGCAGGCGGAAGGAGGGGGAGGAACAGAGGCACCCTTATAATTGCGCTAAATTCCTCCGGACAAGGATGCAGAAACCATGGCACATTTCCCAGACCGCCTTATATTGCCATAGGGAGGACAGAAATGCCTACAAACAAACTCCGTAGCGAGGTTGTGGATCAAAAAACTCCTTCCAGGTCAGGGCACGTACATGGCAATTCGCGTCAATCTATCCACCTCCTCCTCACTGTCCTTTTTTTTGGGAGGCATGACGCGAACTCAGGCGGCCCCCAGCGCTTGATCACGACACGTTCTTCCAACAACTTGTGTCGGTCTCTTGTCTTGGAACGTGCGGTTCAGCCTGACCTAAGTTGGAAAATTGGAATTATGCGGTGGGTAAGCACGGATCTCGGAGCTCCTTGCGGCTGGCAGCTGCAGGCATAAAGAAATGCATTGATAACAAAACAACGAAACACACCCCAAGGACAAGGTCTGCGTAGCCAGTTTGTTCTCACGACTTGCTTTTCCAAGGGTGTTCCCGTCGTATGGTCGCCTCATAAGCCGGTCAGTGGCAGTGTGTATTTCTGGCTGGGCTAGGAGGACACGGCGTCGCCCACGAGTCGCTAGAGTCTCTCCTTGGGCATGGTCACATTTTCTAAGCCGGGTGGATCACAGGGTCAAAACGCTTGTTACGCGGTTGAATTTGGATGCACAATGGTCGACGTGGTGGTGCATGGTTTAAAGGGACGTGCGTCCAATCACGAAAGGGCTCGAGCTTGAGGGTTTTTTTGGGTAGAGCCCTGGCTCTGGAGTGGCCCATCGGTCCTATTTAATCCCCTTCACGACAGGCATCAAGAAGACAACGAATGCCCTTTTTTTCCCGATTTATCCCGCCTCTTTTGCTGCTGCACGCCTTTCTTTTTGGTTTGGACACGTCCATTGCTTTTGGCACGAACACGGACCCGTCAATTGATCTTGGATTTGTAAACCCGCCATCACATAGCTGCCAGGGCTCACAACAAGCAGCCAGGCATAATCAGGGATCTTCGAAGTCTCGCGCCGACATTAATACCTGTACGGCAAGCGCTGTGATGCCTGCGGGCAATTCCGCAGATCCTGTCGTGGCCGGTTGCGGTTTGCCAATTTCTCGGATCGGCTATGGCACCTACCGCATCGGCTTGAATAATGCGGAGCAGGCAGAGTCATTGCGGGAAGCTCTGCTGCACGGTATCAACGTCATCGACACTTCCGCCAACTATGGTAATGGCGAGGCAGAGGAATGCATTGGCCAGGTGGTAAGGGAGCTAATGCAGGAAGGAAAACTTAAACGGGAGGATATTCTGCTTGTCAGCAAGGTAGGATATATCCAAGGTCAGAACATGGATCGTTACCTAGCCGGCACCGTGCGCACCCCCGACACGGTGGAGGTCGCCTCCTATCTCGGGCACTGCATCCACCCAGCCTTTATCCAAGACCAGCTCGGCCGGTCCTTGGCCCGCTTGGGAATGCCCTCCTTGGACGTCTTCCTCCTCCACAACCCAGAGTATTACCTGACCCACAACGTCCCGGCCCAAGCAGGTGCCATCAGCGCCGAGGACCTCCAGACACACCGCGATGAAATGGACCGGCGTCTCTTGGAGGCCTTTAAGGCGCTGGAAGGGGAGATCGCCTCGGGACAGGGACGGATTCGGAGCTACGGGATCTCCTCCAACTCCTTCTCCTTGCCTCCCGAGCACCCGCACTTCCTCCACTACGACCATTTGGCCGCCATGGCGATGGAAGCGGCCAAGGCCGTGTCTCCAGAGGCCCAGGTTCACCATTTTAGCACCATCCAGCTCCCTGCCAATTTGCTCGAACAGGAGGGGCTCCACCGCGCGGTGCAGTGGGCGGCGCGCGCGTCTTTAACGGTCCTGATTAACCGGCCGTTGAACGCCTTCGATGACCGAATGAGCCTCCGTCTTGCGGAGTACCCGGATTCTCGTCCTGCATACCACCACGCAAGGAATGCCCTGCTCCAATACATCGACGCGCAAAAGACGGCTTTGTCGGGCCACGAAAAGGATGGCTACACTCTGTTCCAAGAGGAAGTGGAAGGGATCGACGCCGCGTTGGCCCAGAAAGACCTCCATAGTGTCCTTGCTTGGGAAGGCATCTCCTCCCGGATGGTCATGCCCATGCTTCAGCGCGGCCTGGAGGCGACGGCTCGGCCCGACAAGACCTTCGACGCGGAAGGCATGAGGCTGGCGCAGGAATACTTGCGTGCCTGTGAGCGCCTTGTCAGCTATTTGAGCGGAATCCACGCCCGGGAAGAAATTGAAAAAACCTTAGGTTTTGGTCCCATCCCTGCGGAAAAATCGTTGCAGGAATTTGCCATCGAATTTCTCCTGGAGCATGCTGGGGTCAGCACGGTCCTGCTGGGCTGTCGAAATACGCGTTATGTACGAGACGCCATCAAAATCAACGACAAGCACCCCTCCGTGCATCGCTTCTTACCGCGGTGAAAATAGCCTGGGGTCCAGAGAGAAAATTCAGAAAAAGAGAGAGTTATCCTCCAGAAATCAAAAAAATGTGTTTCCGCTGACTTTAATATTAGTGTTTTGTTATTTTTTCACCGCACGTCAAGCCCGTAAAAGGGCTGCTCCGACACATGTTCTTAAATTGACATCAATGATCCTTACGTTTCATATTATGAAATATCGAGGACGTAAAATTCACTTTAAAATTCCTCTGGAAATTAGCTTCCCTCCTCCTTTACCTCCATTACCCGTATATCATGCTTTCACCTCACTCGCGGTTCAGCGGCTGCATATAGCGTGGGATCTGGCCACGGCCTTGCAGTGCGTCTCTTTGCCAGCGTAGCTGTGCGTAGCTGTTGAGAGCTCCCGATCCCTTGCAGTACGCAGGGGTGCTCCGTCTTTCTCCATTACGGTCGTGCACGCTTTTCCCACCGATGCAATGGCTGTTGCTGGGTTGAAGTATATTGTGGCTCGAGTTGCTGCTGTCGCTTTGGTTGCTGTGATAGTTGTTGTTGGCGTTCCTGTTGTTCGAAGTACTGTCGGCACTGCTGTGCTTGGTGTAATGGCCCTCCCTGCCCTCCTTGATAATCGGCTCATTCTTGTTCTCGCTGCTGCTGGTGGCGGTGCTTTCACACGGAGTGAAATTTTCCACTGTGAGTGGGGTGGTGCACTGAAATCGAGATGACATTGGAACCGGGGACGAACAGGAGCTGCCGGCTCCCGTTACCATTGCTTGCGCAGGCTCGCTCGATTTCTTGGCACTAGGAACCAGGTTGGTGGGCTCTTCCTGTGCATCCATCAACATGGCCGCGTATTTCCCTTCCATCTTATGCAAACACAGGTAGTAGTACCAATATCGCAGGCGTTCTCGGGAGCTGGGTTGTCGGAAGCGCGGCTTTATGGTGGGAGTATTGGGAGCTCGAAGCGTTGTATCCGGTCGAGGGGAGAGATCGAGCCGAAGAGAGCTTGAAAATCGAGGAGTGCTCACCACAAATCGAGCGCGCGGGGTCCCTTTCCCTTTCTTAGCTTGCAGCTTACCGTCTAAGGCTTGACTGCGTTTGTCCTCAGCCTTAATGAGACCCTTGGTAAACTTCAAAAGCCAGCAATGATATTTGAGACCAGCGGGCAAAGATCGCACGACCGCGGAGCCGTATTCCCGGCCATAGACGTCGTCCAAAAGCAAGGCAATCATGTGCAAGGTTTTCTTGCTAACAGGCATCTTGGGTAAGTCTTCTTGTTTCTGAAGAGGAATCCCGCGGTCTACAGCCTTTTCTGTCGCCGCTTCCACTTTCGGAGCACGTGGACGAGACTTACTTATTATGTCTTTGCGCACTTGACGCACCGACGATACCTTACAAGCACGCTGATGCGGAATCTTGACAGTGCTCTTATTTCTTCTACATTTCTGAACGATCGCGGAGGGGCACCTCTCAGGAAGCACTATCCTCGTTGAGAGTTTGGGCCTGGTCTTCACAGGATGCGACGGAGAGGGCTTCTCTTCCTGCTGTAGCTGCTGCGGTTGCAAACGCGGCACTTGCAGCTGCTTCGCGAACGCCAATGATGCCTCCGAAAAAGGGTCCTTCAGACAAGAAACAAAGGGCAATTAAATCTTCTGATGAATGTTTATGCATTAAAGGGTATGGCGTAGGGCATTGACGTACCAGCTTCAGTGCAATCATCTTTACCGCAAAATCCACGGCTTTTATGATTTCTCTGAGTAGTAGCGCGTAAGCTACAACAAAGATAAACAATACCGCGTGTACTGTAGTTGTATGCGGCTCTATGTCCTCCATGATTGCCCTAGATTACATGAGAAATTAGATCGATCGGAAGAGTAGTCTGAACTAAGCATTGAGGTGAAATCAGTTCGACAAATTGAGGTCGTTAGAGGCATTAAAAGCGCCCATAGGTATCTACATGACCTTATCTTAAAGATTTACAAGGCGGCAATTTTTTGTGTGTTTTCACTTTTATACATCTTTATAAAGGAAGCGCTGGGAAGGCCGTCGTTGATCACATACATCCCCAGTGGGCAAACGATTGCTTCCGTTTGAAGACAGGATCAGTTTGTCTGAGGAGTCATCGATGCATGAAAAGGCACCTTTGAAATCAAAATTTAAAGTAAATATATGTTTGCATGCCTTATCCATGCGGTCAACACCCGTCAACTGAACAAGTTGTCCAACCAGGCGCAGTATTTTTAAGCGTGCTTTTCAGACTTTTCAAATTTCCGTTTAGAGCGGTTGAGAACTGTGGAGCGTCACTAAGGCATCCGCATCTTCAGCTCCTTTCCACCGACTGAAAGTTTGATCCCAACTTCACGCCATTTTTTACCCACACTGCAGATACTTCTCATGTTAAAAGTCTGCCGTGGTATTCACAATTTATCGTTCCGGAGAACGTTCCTCCACAAGCTGCGCTACTAGCTTTATTAGGGCTTGGATGCAAAGCTCAGGCATCCTCTCCGTCCAAAAGAATGGTGAAAAGTTAGCTGACCACATGAAAGGAGTCGCTGCATTCCAAAACCTGCTGGCCTCCGCCAGGCATATCGTAATACTAACAGGAGCCGGCATAAGTGCGGAGAGTGGTATACCTACATTTCGCGGCGATGGAGGGCTATGGCGGACATACGAGGCGCAAGAATTGGCGACTCCCGACGCGTTTCGGAAGAACCCTTCACTCGTTTGGGAATTTTATCATTACCGTCGCGAAGTGGTAGCAAAGTGCCAGCCCAATGTCGGACATTTTGCCTTAGCCGCTCTTCAACGGAAATTGACGTTGCAAGGGAAGCGAATGGATGTCATCACGCAAAACATTGATCGATTGCACCAAGCCGCCGGGAGCACGGACGTTGTTGAACTTCATGGATCTTTATGGCTTCTCAAGGCGGTTGACGAACCTGGCTTCGTCGAAGATGGGGTAAAAGTTTGGGAAGACCGGTCGATGCCTGTGGCGCCCTGCTTCGCCGGGAAATGTCAGCCCGACCCCCACATCCGCAGCTCGGACATTCCAACGTCGGCACTCCCGCACACCAGGAACGAACAGAAGCTATTGAGGCCTGCAGTAGTATGGTTCAACGAAGGGCTGGACCCTCGGGTCCTTACGGGCGCCTACGAGCTTTTGAATGCGTGCGACCTTCTCCTGGTGGTGGGCACCAGCTCCGTCGTCTACCCTGCGGCATCTTTCGCCCCCTTGGTCGCAGAGGCAGGGAAGCCTGTGGTGGAAGTTAACTTGGACCCGACGGATCATTCCAATATTTGCAGGCTGGCATTCCAGGGAAAAGCCGGCGAAATCTTGCCGGTATTGCTGGGCGTGGAGGAGGAGGTTACCGGATTGGTACAGGACTGGGCGGGAAAGACGACAAATACTAGGACCCCTCCAAAGAATTAAATAGAAGGGACATATTTCACATGATAGACAATGTCAGCGCTACCTTTGTCGTGTATTTACGTTCTTCCACATTCTTGTACAGCATGCGCTCATCCCTAACTCGTGACGCGAGAGACACGGTCTTTCCCCAAGCTTTTCAATTCCATCGCCTTCCTTGGCAACACAACATACAGCACCATAATCTTAATAAACAAAGCATTCATATTAATGACACACAGGATGTCAAGACCGCCGCCAGCCTCCGGCATGTCGCGGTCGTGTACTGCCGCTAGCTTTCTCTTCTTTGCCGCTCGCCGGTTGAAAACCCCTCCCTTACTTGAACGGCAGCAGTTCCGCAAAAGGATCGCTGTTGGAAGTGTTACTCTTGGCGCCCCACGGGGCCGATTGAGAGGCCAAGTCGTCACCCAGGGCACTGAGACCGTCGAAGGGGCAGGACTTCCCCGCGCCGTGGCCCGAGACCGGGGCGCGAGGAATAGGAAAGGCGGTGGGAAAGCGGGTTGCGGCGGGGGAGGGGGAGGAGGAAGGCGGGTTACTGGGGGCCACAAAGCCTCCAAAGTCATCGGGGAAACCCGACGGCGCGGGCGTGGCAGGAGACCAATGGGCGGAAACGGATGGCAGCGGCCCGGAGGACTCGGTGCCGTCCTCTTTCCGAGGGGGCGGGCCCGCCGTTAGGCTCCCCGTGCCGCGGAAAAAATCGTCATGTGCCGCAGCCCCTCCATACACTTTCCCCCCCCCGGAACCCGTCGAGGGTGGTGGTGCCAGCAACCCTCCTCCCCCCCGACAAGACCCTGGAGGGGGCGGTAGCACGCCGTTCCCGCTGGACTCTTTCCCGATTCCGCGTGGCCTCCGCTCCCCGCCTTGGCGTGTCGGTAGCTTGATCGAGATTTTTTCGCCCTCCTTCAGGCTTAAGTCCCGCTTTGGGATGCCAGCTCCCATGGAATCCACTCCGCCCGCCCCTACGCCTGTCCTCAGCCGCTCTTCCCGCTCTTTGTCTTTCTCGTACTCCTGGATCGCCACGTTGAAATCGAAGGCTTGCTCCCGTTCATCGAAGGCGACACCGATGAAGGCATGCTTGCCCGCAGCGTTTTGAACCTTCAGAACAAAGTAACGGCTCGAATCTACGCAACGTTCCACGGAACCCTCTTTGATAGGCGACATGGCAAAGAGAGAGCCTGGCACGTACGAGGGGGGAAAGGTAGCAAAAATCAAATACAAAATTATGCACGCTTAATACATCATTCTTCGAGCGTCTTCCAACATCTTGAAAACATGGAAATCACGGGAGTGGAGGAGAAAAATGAAAGAGTCACGGACTAAGAAACACAGGAGGCCGAGAGGAATATAAGACAGCGGCAAAAGCGAAACGAAAGACAAACCACGGCGTCCTTACCAGTCTTGGGATCCGTCAGAACGATCGCAGCGTCCAGTCCTTTTTGAACAATCTTAACAGCACCTTGCCACACCTCGTCTTTCCAGTCAGAGGCTCGGTACCCTCCTGCGCTCGTTCGAGGGGGGATCTTGAACACATGCACTGATCGGATCTGGCAGAGGGTGCGCTCGACGGCGTCCTCTGCGTACAAGATAGGTAAGCACGTCATCCGGTGTGAGAATGTAGAAAAAACAAGAACAGTACCCGGGACTGTAGCTTTCCTTAGGGGGATAGAACACAGGGGGCACGAGGAGATATCAAGGAGCCTCTATTTTGTCGCGAGCATTTTTTTTTCCGAGAGTCATGAAAGGCTAGAGTGGTGATAAAGAGATAAATGACACGCAGACACATACCTTCTGCGTGAGAAGCCATGGCGTGCAATATTTTGATTGTACTAGGAGAGTATTTGGCTGCGTCCCTCCCTCCCAGGTTTTCCTGTGGGGATCGGTCGTAGAGAGGAAGCTTGTAAAAAAAAAAGATACGCATTCATAAAGCGAAACGGCCACGCTTTAAAAAAGTACACATCTGCCCCGAGAGTGGAAAGAACAAGAACATGCGTGCCTCGGCGTGGGATGTTATGTCGTATCGGGACAAAGGGCCTGGGAGGCCGCAGGAACTTTTGCAGGCGAGGTTGGCGAGGCTCCTACTGTTCCTTTCCCCTTCACGTCAGTCGTCCTACGCTGCGTGTGGCTGCAGGCAATGCACGGGACACTTTTCTCAATTGCAAGGTTCTTGTGGAAAGGTCTGTTGCATGGTTGGCCCGCATTGCATGGGAAGCAACGAGGTGCCGTCTTCTATCATCGTTGTTTGGCTTCTGGAAGACTCACTAGCATCACTCTCCTTCCAGTAGGTTTTCCCGATATAGGATGCTTTTGTCGACAGGACGGCAGTTTACACAATGGGTCGGGGTTGTCTCGAGCTCGACTGTCAGTATATTGAGGGGAAGCAAGCGCAGCTTGGGTAGCTTCACGACGCCTTTGGCCTCCATGCGGCCTGGGCCACATGCCGTGGATGGGCGTAGGCCTCACGGCAACACGAGCAAGAAAAGCCTTACACTTACCCGAGGATGGAGGAGGGGTGTATCACGAGAGCCTGCGTGCCTCTACATGGGCTGGAATCATTTTTGGGTGCGTTTCACACCACATAACAGAGGCAGATTTGCCTCCCTTTCCAGCCAAGCTAGGTAGGTAGGTGCTTGGGAGAATGATGTGCATGACCAGATTTGTTCCTTCTCAATCATGAAAGACCATGACATCGTACTTGTCTTCTCCTTTTTAATTTCATGCTGCCATTGGAAAACGATGTTGGGAAATTTGGGGAAGGAACAACAGCCTCGGAGGCTACATATCTAAGCCATTATCCCTATCCCTCTTGTCGCGCACATTCAAATCAGCCCACAGTCAAATCTGAAGCAATCCAAAACCGGAATGGGCATATCCCGACGCGGTGCCCCACCCTCTTCTCCCCTAGCTGCATCTAAGCCCTCCACCGGCAGCCTGGAAGTCGACGGGGAAGTCGACAGCCTGACGACGGATCCGCCTCCCTCCCTCCCTCCCTCCCTCCCTGCCCCTTTGCCCGTCATCGAGCCCAGTGGTGGGCGCGTTAGTGTCATGGCTTTCTACGTAGGCCAGAATTTGGACTTGGTTTCGGTCGTGCAAGCCAATTTTCTCTCCCAGCAAGGCTATAAGATGAGTGACGATCTACTGCTGGTCCCCTTGGAGGACAAGGGGGAAAGAAAGCACAGTTCCCAGGAAGGGACGGTATGGAAGAACGTCCAGAGCGCCTTGGTTGTCTTCAAGCACGGCTCGGTCGTGTTCTTCAACGTGCCGGACGGGGAGCAGGCCAAGTACTTGCACTCCTTGTCCCGGCACTGTGGGGAGGTTGTGCCTCAGTCGCACCGTTTCCGGGAGACGCTCGAGTGCTGGGTGCGCCCGTGGCAGGAGAAATACCACGTGATGGGCCAGGATGTGGTGCAGTTGCGTGAACTCAACGAGGACTCGATCAAGGTGCTGGCGGACGTAATAGGGCATTCCGTGGCGCTGAACTTCTACAACAAGAAAGCGGATAGGATGCTGGAGGACTTCCGGGTATTGAACAACAGCGTGGAGGGCTCGGGCGTCTTCACGGAGATGGACAAGAAGGATCTGTTCAAGCTGGTAATGGGAGGAGGCGGGGAATCAGGACGGGGAAGAGGGAGAGGAAGGAGAGGAAGGGAGTATTCATGGACGTGAGGAATGTAATCAGGGGCATGGTGCTTTTCTCCGCTTTTATTCTTCCCTTTCCCTCATGGCGCCCTCTCTTTTTATTCTTTTCCCTGCAGGTGGCGTTGAACAACAAAATTTTGACCGACGCCATGTCCTCCGGGCTTCTAGAACAATCGAAGCCGGCCTGGAACTTCAACCGGCTGGACGCGCTTTGGAACGACCTCAGGGATGAGTTCAGCATCGGGGAGCGGTACGTGGGTGCTCGCACATCAGTGGCGAAATCTCTTTGTTTTGATGCAAAAGCGTCTCAAGTGGAGTACGGATTCTTCGTCACCCGTGTGCTTCCGTCCCTCCCTGCAGGTTTGGCAAAGTCGAACACAAAATCTCGCACGTGCAAAGCAACACGAAGTTTTTCCTGGAGGTCCTCAATCACCAGAAAAGCAACAAATTGGAATGGATCATCATTGTGCTGATTGCGGCGGAAATAGTTTTGTCTTGTATAGACCTTTACCATCAGATTTTGGTCCAGTAATAGGTGGTGCAATAGATTGGAAAAAAGAGAGCGCGCAGGAAATGCGCCGCAAGATCATCGAATTCACTGCATTAAATGCATCATTCTTTTTGTGGGAAAGGGTTTGCCTAATTACAAGTCAACGTCTTAAAGAAAATGTACAGTGCGAGCACGTTTTGTGTCTGACATCCGCTTGGTGAATTATTCTTTGTAGGGCAGGACCGAGTTGTGAGTGTTGACAAATCAAACGATAAACCCCACAAAGATTCCAAGCCGGCATCTTTCACTGTCCATCCTTGATGGATATCCGTCTGTGAACTCTTTTACTATTATGTCTAGTGCCAGAAAAGAAGGCACCCCCCCCAAATTCGTCAGGCATAATCCAGCAAGCTCGAGCAGCCGACACGTCGCTCTTCCTCATCCTATCCTATCACACATCGAAACCCCTAAACAAGAGGCAACACCCGGACCGTGTGTTGTATACATTTTAGCACCGTAAAAGGTGTGCTTCAGGATGGGATGTGTGGCGAAGGACACAATTTTTTGCCTTGGGCGGGTCGAATCTGACTTCCTAGAGTATGTTGCCCTTGCTCTCCGTCCTTTCCATCGAAAGTTCAGGTCCAGACGTGGGAGAGAGGGAGAATTTTGGGGGGTTCAACGACCACTGCACCGCCATTTCTGTGTCTTGAGTAGTCTCCTGTCTTCCCTTGGTTGGCTTGTACGGGGAAACAAGACTGTTTTTCTGATGGACAGGGTGTTAGGATGTTCCTTCGGGAAGAAGGTGACGTCCGTGTCACCCGTAGGCCGTCATCCCTCGCCATTCGACATTCGTTTCCAAGCTGACAATCGCACGACGTTCCGACAGGCATGCCCACACATCCGTCTCAAAGAAGTTTTGGGTGTTGAAAAAATTGCCTGGTATGACGGACAGCATTTCTCCCGGACGTCGGTGGGAGGTGGAGGAAAAGGTAAGGCCTGTCATGGAAAGATCTGTACTGAGAGAGAGCTCAGCACGATTCATGCACTCCGCCCCTCTTTCCTGCCATCCCGTAGTTCGATGGAGCGCTGCATGGGGAGATGGAGGACTATCAGCTCCCTGAAGTAGGGGAAGAAAATGTGACTTTGCTGGGATCGGAGTCGTCTCCGGCCCGCCCCGCCCTCCCATCCTTCTTCATTCCCCGCCCTCCGACCGGCCACGCGCAACACATACAACCTTGGGAAATCGAGCAACGTCCCCCTGATTCCACCCACGGCAGCCACGTTCACCATGGCAAGCGCATGTTTAATCGTCCGCGGGGCCCGAGTCCTCACACGGAGGCCAAACGTCTCTTTCCCCTGGCCAGCACACTTCTGGAAGGTCAAGGAGCGGCCGCCGGGGGCGGGAACGGAACACATGCCGCGGGGTGAGTGAGGCAGAAAGGAGGAGGGAGGGAAAAAGGCGACCCAAATTTAGGCATGGAGTAGAGTACTGTCGGCCGTGGACAGGAGAAAAAGCTGTCCACCTCCAGTCTTGTCTCCCTCCCCGCCTGTGTAATTTCCCTCACTTTCACCCACGCCCGCCCTTGTCCCACCTTTCGCACAGCACCTTGGGGATCTTGCCCATTAAACCTGGCGGTGCCTGTAGTGCCAGTCCCACCAGCAGCGACAGTAGCGTGTGCAGCAGCCGCAGCTGCGGTGAGACCACTCCGGCCCTGGAGGGCCTCGTGAGCTCTTCCCCCCAAAAGCGTACCCGGACCCTCACCTCCCATCACCGCCGGTGCCGGCACGGTCGCACCTTCCTCTTCGTTTTTACCGGCCTGTCGGTCGCCATCATCGTCCTCCTCAGTCTTGTCGCCGTCCTCTACATTTCCCTCCACCGGCACGCGCGTAGCACCCGCCTGGGAAACGTGCTGGCCATTATCGAGGGGGCAGGTGCGACCCCGCCCTCCCTCCCGCCCTCTCTCCCGGCTTTGCTAGGTTCCTGTTCTTGTTTATGCTCTTCCACACGCTCACGCGTGTCTCATTCCTTGCTTTTCC
>Ga0102934_1002567_pt1 | contig 12542 bp, 11 predicted proteins | sample SalPonR2_A_D1_MG_FD_78175 | JGI IMG/M metagenome (GOLD analysis project Ga0102934, IMG submission 78175) | Salt pond soil microbial communities from South San Francisco under conditions of wetland restoration - Salt Pond MetaG R2_A_D1_MG | ecosystem: Environmental > Aquatic > Marine > Intertidal...
CTGGCGCAGGACAATGGCTGGGGCATTCTCGGCTGGTTCTGGCTGCCGCTCTTCCCGATGTTCGTGATCTTCCTGATCTCGGCGCTGGCGGAGACGAACCGCCCGCCTTTCGATCTGCCGGAGGCCGAATCGGAGCTCGTGGCCGGCTTCATGGTGGAATATTCCTCCACGCCGTACCTGCTCTTCATGCTCGGCGAATACGTGGCCATCATGACCATGTGTGCGCTGATGACGATCCTGTTCCTCGGCGGCTGGCTGTCGCCGATCCCGTTCGCGCCTTTCACCTGGGTGCCGGGTCCGGTCTGGTTCATTCTGAAGATGGCGCTGTGCTTCTACATGTTCGCGATGACCAAGGCCTTCGTGCCGCGCTACCGCTATGACCAGCTGATGCGGCTGGGCTGGAAGGTGTTCCTGCCGATCTCGCTCGCCGCCGTGGTGATCGTGGCCGGCGTGCTGCAGCTGACCGGCTGGGCGCCGGGCGCACAGTAAGGGGAGGGCGGCGTGATCGAGTGGATTTCACCGGCGGGCATGATCGGGGCGGCCATCGGCTTCCTGATCGGGCTGGTGAATTTCAAGACGATCGGCGGCTACGTTACCGCAAAGCTGCGGGAGACGGATCGATCGACCAATGCGGCCGAAAAGGCTGATTACGAGCGGCGGATCCGGATTTTCCGCGTTGCGTTGTTCACGTTGACGGTGATCGCGTTCCCGATCATCGGCTATCTGTTCGGCACCACCGTGTCGACCATGTTCGAATGAGGAGTGGGTCATGGAGAAGGCGATGAGGCTCGATCAGGCCGCTAAGGCGATCCTCCTGAAGGAGTTCGTCTCCGGCTTTCTTCTGGCGCTGCGGTATTTCTTCAAGCCGAAGGCGACGATCAATTACCCCTTCGAGAAAAATCCCACCTCGCCGCGCTTTCGCGGGGAACACGCCCTGCGGCGCTATCCCAATGGAGAGGAGCGCTGCATCGCCTGCAAGCTCTGCGAGGCGATCTGCCCCGCCCAGGCCATCACCATCGAGGCTGGCCCGCGCCGCAATGATGGGACCCGGCGCACGACGCGTTACGATATCGACATGGTGAAGTGCATCTATTGCGGCATGTGCCAGGAGGCCTGCCCGGTTGATGCCATCGTCGAGGGTCCGAATATCGAATTTTCCGTAGAGACGCGCGAAGAGCTGCTCTACGACAAGCAGAAGCTGCTCGATAACGGCGATCGCTGGGAGCGCGAGATCGCGCGCAATCTGGCGATGGATGCGCCCTATCGCTGAGCATTCTTCATGGCGACCGACCGGGGCCCGCATGGGGGCTTTTTGTTCGGAATGGTTGCCGGGTTTGGCCGGACACGGGTTGTGCGGTCGCGAAACGGGGTCTATAGACAGGCCGCCCGTACCCATGCGGGCAGAACCTGACAAGCCACCGCAACAGGCTTCGAGCGAAAGCGCATGACGGTCACCGCCGCCTTCTTCTATCTGTTTGCCGCCATCACCGTGGCCTCGGCCTTTCTGGTGATTGCCGCGCGCAATCCCGTGCACTCGGTGCTCTTTCTGATTCTCGCCTTCGTGAATTCGGCGGGACTCTTCATTCTGCTCGGCGCCGAGTTCCTGGCGATGATCCTCATCGTCGTCTATGTCGGCGCCGTTGCGGTGCTGTTCCTGTTCGTGATCATGCTGCTCGACATCGATTTCGCGGAGTTGCGCCAGGGTGCGCTGCAATATCTGCCGATCAGCGCGGTGGTGGGCGTCATCTTCCTCGTCGAACTGGTTCTGGTTGTCACCACCTACACCGTCGATCCAGCCTTGCTGAACCTGCCTGCAGCAGCGGACGCGCAGCCGGGAATCACCAACACGGCCCAGCTCGGCTCGGTGATCTACACAAAATATGTGTATTTCTTCCAGCTTTCCGGGCTGGTCCTTCTGGTGGCGATGATCGGGGCGATCGTGCTGACCCTGCGTGACCGACCCGGCGTGAAGCGTCAGGATGCGGCGAAGCAGGCCGCACGCACCCGCGAGACCTCAATCGAGATCCGCAAGGTCAAAAACCGCGAGGGCGTGTAAGGAGCCGATGCGATGATCACCCTGGTCCATTTCCTCACGCTGGCGGCGATCCTGTTCACGCTGGGCGTGCTCGGGATCTTCATCAACCGCAAGAACGTGATCGTCATCCTGATGTCGATCGAGCTGATTCTGTTGTCGGTGAACATCAATCTCGTCGCCTTCTCGAGCTTCCTGAACGACATTGTCGGGCAGGTCTTTGCCCTGTTTGTGCTCACCGTTGCCGCCGCGGAGGCGGCGATTGGGCTGGCGATCCTCGTCATATTCTTCCGTAACCGCGGCACCATCGCGGTGGAAGACATCAACACGATGAAGGGCTAAGGGGCGTCCACGATGTATCACGCGATCGTCTTCCTGCCGCTTCTCGGCTTCCTCATTGCGGGCATTTTCGGCCGCATGATCGGGCCGCGCCCGAGCGAGATCGTGACGACTTCGTTCGTCGCGACCTCCGCAGTGCTGTCATGGGTCGCGCTGTTCTCCGTCGGTTATGGCGACGGCGAGACCACGGTGCGGATTGCCAACTGGATGGTCTCGGGCGATCTCGCCGTGGACTGGGCCCTGCGCATTGATGCGCTGACCGTCGTGATGCTCGTCGTCGTCAACAGCGTCTCGGCGCTCGTGCATCTCTATTCGATGGGTTACATGCACGAGGATCCATCCCGCTCGCGCTTTTTCGCCTATTTGTCGCTGTTCACCTTTGCCATGCTGATGCTGGTGACTTCCGACAATCTGGTGCAGATGTTCTTTGGCTGGGAGGGTGTCGGCCTTGCGAGCTACCTGCTGATCGGATTCTGGTATCAGAAGGAATCGGCCAATGCGGCGGCAATGAAGGCCTTTGTGGTCAACCGGGTCGGCGATTTCGGTTTTGCGCTCGGCATTTTCCTCGTTTTCTATCTGTTCGGTTCCACCAGTTTCGACGTCATCTTCCCGCAGGTGGAGGCCTTCGCCACAGGTGCGGCGGGGGAGGGCTTCAGTTTCCTCGGGCTCGATGCGCAGGGCACGCTGACGCTCGCCTGCCTGCTGCTGTTCATGGGGGCGATGGGCAAGTCGGCGCAGTTCCTGCTGCATACCTGGCTGCCTGACGCGATGGAGGGCCCGACGCCGGTCTCCGCCCTGATTCACGCTGCGACCATGGTCACCGCCGGTGTCTTCCTCGTGGCGCGGATGTCGCCGCTGTTCGAATTTGCGCCGACGGCGCTCGTCGTCGTGACCGGTATCGGCGCGTTGACGGCTTTCTTCGCCGCGACAGTGGGGCTCGTCCAGAACGACATCAAGCGGGTGATCGCCTATTCAACCTGCTCGCAGCTTGGCTACATGTTCGTGGCGATGGGGCTGGGCGCCTACAGCGTGGGCATGTTCCACCTGTTCACGCACGCCTTCTTCAAGGCGCTGCTGTTTCTCGGCGCAGGTTCGGTGATCCATGCGATGCATCACGAGCAGGACATGCGCAACATGGGCGGCCTCGGCAAGGTAATCCCGCTCACCGCGGTGATGATGGTGATCGGCACGATCGCCCTGACGGGCTTTCCGTTCACCGCAGGCTATTATTCCAAGGATGCGATCATCGAGGCGGCTTATGCGTCCGGCGCCGGGATGTCGGATGTCGCCTTCATCGCAACCGTCTTGGCGGCCCTGTTCACGTCCTTCTATTCGTGGCGCCTGTTCTTCATGACCTTTGCCGGCAAGGCGCGCTGGGGTGCGGGGCATGGTCACGCCGCGCAGGCCGATGCCGCGCATGGCCAAACTACGCATGGCCAAACCACGCATGGCCAAACCACGCCTGGCGATGATCACGGGCATCACCATGATCACAAGCCGCATGAAAGTCCGCCGGTGATGCTGATCCCGCTGGTCCTGCTCGCCATCGGTGCGCTGGTTGCCGGCTACTTCTTCAAGAGCGTCTTCGTGGGAGACGGCTACGAGGCCTTCTGGGGCGATGCGCTCTACACGCGCCCCGACAACACTATCCTGCATGACCTGCACTACGTACCCGCCTGGGTCGTCTGGTCACCCTTCGTGATGATGGTGATCGGGTTTGCGCTCGCGTACTGGATGTATGTCCGTGACACCGCCGTGCCGGCGCGTATCGCGCAGGAGCAGCCGATGCTCTACCGCTTCCTGCTCAACAAATGGTATTTCGACGAGCTCTACGACATCATTTTCGTGCGACCTGCCAAGTGGCTCGGGCGGTTCTTGTGGCGCACTGGTGACGGCAAGATCATCGACGGGATGGGGCCTGACGGCATATCCGCCCGGGTGCTCGACACCACCTCCTGGGTGGTGCGGCTGCAGACCGGCTACGTTTATCACTACGCTTTCACCATGCTCGTCGGTGTCGCCGCACTGGTGACCTGGTATCTGATCGCGGGGGCCCGCTGATGTTCGGCTTCGGTATTCTCTCCGGGCTTCTGATCCTGCCGCTGATCGGAGCGGCTTTCATCCTCACCCTGCGCGGGGACGAGGCTGCGATCCGCAACAATGCGCGCTGGGCGGCTTTGGCGACGACGATCGTCACCTTCCTGCTCTCGCTGGTGGCCTGGGCGCGGTTCGATACGGGCAGCCCGGATTTCCAGCTGGTGGAATCCCATGCCTGGCTGATGGAGACGACGCGTTTCACCCTCGGGGTGGACGGCTTCTCGCTGCCCTTCGTGCTTCTGACCACCTTCCTGATGCCGTTTTGCATCCTCGCCTCCTGGGAGACGATCAAGACGCGCATCAAGGAATACATGGTCGCCTTCCTCGTGCTCGAGGCGCTGATGATCGGCGTCTTCGTCGCGCTCGATCTGGTGCTTTTCTACATCTTCTTCGAGGCGGGTCTGATTCCGATGTTCCTGATCATCGGGATCTGGGGCGGCAAGCGGCGCATCTATGCCAGCTTCAAGTTCTTCCTCTACACGCTGCTCGGCTCAGTGCTGATGCTCATCGCCATCGTGGCCATGTACTGGCAGGCGGGGACGAGCGATATCCCGACACTGCTCGCGCATGACTTCCCGGTCTCGTTGCAGACCTGGCTGTGGCTGGCCTTCTTCGCCTCCTTCGCGGTGAAGATGCCGATGTGGCCGGTCCATACCTGGCTGCCGGATGCCCACGTGGAGGCGCCGACGGCCGGCTCGGTGATCCTTGCCGGGATTCTCCTGAAGATGGGGGGCTACGGCTTCATCCGCTTTTCGATTCCAATGTTCCCCGACGCGTCGCTGTATTTCGCGCCGATGGTTTTTGCGCTCTCGGTCATCGCGATCGTCTACACCTCGTTCGTCGCGCTGATGCAGGAGGACATGAAGAAGCTCATCGCCTATTCCTCGGTGGCGCATATGGGCTTCGTCACGATGGGCCTGTTCAGCCTCACCCCGCAGGGGATCGAGGGGGCGATGTTCCAGATGATCTCGCACGGCCTGATCTCCGGCGCGCTGTTCCTTTGCGTGGGCGTGATCTACGACCGGATGCATACCCGCGAGATCAAGGCCTATGGCGGGCTGGTCAATCGGATGCCGCTCTACGGCGTCGCCTTCCTGCTTTTCACCATGGCCAATGTCGGCCTGCCCGGTACGTCCGGCTTCGTGGGTGAATTCCTCACGCTGATCGGGACTTTCCAGGCCAATTTCTGGGTTGCCTTCGTCGCCACTTCCGGTGTCATCCTCTCCGCCTGCTATGCGCTCTGGCTCTACTGGCGCGTGATGAACGGACGGCTGGAGAAGCCGGAACTGCAGGCGATTCCGGATCTCGACCGGCGCGAAGTTCTGCTGCTGGCGCCGCTTGGCATCCTCGTCATCTATTACGGGGTGCAGCCGCAGGTGATCCTGGATGCCTTCGCCGCGCCGACACAGGCGCTGCTTGCCAATGCTTATCCCGTTCTCCAGGCCGGCGCTACGCTGGCCGGGGTCCAGTGAGGTTCGATCGCCATGCCCGTTGAAACCACCGCATCCGGGATCCCGCTCTATGCCGTGCCGGTGCTCGGCCCGGCTCTGCCAGAGATCATCATGGCGGTCGGCGTTCTTGCGCTGGTGCTCTATGGCGCCCTGCGTGGTGAACGCTCCACCGGTGTCGTGACGGCGGCGGCGATCGCGCTGATGGCGTTCATTCTCGGCTTCATCCTCACGATGTCGGGCGATACCCAGGTGACCTTCGCCGATGCCTTCATCACCGACGGATTTGCCCGCTTCATGAAGGCGCTGGTGCTGATTGGGGCGATCGTGGCGCTTGCCATGTCGCGCGAGCATTTCCGCCGGCTCGGAATCGATCGCTTTGAATATCCGTTGCTGATCCTCCTGGCCGCCATCGGCATGATGGTGATGATCTCGGCCAACGATCTCATCGCGCTGTATCTCGGCCTCGAATTGCAGAGCCTCGCAGCCTATGTGATCGCCTCTTTCCATCGCGACAACGCGCGCTCGACCGAAGCGGGGCTGAAATATTTCGTGCTGGGTGCGCTCGCCTCCGGCATGCTGCTCTACGGTTCCTCGCTGGTCTACGGTTTCACCGGAACGGTCTCCTTCCCCGAGATCGCGGCGGTCGTGGCCGAGGGAGCCAATCCGGGCGTGATCTTCGGTCTCGTCTTCATCGCCGCCGGCATCGCCTTCAAGGTCTCCGCGGTGCCGTTCCATATGTGGACGCCGGATGTCTATCAGGGGGCGCCGACGCCTGTCACCGCGTTCTTCGCCTCGGCGCCGAAGGTGGCGGCCATGGCGCTTGCGGTGCGCGTCTTCATCGGGGCCTTCCCCACCATCGTCGATCAATGGCAGCAGATCATCGTATTCATCGCGGTGCTCTCGATGTTCCTCGGCGCCTTCGCCGCAATAGGCCAGCGCGATATCAAGCGCCTGATGGCGTATTCCTCCATCGCAAATATCGGCTTCGCGCTGCTCGGGCTCGCAGCCGGCACGCAGGAGGGAGTGCAGGCGGTGCTGGTCTACATGGCGATCTATCTGGTCATGACGCTGGGCGTTTTCGCCTGCATCCTCAGCATGCGCCGTGGCGGGGTCGAGCTTGAGACCATTGATGACCTCGCTGGTACCGGGCGCACCCATCCCGGTTTCGCCTTTGCCATGGCGATGCTGATGCTGTCACTCGCCGGCATACCCCCGCTCGCCGGTTTCATCGGGAAGTACTACGCTTTCTGGGCGGCTGTCGAGGCAGGTCTTGTCGTCTTTGCAGTGCTTGGCGTGATTGCCTCGGTGATCGGTGCCTATTACTATCTGCGCATCGCCAAGATCATCTATTTCGACGAACCGGTCGGCTCTTACGAGCCGATGCCCGGGATGCTGCGTGGGGTGATGACAATCTCCGCCGTCTTCGTCGTCGGGTTCTGGCTGGTGCCGGCGCCGCTCGTCGCAGCCGCAGGGGCGGCAGCGCGTTCGTTGTTCTGATCCGGTGGAGGGCGCGCGTGAAGCCATTGCCGGCGGGTTGGTTCATCTCGCGAAAGACGAGACGGGATCGACCAATGACGACGCGCTCACCGCGCTTCGGGAAGGGCGCAAGGCGCCTTTCTGGGTCACCGCGCGGATGCAGAAGGACGGGCGCGGGCGCCATGGTCGGGTGTGGACCTCACCACCGGGCAACATGCACGCGACTTTAGCGCTGGTCGAGCCCTGTGAGCAGCGCCATGCGGCGCAGTTCGGCTATCTGATCGGGCTGGCGCTTCACGATGCCATCGCCGAAATCGTCCCGGCTCATGCCACGCGGGTGCGGCTGAAATGGCCGAATGACGTGCTCGTCGACGGGGCGAAGATTGCTGGAATGCTGCTCGAGGGGCATCATACGCGTGACGGGCGTTTCGCGCTGATCATCGGGATCGGGGCGAACATCGCCTTCACCCCCGACGATACGCCGTATCCGGCGGCGCGGCTCGCAGATCTTGCTGCGGATGTGACGCCGGAGGTTTTGTTCGATGCGCTGGCCCGGGCGTTTGCGCGCCGTTTCGCGCGTTGGCGGCAAGCCTCCGATGTTGCGCTCGCGCTGGCGGCTCTGCGCGAGGACTGGCTGGCGCGGGCCCACGGGCTCGACGGAAATGTGACGATACGGTTGCCGGATGGCCCGCGTCAGGGGCGGTTTGTCGGGCTCGACGGCGATGGCCGGCTGCTGCTCCTTACGGAGGGTGGCGTTCAGACGATCGATGCGGGCGATTTATACTTTGCGGGAATGTGATATACCCCGCACCAACACATATGAACGAGGTTGTTCGAATGGCGTCTGATCAGGACGAACTGGTGTTCCTGCCCCTTGGGGGGCTGGGTGAAATCGGCATGAATGCCGCGCTATACGGCTTCGGGCCGAAAAAGAAGAAGAAGTGGATTCTCGTCGATTGCGGCGTCACCTTCGCCGATGAGGGCCAACCGGGGATCGATCTGATCCTTCCGGATCTGCGTTTCATCGAGGAGCGCAAGGAGGATCTCGTCGGGATCATCATTACCCATGCGCACGAGGACCATATCGGTGCCATCACCGAGCTCTGGCCGCGCCTCGAGGCGCCAGTCTACATGACGCGGTTCGCCGCTGATCTGCTCGCCACGCGTCGTCTGAGTGAGCCGGGCGCGCCGAAGCTTCCGGTGACCGTGGTGCCGCAGGGCGGGCGGATCGAGCTCGGGCCGTTCGATGTCCAGTTCATTCCCGTCTCGCATTCGATCCCCGAATCGAACAGCTTGGCCATCCGCACAAAGCACGGTCTCGTCGTGCATACGGGTGACTGGAAGCTGGATGATGCCCCCTTCATCGGCAATGTCACCAATGCCGATGATTTCAAGGCGCTCGGCGATGAGGGTGTGATCGCCGCGATCAGCGATTCGACCAATGTCATGCGTGAGGGGATCAGCCCCAGTGAGTCGGATGTCGCAAAAGCGCTGACCGAGATCATCATGGCGGCGGAACACCGCGTCGCCATCACGACCTTTGCCTCGAACGTGGCGCGCATCAGCGCCGTGGCGCAGGCAGCGCAGGCCTGCGGGCGCGAAGTGGTGCTGGTCGGGCGCGCCATGGAGCGTGTCGTCAGTGTGGCGCGTGAACTCAGCTATCTCGACGGCATACCGGAATTCCGCTCGGCGGATGCCTTCCAGCACCTGCCGCGCAACAAGGTGGTGGCCCTGCTCACGGGATCGCAGGGCGAGTCGCGTGCGGCGCTGGCGCGGATCGCCAATGACGACCACCGCGATATCCGGTTTTCCCAGGGCGACATCGTCGTCTTCTCGTCACGGCTGATTCCCGGCAACGAAAAATCCGTCCTGCGCATCGTCAACGCGCTGGCGGACAAGGGCGTGCGCATTGTTACCGACAAGGACGGGCTCATCCACGTTTCCGGCCATCCGCGTCGTGGCGAGATGGAGATGATGTATGGCTGGCTGCGGCCTGGAACGGTGATACCCGCCCATGGCGAGGCGCAGCATCTGGCCGAGCATGTGCGTTTCGCCCGTGAGCAGGGTGTGCCGCATGCCGTGATGGGGCGTAACGGCGCCATGATCCGCCTCGCGCCCGGCGAGCCGGAGATCATCGATCACTTGGCTGTCGGTCGGCTCTACAAGGATGGCGAGATCGTTATCGACGAGGCCGACAAGGCGATCCCGGAGCGCCGCAAGCTCTCCATTGCCGGTATCGCCACCATCGCCATCGCCATCGACGGCAAGGGCGAGATCGCGGGCGACCCGGTCATCGACGTGATGGGCATGCCCCGCTATACGCGCCGGGGCGAGGAACTGATTGATTTCGTCGCCGATACGGTGATCCGCACCCTCGACGGGCTGCCGCGTGCGCGCCGACGCGATACGGAATTCGTCGAGAACGCGGTTTTGCGTGCCGTACGCGCGACACTCAACAATACCTGGGGCAAAAAGCCTGCGTGCCATGTCCTCGTTATCGAGGTATGACGGCCCCATATGAAGGCAGTTGGGGGCAGCCGAATGAAGGCTGGTGCCTATCGGTCATGAAGGCAGGAGAAGCGTGATGATCGGGCGTCTCAACCATGTGGCCATCGCGGTGCGCGATATCGCTGCGGCGACCGCGACCTACCGCGATACGCTCGGCGCCAAGGTCTCGCAGGCCGTGCCGCTGCCCGAGCACGGGGTGACGACGGTCTTCATCGAACTGCCCAACACCAAGATCGAGCTGCTGGAGCCCCTTGGCGCCGATTCGCCCATCGCGCGTTTCCTGGACAAGGCGCCCGATGGCGGCATCCACCACCTCTGTTACGAGGTGGACGACATCCGCGCCGCGCGCGATCGCCTGGTCGAAGCCGGCGCGCGGGTGCTGGGTGACGGGGAGCCCAGGACCGGAGCCCACGGCAAGCCGGTGCTGTTCCTGCATCCCAAGGATTTCTGCGGCACGCTCGTCGAACTCGAGGAGGCTTGATCTCATGGTCAATGCAATTCGTCTTATTGCGACATCGACCTCCGCGACGCTGATCTTTATCGGCGCCATAACGCTCGCCGCCCTCATTGTCGGTATCGGTGTGCTGGATATGGGGATTACCGGGGCGCTGGCACTGTATTTCGTGGTCTGGTGGATCATGCTGTTTGCCGTGCTGCCGTTCGGTGTCCGCTCGCAGCTGGAGAGCGGGGAGGTGGTCGCAGGATCGGAGCCGGGCGCGCCGGCAGCACCGGCTCTGCGTCAGAAGGCGATCTGGACGACAATCGTCTCCGCATTGGTGTTCAATCTGACCATTCTGCTGTTGCCGCTAGCCGGCCTTTGACTGCATTTTCGGATGGCCGGTTCGCATCAGGCGCAGAACCGGAATTCACCGGATCGCTGGCCCGCAATAAAATGAGCTGGAATATTTAGCGTTTTCGAGCAGCCGAGCGCTCGTATGCCCAATGCACAAAAGAAAAAAGCAAGGCTTTCGCCTTGCCTGTATTTATCATTGACGCCTTGTATTCTTGTCAGTGCCCGTTTTACGAGCCGTGGCGCCTTTCCTCCCCAGACTTGGACCGCGCCCCCCGCCTGTCTTGTTCGCTTTTCTTGGCGATCTGGTGAACAGGTTTATAGTCAGCCGCGACGGACTTGTCACCACATTTTCATCAGAAATGCGCAAAAAAATGCCATAAAAATTCGCTGCAGTGCAACAAACATGCGAAAGCCGCTATATCTGTGTGAAGATTTCAGGTTGCAGCAAGTGGCGGGGACTGCGAAACAGCAAGCTACTTCTGCGTTTCCAGTCTTGTCTTTTATCCGCGTGAAGTGTCATGTGCGCGAAATTGGATCACGTCCGTGTATCATGTCGCCACTCCTGATCTGACCGAGGTCGTTCATGCGTCTGAGCCGCTACTTCCTGCCCACCTTGCGCGAGACCCCGCGTGAGGCTGAGATCGTCTCGCATCGCCTGATGCTGCGTGCCGGGATGGTGCGCCAGCAATCGGCCGGGATCTTCTCCTGGCTGCCGCTCGGTTTGCGCGTGCTTAACAAGATCAACGCGATCATCCGCGAAGAGCAGAACCGGGCCGGCGCCGTCGAGATCCTGATGCCGACGATCCAGTCGGCGGATCTGTGGCGCGAATCGGGGCGCTACGAGGCCTATGGCAAGGAGATGCTGCGCATCCGGGACCGGCACGAGCGCGACATGCTTTTCGGCCCGACCAACGAGGAGATGGTCACCGATATCTTCCGCAGCTATGTGCGCTCCTACAAGGATCTGCCGCTCAATCTGTACCATATCCAGTGGAAGTTCCGCGACGAGATCCGCCCGCGTTTCGGCACGATGCGTTCACGCGAATTTCTCATGAAGGACGCCTATTCCTTCGATCTCGACAAGGAGAGCGCCCGCCACGCCTATAACCGGATGTTCGTGGCCTATCTGCGCACCTTCGCGCGGATGGGGCTGCGGGCGATTCCGATGCAGGCCGATACCGGTCCGATCGGCGGCGATCTGAGCCACGAATTCATCATCCTCGCCTCCACCGGTGAGAGCGAGGTCTTCTGCGACAAGGCCTATCTCGATTTCAGCACGCCGGCGGCGGAGACTGATTTCGAGAGCCGCGAAGGCCTCCAGAGCATCGTCGATGCCTGGACGGCGCGCTATGCCGCGACCGACGAGAAACACGACGAAGCCGCCTTTGCCGCGCTCCCCGACGCCAACAAACTCTCGGCGCGCGGTATCGAAGTGGGGCATATATTCTATTTCGGCACAAAATATTCGCAGCCGCTGAATGCGGTGGTGACTGGTCCGGACGGCAAGGAGCATCCGGTGCATATGGGCTCCTACGGCATCGGCCCGAGTCGTCTCGTCCCTGCCATCATCGAGGCGAGCCATGACGAGGCCGGCGTGATCTGGCCGGATACGATCGCGCCGTTTCATGTCGCATTGCTCAATCTGAAGCCAGGCGATTCGGCGACGGATGGCGCCTGCGAGACGCTCTATGCCGCGCTCGGCGCCGCCGGCTACGACGTGCTCTACGACGATCGCGAGGAGCGGCCCGGCGCAAAATTCGCCAATGCCGATCTGATCGGCCTGCCCTGGCAGGTGATTGTCGGGCCCAAGAGCCTTGCCGAGGGCAAGGTCGAGATGAAGCGCCGC
>Ga0102934_1002568_pt1 | contig 12541 bp, 10 predicted proteins | sample SalPonR2_A_D1_MG_FD_78175 | JGI IMG/M metagenome (GOLD analysis project Ga0102934, IMG submission 78175) | Salt pond soil microbial communities from South San Francisco under conditions of wetland restoration - Salt Pond MetaG R2_A_D1_MG | ecosystem: Environmental > Aquatic > Marine > Intertidal...
CCTCCTCCTCCCCGCCCCCTCCCCCGGCCTCCACGCCCGCGCAGTCCCGACCCCCCCCCAGCCCTCCGTCGCCCGCCCCCCCCCCCTCCCCGGCCCCGCCCCCCCCGCTCTCCCTCCCTACCTGGAAGCGCGGCACCATGAAATCACCGGTGTAGGAAAGCATCTCGCCCACCACCAGCAGGGAGCCATGCATGGCCGACGTCTGCCCTCCCTTGCCCGGCCCGGTCAGAAGACCCACTTGGACCTGTTCATACACCTTGCAATACCAATTTACGTGGTTCAACGCGCTCCTGTTATAAGTAGAAAAGCCATCAACGTCAAGCTTTCGCGCGGGAAGACTCCGCAGGCGTGCCCCTCCACCGAAAGGGGCCGCGCGCGATCTTCCCCAAGGCCGTCGCCCTACCTAGTCGACAGCATCCGTAGGCACCCACTCAGGGCCCGCGCCGCATTCAACCTGATGATGGGCTTCTGGTCCCGTAGGGCCACCCATACCCTGTCCAGGAAATCCCCCGTCTTGGCATAAAACAAGGTAGGCGCGTTTGCGGCCAGTTCTTTCAAGACAAAGCAAGCCGCCAAGCGACGCGAGGACTGCTCCGACGACAGCCATTCCACCCCCCGGTCCACTTCAAATTCCACGTAGTCCGCGTTGGGCACTACAGAGGAACGGGCGAGGTGCCCCAGCGTCCTGGATGCCTGGAGGAGAAATTCGTATTCGATGGAGGATCTGGAGGAAGGGCAACGGGGAGAGGGGGGAAGCCACTCGGGAGGTCAGCGAAGGCCCCACATCGACCATCCTTCCCCAAGAAAAAGCAGTCATCCTCCTTTAAACGTGACCCTCCAGGACAAACCGTAGTGAGAAGGACAGTTTGTTGGCGAATTTGATCACTTTGGTCTCAGTATCCGCGGAGGGGACGTCGAGGAGTTCGTCCATTGCCTCCAACCCGCCCAGCTTTTCCCACAGTGGCGAATCCGGCGCGTGAACCAGAGAAAATACTCGTTGGAAGAGATCTTGTTCAAATCGGGCAAAAGTCTCAATGGACAGACTCCGGGAAGCGGACTCCATCGAGCTGCGAAGCTCTTTGGCGGCACTGAGGGCATGTTCGAGATCCATGATAAGCCAAAGGGAGGTGCACGCATAAGAAAAACCGCGAGAAACACGAGGTCATTGTACTTTATACCGGGGAAGAACAAGACACATGAGGAAACACCTGACGTGCGATTGTACCACTTGAAGCCTGCACATGTTATCCCTAAACTTCTGGCTGTCGAGATGAGAATCATGAAACGTACCGAGTCCGAGTTTGGGCATCTTTGCTCCTTAGGCCCTGAATTAGAAAGTGTACTGACGAGTTTTCCATCTCCAATGTTGCCATGCTCAATTATGTCACCTTTTATCGTGCAAGAAACTGCCAAAGTTCCATCAAGAGGCGGATATCATGGCTACGTCTTTTACGCTTCAGATAGCGAGTTGCCGGTCGCAATAGTGGAGAGCTGCGTTAAAAAAACGCATGGGAAGCTACACAAAAGGCTCTTCACCTGTTACGTATGTTGTATCATGGGGAGATGTATTGGCGCCAGTTCCAGTCGCGGACATGAAAAGGGGAAACAAGGGAATACCACGCTGTGTCGATGGCGTCAGTCGGGGACAGGAATTCCTATAACCTCCCCACTCCCCAAGGATAGCATGCATTTGGCCGCCATTTTTCTGCATGGAGCAGATCACGAACGCACACTAGGGCTTCAATCAAATTTTGGGATTGTTGGGTGCGTAATTTATGTCTTTGACTCTTTGTTGGAGATGGCAGTTGTGTAGAATAGACGTGCAGGAAGTAATGCGTCGAAATTTGGGGAGCAACCTTGAATTTCTTAAATTAGGAAAAAGTACAGCGCGACAAAGGACTTTTAAATATGCAAGCTGTCAATTTAATATTGCCGGTTGAAGAGGTAGCTTTAAAGCCATTTCGCTCCTTTCCTATTCCTTTGATGACCCAATCAAAAACCAAAATATCCCTTGTTCCAGGGATCCACTCCTCCTTGTTCCCCTTACTCTTTGCAGCTTCTCGTACATTTCACACGAAACTCCGGTATTCTAATTATTCTTGTAGTCAGCTTTCTCACGACGTTTTCTTCGATGAAGGCTTGGAATCAGGCACCGCTGAATCAGGTTGCTTCTCTAAGTACAAATCCAGCAACCCCTTTCCTTTCAATTTGGGGTCGAATCGAAGACTCTCAGTTACACCTCGGGCATTCAAAACAGATATTTTGGCCTCTTCGAAGCGGCGCGTCACTTTCTTCATTGCGTTTTCCTCGGAACGCTGCTTGATGCGGGCAGTTTCTGTCAAGGTCAGCGTGAAAGGAAATAAATAAAATATAGAAATGGAACAAGGACGGTCTCATTTAGACCGGGTAAGTAATAGGAAGATATTGTTCATACTCAAAAAAAGCACTATCACAAGGGGGCATGGGAGGAATATATACGGAATGAGATCGCATCGTCGAGAGGGAAAAAACAGAAGGCCAAGCTCTTGCAACGCCCACCACGGATACCCACATACCTAGGGCTGCGTGATCCGCTTCGTTCATCAAAGGTTTTACATCCAAAGCGCTCTCCCAAAGCTGTTGATTTGGCCCGTTATCGTTGCCCTGCATGGAAGAGGGAGTGCGTATACGAAGAGGAAAGGAGTAATTGAGACGAAGCCACCTGCAAAGTGCTTCGTTCGCCGGAGACAATCCTTCATTTATCTCTCCCTCGTACTGATGTAAAACTCTTTTCGCCTCTTTCACGTAGAGATACCCAAGTAGTCTGGCGTGGACACCGTGCACCCGACTCCGTCACGCGTCACCACCCACACAGTAGAGAAAGGAACCTCCTCAAGCAAGCACATACCTGAGGCTGGTAGCCCAGCTGATCGACCCACGTATCGCGCGTGATTTCCAACAAGACACGGGTCGGCTTGGAAATGTGATAAACGCGGAAGCCGTAGGTCTGTTCAGGCATCCGCGCCAAGTGCAAGCGCAGGCTTTGCGTCACGGAGCGGGAAACACCAATGTATCGCACGGTTTCGCTCTCATCATACAGTGCGTATACACTCGCCTTCACCTTAGCATCAGCGCCGCAGTCGTTGATTTTACCGGTCTCATCCAAATAGGGCACATAGGGGAGAGAATCAAGAGGCGGGATACTGTCGGCTACGTCTGCATTAGCTACGGAGGCAGAAATTCTCGCTTTTAGGGAGGCATCATATTCTTGCTTCTTACGAGCGAGTTCTGCCTTCACGAAGCTAGAATTGTGGGAAGAATTTAAATGCAAGAAAGTGACTTCTTAGCCCGAAGGGATGAGGGCAAATAGCAAGAATCGCGTGGAGAATGCCGAAGGTTGAAGAAGACACAGCACAAAGTAAACAAATGGTTTTGTATCTAAAACAAACCATGCATCTGATCTTCATCTACGAAAAGTACAAGACGAGACTCAGCCAGAAACAGGAATGTGGAGGGGTGGATATTGGCCGAACAAGTACGTACTCTGCTTGATCATCCAATGAGGCTGATGTCCCTGCTTCCAATGCCGCTGTTTGGCGCACGCTTGTAATAGAGGCCATCTTCGTGGACAAGGTTGGCTGCAAGAAAAATGCGCTTGTTGAGGCATGATAGCAGCAACACACGAAAGCGACGGACAGGATGCGCGGCATCGAAGGAAGAGCAGAACAGAAGACCTCAAAAGCGTAAAATATCCGCCAAATAAATGACAATCCTGTATCAAAATCCAAAGAATAAGTCGTGAGGGACTTACGTGAAGCATTTTCTTGCCCTCTTAATGCGAGTGAGCCCCAAAACCACCGGTAAGGAACGACTTGAAGATGACGGGCGAGGGTATCTTTCCCATCATAATTAGCGACGGACGGAGCGACAGCTGACGCTGGCCGCCGGCCCCATCCCTGCCCCCCCTTCCCGCCCAAAGCCCTGTTCAAAAAATCAAGGACACGTGCACCAATACTCAAGCATCACAATAGCCTTGACACGGCATGCGTGCACTTTACGAGAGATCTCTTGCATATGAGATCCAGATGAAGACCTGACACTGACATGACGCACTCATTGCCCCTCTATCTTTTCGAAAAAGTAATGTCACTCGTTCTCGATCCCCGGAATCTCATCTCCCCTTGCCCGTTTCTATCAACCAGTCATACTGCGACGCAGATGTCATCAATGATGATGGACCTGGACGACGACGACGGTCCGCTAAAAATGGAAGATGGGGGAGGAAGTGGCGGTAGCCCAGGCGGTAGTGACGACTATATTCTGCCCCGTCCACCTTCCCCAGGAGGATTGCAACGTACATTCACGCCTGTCGATGACTACGAAACCACCTGTTCACCATTGCCGCCCCTGCCCCCCTCTTCATCTTCCACATCCAGCGATTACAAGAGAAATGGACGTGCTAATTGCGATTTTCACCTATCACGGCCCATCGCCTCCCCTTTCTCTGGTCGTAATTCGCAGCACCAGCCCGACTCCGCACCGATGGGACCTCCCCAGGCGCATCTACGGGAGAATATTAACCGAGATCTCAAACGTGGCTATGCTATGCAAGATGAACTTGGGAAAAACTATTTCTTGGATGAGAGCCCGTCTGATGTAATGGCTTTCCCTCCTCCCACTCCATACAAACCCGCCCATCCGGGCTATGCCCCGGCTTCTGCCACCAGGACGCCTTCCTCTCTCCACCGACATCCCCACGAACCGCATTCCCACCATCACCCCACGCACTCCTCCAAACGGAACGGCCGCGGCAGCAACCCCTGTAGCACCGACAAGCACCGAGGCAGCGGGGCCGGGCCAGGAAGCAGCGGCCGGCGGACTTCCCTCCATGAGGGACATGGGCCGACCACGCCGGTGTCGCGTTTCCAAACGGACTTTGACGTTGTCCGCGTCATAGGCTCGGGCTGTTTCGGGGAGGTCTACCGTGTCCGAAGCCGGGTGGACGGGGTGGAATATGCGGTCAAGTGCACCCGTCGCCGTTTCCGGGGGCCCGCAGACCGAAACCGTTACCTGCAAGAGGTGAAGGCGTTGGCGAAAGTGTGCGCTGCGGACAGCAGCGAGGAAGTCTTGCATGTGGTTCGGTACCACCAGGCTTGGATCGAGGACGAGCGTCTCTTCATGCAGACAGAGTTGTGCGAGGAGAGCTTGGACGGGGCGCTTCGAGCCGGGGAGAAGATGGGCTTCGAAGAGGTGTTTGATTTCATGCGACAGATGCTCCTTGCTTTGGACGTGTTGCACCGACATGGCCTCGTACACTTGGACGTAAAGGTGCGAAAGTGGCTTGGAGCACCCAGGACCACAGGGGGGGAAGGAACAGAGGGGCTAGGGAGGTATGGGGCGAGCCCAGGGCAGCCGGAGGGCATTTGTCCGCCCCATGACCCGTGCGTCTCACAAACGTCTTTTATTTTCCCCCCTTTCCCTCCTTTGCTCCCTCATATTCCCGTTTTCCCAGCCTGGCAACATCTTTATCAAGGCGGGTGTGTATAAGCTGGGGGACTTCGGCCTGGTCGCCTCCGTCAACAGCAGCGACGGTCTGGGTGACAGCTTGGTTGAAGGCGACTCCCGCTACATGTCCGCCGAGCTCCTCCAGGACGGACCGAAGGACCTGACGAAATGCGACATCTTCTCCCTGGGGGCGACCGTCTACGAAATGGGCCGGGGCCGGGCTCTGCCACCGAACGGGGAGGAGTGGCACGCCTTGCGGTCTGGGCATCCCCCTTCTTTAAAAGGAGAACCGGCGGTTCTGGTCTCTGATTTGATGCGGGTCCTCGCCCAGATGATGGCGGTAGGCAGCTGAAAGAAAATTGGCAGGGATTTAGGGGTGCCTCCGTGATGACAGTGGTGGAGACCATCCCTTTTTAAAACAGGGCCCCACGACAGTGCTCGTTTCCATGCCATGCTTTGCCAATCGGATGCCACGCCTATTCCTTTTTATCCTTCTCATGTGTATCTTGACCACCGCACCCACATGCCCACCTTTTCACCGTACCCGGACCTATTCCCTCCCTCTACCATCAGCGCGAACCTTCTCAACGACCCTCGGCAGCTGTCTTGTTGACACACCCGCGTCTGCGTAGTAAACTCGAGCGGGAGCTGCTCCAAGAAAAAATGAAATCGAAGAAGCTTGTAAAGGCCCTGGTGCAGAACCAACAGCAGCAGAGCAAGGGACGGAAGTTGGAACGGACGCAGACTTATTGAGAGCCCGTGGGGGAGAAGGATAGAGGGGCTGAGCATCTCACACGCCAGACAGAGATGGGAAATGCGAAGGCGTATAAGAGCAAAGAGACTAAACTACATGGGATGCCACAACGTTGGGTAGGAGTGAGACGGGCTGCTCATGACACGGGCCGGGATGGTGCCTGCTACGGGATTGGAGATGGGGAGTGCAAGGCAGAATGGGACAAGTCTTCTCGATGACGTACTGACCGTTGCACATGCCCCCAAATTTACGCAGCTTCTAGCATAGATTGTTTGCATATCGAATTTATTGCTTGGTGTACACAGTTATTTCGTGGTTTTATTGGAAAAACGAGTCGAGCGAACGACATCTTAGTTAAAGTCAAGGCGATGGCCCTTCCCGAGCTGATGTTCGTCGGCGGATTGCGCACAATCCCCGGGGTTCCTTACCTGTCGCTGTCGCTGTTTCTACTATCGTTGCAGGTCCCACGGTCAATGCACACGGCAAAAATGTGTGTACGAGGGGCTTTGACAGACCGCAGTCGAAGGGATCAAGTGAAAAGTAAAACACAACGTCACGAGACGACAGTCACTGTTTGAAAGCGATGCTGTTAGGGTACATGTTGCCTTCTGGAAGTCGTACTGTTCTGTGCATGCCTGAATGCAGATACCATGCCCAATTATTTTTCTTTGATGTCGTCGCCTGGTATTCCCGTGAAAATATATGAGCTTAATGAATCATGCAAGCGAACCTCACGAGCAGCGGCACCCGCGTCCAATAATTTACAAAGGCCGTGCCCGTGTACATCGGCCAATGCTTTCAAATGAAATACACAATAATTACACACATGCTGAGGAGCTGCCACAAATTTCCCAGGCCCCGCGCCTTCCCCAACCCTTCCGTTGTCAAAGAGGTCCCAGCCGACACGTGGAACACCGGCTCTGACTCCTCCTCTGCCTGGACCAGGGGGAAGTAGGAAAATTTTGTGGCATCCATGTATGTCGTTGCTTTGTATCTGATCCCCAACGGCCTTAAAATAATCCGTACAGACATGGGCTCGTAAGGTAGCCGCCGCCCTTGGCTCATCCCGGCGTCGATTTTCGCCGCGTGTACACCCGCACAAAATCGTTGCCCCGGCATGTCCCAGAGCTTCAAGTCGTCGAGCCAAAAACGCACGCGGCTCGCAGTCCACTCGATGCTGTAGGTGTGGAAGGCTTGGGACAAATCCATGGACGTCTTGGCCTGCCTGGCCTCCTCTTGATCGGCAGGGGATCCATTCCACACCCCCATGCGAACAGTGCTTGGGTCTTTGGAACTCACGCACATCGAGATTTCGTTTCGATAGCCATGTTGGGATACAGATTGATGCACATATAAACCTAAGCATGAGAAACTGTCTTCGCTATGATATCTTGGAGCGGCGTCAGGCCCGTATCCCATACGTGCTGTCAGGTCGATCCGCCCTTCTTGCAGGTAAAATCTGGTTAACAGGTGGCCCGTAGCTATCTCTGAATTATGATCGCATACTGCCCCCCCGTTGTTGTCCATTACAATGCGTAAACCTCGCACATCGGTCTCCAAACCTGCGCCGCTCATCGATGTATTGTAGAGCAAGTGATCGGAGCGTCGGCAGGCCAAGACCCCATCAGTGTTCACGCGGCCATAATTTTCGCTCAAAAACGATTGAACTTGATTTTGCTCTGTGAAGTCCGTCGAAAAAATGTCAGATGAAGAGTACAGAGTCGGCCCCGAGCGAAGACTTGGACACAGGACATTTTCTTGCTCAATGGAAGCACTGCGAGCAATCAATACAAAGCAAAGCCATGCGATAGATTTGATTGACAAGGAGGGATGACATCGAAACACATCATTATCAGATAGCTCTGACATGAAAGCTACAAGGCTACGTCTAAGTTGCTCGATTGAGGCGGCAAGGGAGGTGGTAGGCCGACTTCCTTGGAGTGCGAGGAGCTCGATATGGGCCGAAGGGCTTATCTTAACCCTTGTCAACAGGGACGCTGTTAAACAAGTCCGTGAGAAACTCGATTTCCAACCTGATCAATGTAAGAAATAATATAATTAGTTTGGGTTTAGCAATGGGGCGGGATTTTTTTCCTTCTCGGCGGAAGGGAGTTTGTCGGGCTTGGAAAGGAAGATACTTCGAACGACGTACTCGCTCGCGCTTGGAGTTGAGGAGTGTCGCCGAAGGGCCGCTGATTTATGAACGACCTTGACGCCTCATGTACGTTCTCTGATCAATGCTGTATGATATACAGATGCTTTATTTGAGTCTTTTGAGAAACGAGGGTGAAAGAGGGTAACCCAGACTGCCAATCTAACTTGGTCCCTGAAGCCTTCAAGATGGAGCAGAGGTAAGAACGAAGCTCGATCGAAGAAGTCACAACAGACATGACCTCACTTTTTTCATCATAACAACTCGATGACAGCAACTCACGTACAAGAATTGTAGAGGTCCGATACGATGATTTGCTGGCCAGCAAGGACTTGTCGAGGGAGATTGAGAAGGTGAAGGGGAGGTTCACGGGAGGGACATATATAAAGTACTACGACATGAGAAAAGGTCCACTCCTGAGAGCTTTGCCCGTCACTTTAGTCGTGGTCCTTTCCATGTGTTCTGACACGGCGCTCACTTTAAATTTTGATGATGACCTACCTCACCAGGCTTTCGGAGAGCACGGTATGGGCCTGTTGACAGTCTCGGGAGTCCCGGGGCTCTCTGAAAAGCGCCGTTCCATCCTTCATCTAGCTTACGCGTTCGCCTCTCTGCCCTCGACTGTCCGGGCGAAATACGAACATTCGTTGAGTTCTTATTCCTTCGGTTGGAGCCATGGGAAGGAATGTTTGCAGGAGGGACGGCCTGACTTGCTGAAGGGTTCATATTACGCCAACCCCTTGCACGACACCCCCTGCTCCGACCAGAACCTCATCGAGAAATACCCAGCGTTCCTCCATCCCAACATCTGGCCCACTGCCGATCTTCCCGCCTTAGAGCCGGCCTTTAAAGACATGGGAGGGTTGATCGTGGAGGTCGGGGCGCTGGTGGCACGGCAATGCGATTCCTACGTCTCTAGGATGTGCCCTGCGTACCCCCCCAACAGACTGGAGAAGATCGTGAGGGAGTCAAGGGTGTGCAAAGCCCGGCTCCTGCATTATTTCCCCATTATTCCGGAAGGAAAGGGCCCTGATGGTGCAGCTAGGGGATGGGAAGGGACGGGAGAGGCTTGGGCGGGTGCCAGCGAATGGTGTGGCTGGCACAATGACCACGGTTCACTTACGGGGCTGACGTCGGCACTCTATGTGGACGAAGAAGGGGAGGAAGTTGATTTTAGCGATTGCTTTGGCAAGGGTGTGCATGGAGGGTTAGAAAAGGAGGAGGGGGGCCTCTTCGTGCTCAGCCGGAACGGGCAGGTGGTGAAAGTCAACATCCCCCCCGACCATCTGGCCTTCCAAATCGGCGAGACGGCCCAGATTCACTCCGGAGGCTTGTTAAAAGCTACTCCACACGCGGTCAAAGGGACGACGTTGGCCAAGCGAAGGCTCAGTCGAGAGACGTTTGCGGTGTTCATGGAGCCGGAGATGAACGAGTCCATGACTATGCCCGCAGGTCGATCGCGCGAAGATGTCACCCAAAAAATCGGTGGGAGGATTCACGAGAAAGGGGCGCATGTGCATCTGCCCTCTTTGGACAGTCGATGGGAGCCAGGCATGTCTTTTGCCGATTTTACGGCCAAGACACTCGCGAGCTACTATTGATTGTATGCTACCTTTCAAAAATTAACTAAGGAGCCGAACAATCTCTTTATGAACGACAGCTCCTTAGTTACTTTTTACATTTATTCTTGTGCCACATGCTATTGCAGCCGACCTGCTACGTGCCTAATCGCGCACATGGGATGGTATCATGAGACAGGAGGTCAGGGGAAAGGGGGAAGACAAGCTGCCACCGCAGGGCTGCCGCTCCCTTGATGCTGCCTCAGTGGAGAAAAATCATAAAAAAGCTGTAAAACAATGATACAACTCCCTCAAATGCGACAAGGCCTTGACCTGCCATATGTCTCGTGGGCATGGAATATGGGCTTGGGGTATGGGCGTGTCTGCGTGTTATGTGTGAACCGACCCTCTCCTCTCTCATGTTATCTCCCTAATATGAGGGAGAGAAATGCTCCCCGGCGATACACACCACTACGAGGGGACGTGCATGCACATGAGCATGCGACTTTCGGCACCACGCGACCCTGCGAGCGTATCCTGTCGTTCCCGGGACATTACGTCCCCGTGTAATGTCGTTGGTGCTTCCATGTCGCTCAAGACGACTCGGCGAGACTTCCAGTACGGGGGCCCAAGCTCTCGAAATTGAACCCATGAATAAGGATGGCTTGCTCTTTTGAACCAGGCCTGGATGGCTTCGATGCCTGCGTAACGATTGCGAGGATGCATGCTGGAGCCGTCGACTCCTCATTTTTCTGATTTTTGCGGTGCCTGCTAGTGGGGTCTGCGGGAGTGTTTTATGCCCGCTGTCTACTTGTCCTTCACTTTACACGCCCACGGACATTGTAAAACGTATCGAAGTGACCGTCCCTCTCGATGCCGCCATCCTACGATTTAAACCATGCTGTATAGAACGCTTGCACAAGAAATACCTTAATTTCCAGAGAGATGGTATTGTTCCAGCTCTTATAATTTTCTAGTGTGACGAAGCGAGAGCGCCCATACACATAGGCAAACTCGATGTGATATTTTCAAAAGCCTCCGTGCACCAAATTGCAACGCTCTTGCTCATGCGGACTAATTAGACCAATCTCTTACAAAATATAGGGCCAGGGTCTTGTGGACGCGCAAGGTGCGTCGAAAGCCGTGTGCAGTCCTTCCTGAGCCCATCCCATCTTTCCTCCTGCGCCGTTTTCCTCTGTAGAGCGAGGCCAAAGTCGCTGTATCCCTGGAAATTTCTGTGCAAGTCATGGATAATCTTCCGTTAGATTTGTTGTCCCGTACGCTGTCCTTTCTTGACGGGGAGTCCTTGCTCACGTGCGCGTGCGTGTGCAAGGACTTTTGCCAATTGACAGACCATCGTTCATACTGGGAGAATGCAGCTTGGCGACTTTTCCCCCATTTGAAGGAAACCTACGACATCATGCCATACAACGGAGACTGGAAAGCTTTGTTTCAAGACCGGAATCGGCGCAATCGGTCCGCTGTGTTTGAATGGACGGTCACGGACTTCCTCTCCAACCCTGAGCGGAGATATTCCCCTTCCTTCCGCGTCGAGGACTACACCTTCAAAGTGATCGTCGACCCTGTTGGGAACCCGAACGTTTATTTTCTCGAGCCTGGTGTGTCAGTCTACCTGGCTTGTTCACCGGCAGCTCCTCTTCCGCCGTCCACCGCTGCGACTGCCGCACTGGCTGCCTCCGTAGCCGCCGGCCTACCCATCCCTCCCGACGCCGAGGCTCTGGTTCAAAACCCCGGCTTTTCGGAAGCCGTAGCCGCGGCTACGGCTGCTGCCGCGACAGGGATGCCCACGGGCCTGAATCCGAACCATCACATGGAGGCGGCTGCGATGGCGGCGCTGAGTGGCTATGGTCATGGGGGGGGGATTGGGTCTCCTCCGGGGGACTGGGAGTGTTGCTGTGCCTTTTCTCTCACTGCTTGCAACCAGCAACGCAAAGGTCGGAACGTGACCTGGCATTCCTCCATGCTTAACGATCGTTTCCACAAGAACCGGAAGAATTGGGGAGTCCATTCCCTCTTGCCGGTGACTAAACTTAAAGACCCAGCCTCCGGATTCGTGGTGGACGACGCACTCAAGCTCAAGGTCCGCCTCCGCCTCTTGTACCTGACCGTAAAAGTGGTGCGGAACGCCCACCTGGCCGCCCACGAAGGCTTTGGGATCATGGACACGGGGGCTGAGGCCCCGGCCGGGGCGGACGACAGCCTCACGTACGAGCTTTTCCATTGCACGACCTTGACGGCCTTCAAGGAGATGTTGGCACGTGACTTGGGCATGCCTTCCCCGGAGCATTTCCGGCTCTGGGTCTTTACCCAGCCATGGCCTGACACCATCCTGTGCCCGCGGGAGATTCTGACGAACGCAGGGGGCAGCAGCAACAGCAGCAGCAGCAACGGGCAACCAACCCCAACGACCGCGCCCCCGGTGGCACAAAACCAAAACCCCCACCAGCTCAACCCCAACGCCGCGGTGACTCCTCCGCAGCACACGCCGTTAGCTCCCTTGGCACCCGTCCCTCCCCCGGTGCCCGCCCCTCCAGCCGCCCCCCTGGCCGACGAAGATGCTTCCGCTGTCAC
>Ga0102934_1002569_pt1 | contig 12540 bp, 12 predicted proteins | sample SalPonR2_A_D1_MG_FD_78175 | JGI IMG/M metagenome (GOLD analysis project Ga0102934, IMG submission 78175) | Salt pond soil microbial communities from South San Francisco under conditions of wetland restoration - Salt Pond MetaG R2_A_D1_MG | ecosystem: Environmental > Aquatic > Marine > Intertidal...
CGGGTGGTGGGTGTGCTCTTGCCCTGCCTGGAGACGTTGAGCGCAGTGTGCATCCACATGCCGGGCGAGATCAAATCTTTGGAAAGCAGGAGTCAGGTGGGACGGGGCCTGAAGGAAGTGGAGAGACGACTGGGCGGGGAGAATGGACCGGGCATTCCCTTGTTGGACCCGATCAAGGATTTGAAAATTCAGAGCGACACCTTCAAGACGCTGCTGGAACGCGCCAAGGTGTTGGAAGAGAAGATGGAGAGATGTAGATTGCGGGAGAGGGAGGGATGGAGGGGCGTGTACGCGGCCTACGTGGAGAAGACGGAGGCGATGGAGAAAGCCAAGCTGTTGAGAAGGGAAGCGAGGATGCACCAGGCGCTGGTGATGAAGGACGACGTGAAGAGGATGAAGCGGGTGCTCCGACGGTTGGGTTTTGTGGACTCCGAGAACGTGTTGCAATTGAAGGGGAGGGTGGCGTGTGAGGTCAACACGGTGGATGAACTGGTCGTGACGGAAATGATATTCAACGGCGTCTTCAACGACTTGAAACCAGAGCAAGTAGTGGCGCTTATCGGGTGCATGTGCTTCGAAGAGAAGAAGAAAGAAGGAGAGCAGAAAGTGAGGGAGGATATGATGGCGGCCTTTGGCAAATTGAAAAGCACCGCCCTTGCCGTGGGCAAGGTGGTACAGGAGTGCAAATTGGCGTTGGATCCTGAGGAGTACGCTGAAAGCTTTAATCCTGACATGATCGAAGTCTTGTACGCATGGACGTTGGGTGCCAAATTTAGCGAGGTCATAAAGTTGACGGATACTTTCGAAGGAACTATCATCCGAGTGATTAGGAGGCTGGACGAGGTCTTGCGGCAACTCGCGTCAGCATCGCATGCGATCGGGGACCATACATTGAAGGAGAAATTTGAGGAAGCCAGCAAGGCTATAAGGAGAGACATCGTCTTCGCGGCGTCTTTGTATTTGTAAATGCGAACAGGGAATAAACAAAAGAGATGTGCAGAGCACGAGGTGGCCATAATACACCAGGAAATCGAAGGTAAATCCGATCCCAACGAGCGATTACCAACATAATCACGTTCTGAGTCATTCTAGGAGTTATGTAATAACCATCAAGCCCAATCTAAGTCAAGACCGGGCATCGCATCTCACAAATAACCTCCCCACTGATAAGCCTCGCCAAGATCAAGTCCGCGATTTCATCCCCAAGTGTAGTATACCATTTAGTAATACAACATCACAAAGGGCAACATTTTACAAGCTCTTACAGCCCATTATCTATATTCATTAATTTCTTTACGTCTTCCAAGGCTGTGGGAAAGCACCGAAGAGCCCTGGACCGCTGGTGCTGGCTGGCAGAGGCGAGCTGGCTGGTCCCTTCGGGAGGGAGTTCACCCCACAGTATGCCGTCCACGTCATTGGTTCAGCAACTAGCGGCCTGTTTCCTGAGCGACCCATACATGTATGTCTCGTATTTCTTCTACTCGGAGGATGGCACGACACGATGATGTCAGATTTCTGGATGACTTAGTGAAAACCTTATCCCTCTCATGCCCATACATAGCGATGAGTACGATTTTATATCGCTCCCTGCCACTGAAGATAGTGGAAAGGACACTGTAAGCTGTCCTTTTTTGTTGGAGAATCATAAACTCGGTATCGCTACTTGGGCGGTCAAAGCGATATATCAGGAGGCGTTGAGCACATACTATTCTTTAAGAGCGGCGCGGACGGAGGCACTGATAGGCAACGATAAGGAAGGTCCCCCACGCAACGGGGATGCAGATCTCCTTGATCCTACGACACGAGCTCTTCTCCTAATCAATGCGGACATGTACTCCGCTTGGAACATACGAAAGCGACTGTTACTGGCCGGTAAATTGCGGTAAGTGTTACGGAGCTACCTACACACTTAACGGTCGGAGCTAACCTCTGAACCCCGTCTTGATCCACCATGACTGCTCCAGAGCACATGAAGAGATATCTTTTCTGGACATTGTCCTCCGAAAGCACAGCAAGAAGGGTAGTGCCTGGGCGCATCGACGCTGGTGCGTGGCCCATGTGTTGGAAAAGGCGCGAAGTCATCTCAGGGAGCCCGAGACCGGGCGCCGCACAGTCATGTCAGCGCGTTCACAGGAGCAAGGATGCACAATGCGGGATGGGGAGGAGGATGTCCGGCGGTGGTGCAGGATGAAGGAAAAGGAGATGGCCATGACGAGACAGATCGCGGCCCTTTTTCCAAGAAATTACTACGCGTGGACGCAGCGTTTGTGGGTCATTTTGCAAGACTTGCGCCTGCAGGATGGAAACAAGAGGGAAAATGATGTAATGGGGAATAATGAACTCGAGGAGGTGAGCAGGATAAGCCGTGCCAGTGAAAAAATAAGGGCTGTTGGGGGAGGCAAGAGGAGAAAGGACCACAAGGATGAGGAAGGAAGGGAAAAAACTCAGGAGTCGGGGGGAGAGAAGGAAGCGTGGAGCGTTGAGCAGACCGAGAGGTTATGGAACTGGGCCACAGGGAGTCGCATGGGCGACATGTCTGCCTTCCACCACCTGCAGCAGGTCTTGACCCTACTGGCCGCGTACCCGTCGTGGCGGTTCTTATTGGCCGAAATAGGCCGAGCGGGAGGAGGCAAAGAGGGTGCCAGGGAGACTTCTCACCTGAGAGTGCGGATGAGGGGGAGGAGGATAAAATCAGAGGACGACAGGGACCAAGCATGCTCAGAGCTTCCAGGGCGGAACTGTGCGGAGGAGGCGACCCAGGAAGGGCTGTTGGGTGTGTTGCAGATGTTTTTGGCACGAAACGCCCGCCTGTTGGACCAGTATCCTGGCCGTGAGTCTTTGTGGTATCAGCGGAGAGGCTTCTTGTCGCTCCTGGGAGCGATCATGCGGCGAGGATGTCCATGGGCGGGGGGAAGAGGAGGGGGGGATTGGCCCCAATTGTCCAATGAAGAAGCCGGGGGCGAGAAAGCTCGTCTCTCCCAGCATGGCAAGGCCAAACTTCCCTCTCTCTCTGATCCTTGTGCCCGCTGGATTGAATCGGAGCTCGCCCGAGCCAGTCATTTCCTGCAGGGGCGGGGACCTTGGGAGGGGAGGGCAGGTCTGATGTGGGATGTGGAATCGCGGCGACGGCAACGGCTTCTGGCATGGAGCTTTAAATGCTGGGTGATATTGCGATGGGAGAATAGAGGTGCGACCCCGACAGCTCAAAAGCTTCGACCGCTTCGGGAGGAGCTGGCGTCTCTAGAGGCGAGCCAACCTAACATGGCGATCCCCCCTGGCTACAAGCACCTTGTACGGGTAGGAGACAGGTGATAATCACGGGGCACACCCTGAAAGCATCCCTTTGTAATTCTTTTCCACGTTTCTCTCGTTTTCTTTTCTCGTGGCTGGTTATCCTCCTGTCTTATCGCACGCCTCCCGATAGCCCTCAGGTCCGCTTTCCGCTAGTGCCCCTTTGAATCCACCGACAAACTTCGGGACGACACCACCGTCTCATTATGACCCCCACACATCTATTCGTCGTACAATTTCTTCATCTCATGGTAGTACACGCTGCTCATTAATCTATCGAAGTTCGGCTGCCACGCCCTCCACGGTATCGTCCAAGAAGATGGCCAGCTGCGACACACTGAAATAGTTAATTGGGAAGACACCAGCGTCGATCATACCCTCAGTCCTTGTCAGCGGCAGGCCTTTACCGATGATGAATTTGAATACGCCGCGGTAGTAGTCTTCAATCGGAAGCTCGTCGGGAGTCTTGCCCGCAAGCGCGCACGTTTCCTGGTACAATTCCTTACTTGTGATGACAGTGTGCTCGGTCACATCTTTGAAGTTCTTCACTTCGACCTTCGCCATGTAGCCTCCATTAGACTCGATGACTTGCAGGATGTTGATCTCGCGTCGCGGCCGCGTTGGTGCGGCTGCTGCAGGGGAGGCTTCTGTAGCCGGTGGGACTGCTGCGCTTGACATCCATACACGACAGTCAGCGCTTTTCCTGACGCCGTGAAGGACAGGGGAGGACACAAATGCATCGGTTGGTAGAAGCAAGGCCAACAGGAGCGCGAAATAACCGGCGTTGAGGGTGATGGGGGGCATGCCTTTTCAAGTGAAGTTGAAGTAATTGTTGATATCCTTCTTCCTTCGCAGTGCCGGGAAGAAGAGGAAAAAAATGTCAGTAAATCATGAGGAGCGACGCACGTGCTAAACTACGCACGCGAAAATCAAGGGTTGCATGGTCATTCGATGCCCTCCACGAGGACTCTTGCGGTGTTGATATTTTCGGTTCTCGTTTCCCCCTGCCGGAGAACTCGCTGGTGGTTCGTCGCTGTCGTGCACTGGCACGGTTCGATGCCCGTTCCGCTGGGCAGACCCGCTGGCAGAAATGCAAGGCAGCGAGTTGCACGGAGGTCTATGGAGTCAAGTGCTTGCATCTGTCACGCATTCTTGCGCTCGCGCTGTGTCTAGCCATGGATCCCTTGAACGTTCTCAGTCAACGGAGAGGAGTGACGTCTCATTACTCAAAGGCTGGTGTCCGGTGGCGTGCCTGTTCAACACATTTGAATGTAACCCTCACGATGCGTATTGGACATTGGTTTATGCGATACTCAGCACCACATAAGATTTACGCACAAGAGTGGGGAGATAGTTGAATTTCTGTGGTTGTTTTGCCGTCCCTGGCTGGAACACCGGACGGCGTGAGTGACGACATCGATCATAACCATCGACCGATTCCCCCCCCGGCCGGCACCATAAGAGGATGCGCTTAACCTCACCCGACATCCCCCATATCAATTGACAGATCCTAAAACGACCAGCTGCTCGCTGTCTTATCGGGGAATCCCCCCTCCCATTGTCATTACAAAGGACGTTTTGTAGGAAAAGTCTCGTTTTTTGGGCCTCCCTGTGCGACTCCTCGAAGCTCGTTGGATATGTCCTCTGCCTCTTTTTCTCTCCAACGTCCCATTTCCTCCTTGCTTCCCTTGGTCTGCCTCCTTCTACTCTCCCTCCTTCTCGTCACCACAAAGGCCTTCACTTGCAGCCCCGCCCATGCCCTCTCTGAAAGCGTAGGGCCAAACGGGCTTTGTGAGTGCAACCCCGGGTGGTACGGCCCGACTTGCGAGATATGCACGACGGACCAGGCATGTGGCATTTTGTTGAGAGACTCGGATGGAATATGTCGCAACGACACATTCACAGCCATCCGAGAGAGCTTTGGTTGGTGTGCCATTGCGAATGAGGACGTGACGAATTTGATCCATGGGGACGGCTTTGTTCAGATTTATTACGCTGCCAACGGCACCTTCTTCTTCGACTTCGTCAAGCGCCGAGGCGACGGCGACTATCTTTCTTTGTTCCGATGCCACAGCAAGAAGACGAAGGTGACGGAGGACCCGAAGCTGGGCCAAGTCAAGTACAGCTCGCCTGACCTGGTGTGCAACATGACTTGCGTGATTGGCAGCGATAGGACATGCACTCAGGGCCTCTCGGGCATTGTCGACCAGGTGGGGGCCAAAGGCGGGAGTAAGATCACCTGTGACCCGGCGGCCAGGACGTGCGACGTGCAGGAGGCCACGCTCGATCTGTTCTTGGGCGGTGTGCAAACCACGGGGTGCTATATGAGTGAATGCGCCCGGAGAGGGGAAACGGTTGTTGTCTCTACGGGTTCCTTCGCCAACATTGCTCGACAACCGCCCGCCCAACAAGTGTCGTACATTCTGGGTTTGGCCATGCTGGTAGCGACGCTCGTGATCTTGGTCCTGGCTTCGAGCTATTCATGGAAGTCGGGCGGGTTCTCCGGCAGCCATGCAGGGGCGGTGCGCCTGTTGGCAGGAAAGATGACGGGGAACAAGGGAGGCTTTGTCGCGGGCATGGCTGAGACAGACCAAGGGAAACACGCGGAGGGAGGAGGGCTACCCATGGCGTCGCCGGGAGCTCAGAGGTTGCGCGAGGAAGAAGCGGGCGTCTTGCCCGGGTCTTTGGGAGGGGCCGGCATGGCCATGGCCGCCGCTGCGGGGGGTCTTGGGACGCAGGGAAGTGGTGTAATCGGCGGCGCGGGGCTTGGGGGAAAGAAGAGCAAAGCCTGCCCCGTGGTGTGGGACGGCGTGACCTACACGGTGGCGGGCAAGCAGGTGTTGAAAGGCGTCTCGGGGTATGCCCTGCCGGGGGAGCTCTTCGCGTTGATGGGGCCATCCGGGTCGGGGAAAACCACTATGATCGACATCTTGGCCATGAAAAACAAGCGGGGCCAGGTCGGGGGCCGCGTGTACTACGGTAACGGCCTGAGAAAGGCGTACGGGGAGGACCCCAGCGCGGACGAGCGTGTCCGGGAGAGTGTGGGCTTTGTGGACCAGGAGGACAATTTGATGGGCACGCTGACGGTCTATGAGGCCGTCCTGTTCTCGGCCTTCTTGCGCCTGCCTGATCGCATCTCGGTGGAAGGAAAGACGGAGCGGGTGTTGCAGGTCCTGCAAGACTTGCGGATCGCCCACGTGGCGGACTCGATGATCGGAAGCCAGGGCCGCCGTGGGATCTCGGGGGGGGAGAAACGACGGGTGGTGGTGGCGATGGAGATGGTGAAGGTGCCCGCGGTCTTGTTCCTGGACGAGCCGACCTCGGGTGTGGACAGCCTTAATGCGGCCTTGCTCGTGGACTGCCTGAGGGGGCTGGCCCGGCGGAATGCGACGAACGTGGTGATGACCATCCACCAGCCCCGCAGCAACGTCTTCGCCGGCTTCGACCGGATCCTCGTCTTGAACCAGGGAGAAATGACCTGGTTTGGGAAAGCGAAAGAGGTGGATGCCTACTACGCCTCGATTGGCCACAGCATTCCCAGCCACTACAATCCGGCGGATTTCCTTATCGATGTCTTGTTCACTGCAGAAGGGGGAGAAAGGGAGGCTGGAGAGAGGCGGAATCCGGTAGCGACGGGGGAAAGCAAAGGCAAGTGGTGGCCTTTGCAGGTGTTTGGGATGAAGAAGAGTCTGGCGAGCGGATTGGAAGGCGCAGAAAATACGCGAAAAGAGGTAGAATTGGCCCATGGTTGGGGCAAGGAGAACGGGGCGGGTGTCGGGAAGGCGGGCGGGGCGCCTGCCTCAGAGACGGCGGGGTCGCGGCCATTGGCCTCCCGTCTGGCCCCTGGACCGTCGCAATCGGTGCGGGTAGACATGGGGGAGGAAGGAATGGAGGAGGAAGGAATGGAGGGGGGGGGAATGTTGCAGGATTCCGCTTTCAAGCACAACACACGGGAGGAGGAAAGAAGGGAAAGGGAGGACGTGGGGGTCTCCCCACCGACGTCCCTGTCGGGTCCATTCTTGCGGCATCACACCAACAGCAGCAGCAGGAACAGCACGAGCTTGAGCGGGGCAGAGGAGAGGCCGGATGCCGCTGCTGCCCACAAGCTCGAGCATGCGTCGGAAAAACCGAGTATCAACCCCTTCGCGGAGGCTTTCCGCCGCTCGGACGCCTACCAGGCCTTGGTGGTCGATATGGCCTCGCTGTTGGGACCTCGGGGGAAGGACGGGGAGACGGGTCTGGAGGGCGAGGGCGAAGGGAGTAACTCCAGCGGGAGCGAGGGGACCTTGGTGACCCTTTCTCCCGTCGAACACTTGGAGGAGGACGGGAGCCAGGGGGTGAAAGGCGTGGATCCTGCCGCCAGGGCGTCAGGCCTCGGAGACCCGTCTCGGGTCTCGTGGAGGGCACGCGCATGGAAGGGTCTGCGTCGATGGTGCTGGGAGATCGGTGTCCTGTCCCATCGATCCGTGTTGGATTTGGCGCGAAATCCGGTTCTTTTCTGGAGCCATGCGGGGGCTACGGCCTATTTCGCGGTCATCTTGGGGATCGTGTACTTTGACCTCTCCATGTCTTCCCTCCAGGCCATCCAGAACCGTCTGGGCGCCTTTTTGCTGTCGTGCGTTTTCCTCTGTTTCACGAGCGTGAGCGCGCTTCCCCTGTTTTGGCTGGAAAGGAACCTGTATCTACACGAGCAGTCCAACCGCTTCTACATGGCCAGCGCCTACTTTGTCTGCAAGGTCTTTTTCGACCTGATCCCTCTACGCGTCGTTCCCACGGTCCTTTTCGGGTCCATAACGTACGGCATGATCGGTCTCCGGCCCGGGTTCCAGCATTTTATCATCTACCAAGCCTTTTTGGTCTTGCTGGTTTGCACGTCGGCCCTGATCAACCTGATCATCGGCATGCTCACGCGGCACATCATGAGCGGGATCCTCATCGCCACCATCGTCATGATCCATTTCTTGATGCTCACCAACCTCTTCGTCAACTTCGATTCCATGAGCGTGAGTTGGTTGAAGTTCTTGCGCCGTGTCTCCTTTTTCAATTACGCCTATGAAGGTACGTGTCTGAGCGGAGGAGGAGGGAGGCGAGGGAAGGAAGGAAGGAAGCAAGGGGCGACGTGGTTTTGGTTCATGCACGTCGCTTTCAGGTCGTACATTGGTAATCATAGTCATGCTGATAAGCTTCCTTCCCTTCCCTCCCTCTCTTTGCGCAGGCTTGAGCGAAAACGAGCTGGTAGGGCGACGTCTCGAGAACTTTGCCATCAGCACCGGGTCCGGCGTCCTCCATGAGCTTGGTTTTTCCACCACCGCCATGTATTTTGATCTGATGTCGCTGATGATCTACTTGTTGGTGACCCTTGCCCTGGCGTTCATTGTGCTCAAGGTATGCGTGCGTGAGCAGCGCTAGCAATTGAACATTATAATTGGAGAGGAGAGGACTATCAGAGAGTCTATGTAAGTAAAGCAGACTGTGCAAGCCTTTAAACGGATGGCCGGATCCCGAAGAGAGGAGAAGAAAGTGTGTCGAATGGTTGAGAGCAAAAATGATGATTTAAGTAGGGCCAAGTGCGGAAAAGCACGTGTGAGGCGGGTAAGTCCACCCCACACCCTGAAACGTCACAGATGTAGATGATGAAGTACAATTGAAGATGGTCAAAGCGACACTGAGGCTGGTTATTGTTCTGTTAATTTTTCATTTGGTGATAAATTGCAGTAAGGCTTTACAGCGCACAGCTGTCCATATAAAGATTCGGCTACAGCTTTTCCAAATTCATGTTTGTATCTTCATTCCATACACTAAAAGGGCACGCTATTTGTTCGGTGAAGAAAGTCATTTTAGACTAAATAGAGAGGACAGTGGTCAGGAGGATACTGCAAGAACATGCAGCCACGACATAAACTTCATGAGAAAGCGAGGGCGGACGTGCGAAAAGCGAGGAGTTCTGCCTTCCACTCTGTCCACTAACACCTAGAACGAAGCATACCAGTCAAACACTGGAACATCGACCTTGTTTATTTCCATGCGGGGCATGAAGCCACTTGAGACACTTAAGTTATGTGCTGTAAGGGACTGTCTTTGTCTAAACGAGATACCTGCAGGGGCTCAAGGCGTACGTCACTCATCCCCCTTCGCGATTCTGGCTTTCTTTTAATAGCATTCATAGTCCTCACCGTAATTGTTTCGAACCTCAAACATGTACAGCTCAAGTCGAAATCATGCGTGGGCAGTATTTCGTCTTGCTTCGGCATGCACGTCCCCGCATGTTCGCATTATCAACATCAACAAAGCCGGCGTGCCACCGTCCTTGCCCTCCCCGTCAACTTTCCACGAATGGGGCAGGGAAAAACACACCTCCCCCTCCCGTGGAACCTCCTCCGCCCCAGAAGCCATTGCCGGATGCGTCAGTGGTAGAGCCTGCGCCTGGGTCTGCGTTTTACTACAAAGCTGTAGCCGTGGTGTTGGGCTTGGGGACTGGTTACGCCATCGCCAACTATACAGATCAAGGCCTAGGATTTATATGGCCGAATCCGAAAAGAGAAGCGACCGCTCGTGGATACACGACCGATGCCAGTGTTACAAATTGGTCAGCCACCCACGCGGTGGAGCCAAAGAGGTACTACGAGCCCAGCAGTGTCGAGGAGCTCGAGGCCCTGGTCCGAGACGCCCACGCCAAAGGGCAACGGATCCGCCCTGTCGGCACGGCGCTTTCCCCCAACGGCATTGGCATGGATGAGGAGGGAATGGTGTGCTTGAACCACCTAGACAAAATCATACAAGTGGATGCGGAAGCACAGACGGTGACTGTACAAGCCGGTGCCCGTGTCAGCCAGGTCTTGGAGGCATTGGGGCGGCATGGATTGACCCTGCAAAACTTCTCTTCTATCCAGGAACAGCAGCTCGGAGGCTGGACCCAAGTCGCCGCGCATGGCACGGGGGCCTCGTTGCCGACGGTGGAGGAACAGATTGTGCGGATGAAGGTGGTGACTCCAGCGAGCGGGGTGATGGAACTGAGCGAGACGCGTGACTCGGAGCTCTTTCGCCTGGCCAAGGTGGGTCTCGGTGCCCTGGGCGTGGTCTCAGAATTGACGCTCAAGTGCGTCGCTCAGCACGAGCTGTTGGAGCACACATACGTGGTGAACAGTCTGCGCGAGCTCAAGCGAGACCATCACCGTCTCCTGCAAAGCTACCGGCACGTCCGCTATATGTGGCTGCCGCACACGGAGAGCGTCGTGGTCGTGGTCTCCAATCCTTACGAGGAGGGAAAGACCGCCCTCCCGCTTTCCTCCCACCGTCCCCCTGTGCCTGTCGATGCGAAACTGGCTACCCTGCGGGCCCTTCTCCTGTCACACCCTTCCTCCCGCCTCTCCCCCGCCGAAATCTCCTCCCTGGGCTTCACCGAGCTGCGCGACGCCCTTTTGGGCATGGACCCTCTGGATTGGCGGTGGGTGGCGCGTGTGAATGGGGCGGAAGCCCGCTTCTGGGAGCAAAGTCAGGGGTACCGACGGGGACCGTCGACCGAGATCCTGGGCTTCGACTGCGGCGGGCAGCAGTGGGTCTTGGAGGTGGCTTTCCCCATCGGGCCACTCCCGGCCTTGGAGTCGGTGGACACGGGGAAGGGCGGGCGCCGGAGGTGGTTTTCGCTAGGGCAGGAGAAGCGGAGAATGCCAGAGGCCGCGACGCCGGACTTGGACTTTGTGGACCGGCTCCGGAGGCTGATCCGGGAGAAGAACCTCCCCGCCCCCTGCCCAATCGAGCAGCGGTGGACGGCCAGCAGCACGGCGCCCATGTCCCCGGCGTACAGCTCGGATCGGAACGCCGTCTTCAGCTGGGTGGGCGTGATCATGTACCTTCCCCCCGGGCAGGAGCCGGAGAGGCGGGAGGAGATCGGGACGGCGTTTCGGGAGTACGTGGAGGCGATGGAGCCCCTCTGCGAGGAATTCGAGGCCTTTCCCCATTGGGCAAAGATCGAGGTCCCGGAGGAGGCAGGTCGGAGGGAGCGATTGAAGGCGCGGCTGGCCAAACGCTACCCTGTTCCGGCCTTTAACTATGTCAGGAAGGGGTTCGATCCCAAGGGCGTGTTGGGCAACAAGACTGTTGACGTGCTTTTTGCGGATGGGGAGGGCCAGTGAGGGAGGAAAGGAGGGAGGGAGGGAGGGCGGCGTTGGGAGGACGCGGGGCGCAAGCGGTTCCAGAGGGCTTTGGGTTGATATGTGGCATGAGTACTGGTGTATGCCGGGCTCAGAAAAGGGTGATGTCTATTGGGCAGTGGGAGGATTCGTGTGCTACCTGAAAATGTTCCTCAATTCTTCAAATTTTAAATACAAGCACTACTTCACATCGCGGACCACCACACAGACACGGCCACGCCCTTATTTTCTTGCTCGTCCTCCTCGCTTGCTTTCTACCGAAAAACGAGCCATCGCTCTACCGACTTTGCCTCCCCCACCCCCCTGCCTCTCTATTCTCTGCGCTCTCAAGGGACGGCTGGCCTCATGCAAGCCGCAAATGAATCCGTCCGCGGCCGGACCGCAAGCGAGCGAGCGCCCGCCAAAGCCGGCGCCATCCCCCTCCCCCACCCAGGGTCACTCCTTCGGCCCATACCCGTCTCGCCAGCCGCCAGGGCGTTCCCTATCCCCCTTACTTGAGCTCTTTCGCCGCGAAGACCGTGTACGCCTCGTTGACGCTCGTGAACACCTGTGCGGGAGAGGAGGGGAGGAACCCGGAATCCGTCAGCAGAAGAGACGGGACCCCGCGGGCACGACAGGGCTGAACATCCACGCCACGCCGAGCCTTCAGACCCCAGCCTTCCCTCCTTCCCTCTCTCCCTCCTTCCCCCCACCTTCTCTGCCACAAAGCGTTGCTCTGCCGAGCCCGTCACGTTCTTGTCCGGATGGACCACAAGCATGGCCTTCCTGTAGTAGAACTTAACCCGTTCGGGCGCCATCAAGTCCCCGAGGAAGACCGGCTTCCAGGCAGAGTCCGCCCACAGGACCGTGTGCATGGTGGAGAGCAGGCTGCGAATGTTGCGGAGCTTGCCTCCTGCCGCGGGCGGGTCGCGTGCCCACTGTTCCAGACGCGGCCCCACCCGCTGGCGCAAGGCGTCTGCCTCTTGCTCCTCCTTGGCCGCCTCCGCCTGCTTCGTCGTCGTCGGTTGCATGAAAAAAAGCTCCTCCGGTGTGGCAGGTGGGGGGGAAGGGCCCTTGGGGGGGGGAGTGGGGCCGCCCCGGCCGCTGCCGGAGGGGGGGA
>Ga0102934_1002571_pt1 | contig 12535 bp, 8 predicted proteins | sample SalPonR2_A_D1_MG_FD_78175 | JGI IMG/M metagenome (GOLD analysis project Ga0102934, IMG submission 78175) | Salt pond soil microbial communities from South San Francisco under conditions of wetland restoration - Salt Pond MetaG R2_A_D1_MG | ecosystem: Environmental > Aquatic > Marine > Intertidal...
GAGGCTGTGCGCAAGCCTTGGTGGGTGGATGGTTCGACGGCCTTGAAGCCTTCGCTTGGGACGACGTGTCGCTAAAGACGCACAATGCCACGCCATGGGGCTTGATGTCCTTCCCTCTGGCCACCATGACTTTTCCTGGCCCCAGCAGCGGCAACGTGAACGGCCCTGTAATACTGCAGCCCTTGGATGTCATGGTCTCGAATGCAACCGAGACGCCACCGCCTGGTCCTGAGAGTGTGTGGACACGGCCCGTCCTGGGCATCAACACGTTGCTGCATGTCCCGAGGTTTTCTGATTGGAGCGGTGGGGATGCTACACGCGATGGCTTGGGCGGCGTTGCTGTTTTATTCGGAGGGAAAATAACTCAGGTGGGCAATGTGGGGGCGCTTCAGTTCCCGAAGAACAGCCACTATCACCTTCAAGAAGGCTCTTCATGGTTCAAAGGGGTCTCGGAAGCGGCTGTGGAGGCTCAGTCACTAATAAGCATGAAAGATGCGGATTTGCAAGGGCCTGAATGCTGGGAAAGCGAGACAGAGAGCTTGCTACGGTCGGAAGCTCTGGGATTGCCGGTGGGCGGGCACGGCGCGAGCATGAGTTTTTGCTGCTTCGTGGGGTCCCTATGCCCATTTGAGGGTGTGGCAGTGCTATGTCCTCTAGAAGGGGGCTACTTTTGCCTTCCGAATATGACGCGACCCGAGTGTTGTGCCGAGGGTCACTACTGTCCAACGCCCGGAGTCGTGATGATATGCGAGCAGGGAGGGTACTGTCCCGTCGGAAGCAGCGCCATCGTGCCCTGTACTTGGTGGATGTGGTGCAGGAAGCCTGGACTCAAGCGCCCCGATAAGATAGCAGCAGGGGTAGTAGCCCTTGTTCTTGTCTTCAGCACATTTGCGGCATTGGCAGTCTTGAACAAAATCTTTCTTCGTTGTCGTTTTTACTACCGCCAAAGCCGCGACACGGAGAGGCGAAAGCGAGGCCTTTTGACTAGTCGAGGCACGCATTATCAAGAGCTGCACGAGCCCTTGTTACAGATTAAAGAGATCTTTGATCGCGAAAAGGATGGTGAAAAAAACAGTGACAACATCAGCAGCGCCAATCACAGCAACAAAATCAAACAAACCCAGACAGCAATATCCACGCTAGGGTCGACGAAATCGACCACAACCCCCCTGCGGTCTGCAAAGAGGAACAGCATTAGCGGGGAAGAGGAAGGCCCTGGTGTCGCCCGCCCAAGCCTTGGTGGCCGTTCAAGCGTAGGGCCCGTGCTGCGGGAACGGCACAAGGTGGACCGCATAGACCTGCAGTTTCGGGATTTGACTGTGGAGCTACCCGGCGGCCGGCGCAAAGTGCTGAATGGAGTGACGGGTGGCTTCCGCTCTGGGCGTGTGACGGCGGTAATGGGCCCGTCAGGATGCGGCAAAACCACGCTAATCTCAGCCCTTTCCAATCGGCTAGGACTGGGCACAAGGGTAATAGGCCGGACCTTTATCAACGGAAGTCCCGAGTCCTCTACAGCCCTGCATGACGTCATGGGTTTTGTCCCGCAAGATGATATTATGTACGAAGATTTGACTGTCAAGGAAAACCTTCTGTACTGCTGCCAACTCCGCGCGGATCCCAGCATGAGCCGAGCCGAGCAGCGGCAGCATGTGAATCGTGTTATCGATTCATTGGGCCTTTTCCCGAGCCGGCACAGCCTTATCGGATCAACAGAGGACCGTGGGATCTCGGGCGGCCAGAGGAAGCGAGTGAACGTGGGCATGGAACTGACGAGCAAACCTCTCGTGCTCTTCCTCGACGAGCCCACGAGCGGACTTGACAGCACAACTTCCGCCGAACTCATGCAGTATCTGCATCGTCTTACGGGCACGGGGCTGACCATTGCAGCAGTCATACACCAGCCTCGCATTGAAGTCTTTCTCGGCGTCGATGACGTGATTTTCTTGGGACGTGGTGGCCGAGTAGCTTACTACGGTTCCGCACGGGACGCTGTACAATATTTTACTGAGCAAGGCTTTCCTTTTGAACCAACTGTAAATCCAGCCGATCGCATCCTTGATATCATCACGAAAGCCGACGACTCCCTTTACGAGGCCTGGCAGATATTTTCTTCTTCCTCCGCGAGGAATGGCTCAGACCTGCGACGAGGGGATCTATTCGGATACTGGGTTCCTTCGGAAGCAGGCAACGTCGGCGACGACGGAGTCGACGGCGCTGAGGATTGGAGGCGCTCCCTCAGCACGGGTAGCAGCAGCAGTGGGAGCAGCATCTACCGATCTGGGTGCCATACTTCGGCGTCTCAGTATGGTGGGAAAAAAGAGCAATATCAACACAGTCAGCGGTGGAACATGGGCGGAAATTTCGCAATTGAGGGCCGGCGATACACTACCATGCAGATGGACTCGCTGTTGGGGGTGGTCTATGAAGAACAGCTTCCGCAACGGCGATATCCCGCTTTTTACTCGCAAGTGTGGAGCTGCTTGAGCCGCAGCCTGGTCCAACAGCACAATAATCTCGGGGTCGTGAGACAAGACTTAGCCATGCTGATGGTTTTCGGTTTGCTTGTCGGCCTGTTTGACCTTGGTGTCAAGCAGTACGAGCTTTCAGTCCTCTGCATGGGCCTAACTTCTACGCTAACAGGCGTTCGATTCTTTTCTGCTGAACGTGTGGTGTTTTGGCGGGAGTGCTCGGCGGGTATCTCAATTCCTGCGTACTTCCTGGGCAAAGTCCTCTCAGCGTTACCGTGTACAACGCTGTATCCCCTGGCTTATCTCTCCTTTTACTACAACATGGGTTTCCCGCGTGTTTCCTTTATTTTCTACTATCTGATCCTCCTTTGGGCGGCGTGGGTCTGCTTCGGCGTGGGAGTCATCATGTCCCTGCTTCTTGAGCCCAAGAATGCACAAATTGGTGGCGTAGTCATCGCTCTTGTGGGCTTCCTCTTCGGCGGCCACACCCCAGATGTGAAAACCTTGCAGACGAGCCTTCCCGGCAAGATGGGAATGTGGCTTTCGTATGTCCGCTGGTCCATCGGTGCTCTATTCCTGCAGGACGCCTCACTCGCTCCGCAATGTCAAGCTCTAGCCTCGGTGGGTGCATTGGCCTCTGAAGGATTCGTCAGTGAAGCCTTGACTCAGGGCACTCTTCCTCAAAATTTTGAAGCCCGGGTGGTGGACACAGAGGTCGCGCATTGCCAGCAGATGCTCATCAATATTTGCATCCTCTATTTGGGCACAGCAATGGTCCTTATGTGGCTCTCGGGCAGGTATCGAGCTCGCATGATTGGATGGGACTATTTCAAGGTAGGCTTGAAGCAGTGGCGTGCGCGCCTTCGCGATCGTTTTTACGGTTTTTTGCAGCGGCATCAAGACTGGTTACCTCGATGGGTCATTTCCTTGGCTGTGGCTCGGCAGCACGGTGCCAGGACGGGAGACTTGTACGATAACGATAACGAGGAGGAGGCTGAGATATTTGAGGACTGGGAAGAGGGCGACATTGCTGATACGGGGAGAAGGGAGCGCGAGAAAGAGGGACACGATGTGACGCCAGCACGGACAGCGGAAGCGGTTGTAAATGTTAAGTCGCGGAGTAGCAGTGAAGGTGGAAACGAGGTCGCGGGATTACTTCGGATACCCCCAAAAAGCATAGGTACACCGCCCCCGACCTTGTCAGCCTCTTCACCACCTCATCGAGAATCTGATCAATGCGATGGTAGAGGCGCGAAGAAAGAGGAAGATGGACACGCACCGGAACAAGTTTGAGCTAAAGAACGTGAGGAAAGTGAATAAAGCTGTTTATACCCCCCTTGTTTCAGATAAATGTGCAGGACATCACATTATAGACTGGAATAAGGCGAAGCATAGGCGCAATTGAGTGCGCAATTCAGAGTGGAGCTCAAGAGCTATCGTGGCAAAGCAATGAGAGTGAAAGATTGCACGGTGCCGATGTTCTTTGAAAGATGATGCTTTCGAGCCCCGAGTTCATAAGCTGAGGGGAGACTTAGGGAGCCTACCCATTTATTTCTTTATCAAAGAAGGCCAGCAGATCATCCACTTTCATCCGCGTCTGTCTTGTGCTGTCTCGCTCCCTCACCGTGACAGAGTCGTCTTCCAAGGTGTCGAAATCCACAGTGATACAGAAGGGCGTGCCGGCCTCGTCCATCCGCCGGTACCTCCGACCGATTGCTCCGCTCACATCCCAAAACACATTGTACCGGCGCTTGAGCTGGTCGTATATAGCGCGAGCTTTTTCCATTATCTCAGGCTTATTCTTCACCAGAGGGAAAACGCCCACCTTGATGGGAGCCATAGACGGGTGAAACTTGAGGACAACTCGTTTCTCGCCTTCGATCTCATCCTCAGCGTACGCGGAGCATATGAGTGCCAGGAAGAGGCGATCCACTCCGATGGAAGGCTCGATTACGTGTGGCACGTAGCGGCGCTTGTTGGCCTCGTCGAAGTACTCCATGGACTTGCCCGATGAGGTCTGATGCTGAGTCAAATCGTAGTCTCCTCGTGCAGCGATGCCTTGGAGCTCAACTTGCCCGAACGGGAATCGGAAGACAATGTCAGTGCACGCCTTAGCGTAGTGGGCGAGGTCGCCTTTGAGGTGCACATCCCTTCCCATCAGATCTTCGCGCATGCCGATGCTCTTCAGCCATTGCCAGGCCGTTTCGATCCACTTGTTGTAAAAGTCTGGCCAAACCTCTTCCTCAGGTGGAATGAAGTACTCGATCTCCATCTGCTCAAACTCCCTCGACCGGAAGATGAAGTTGCGGGGAGTGATCTCGTTACGGAATGCCTTACCGATCTGAGCGATCCCGAAAGGCACTTTGACGCGACCAGTGCTCTGGACGTTCTTAAAGTTGGTGAAAATACCTTGCGCTGTCTCTGGCCGAAGGAAGGCCGTGGAGGAGGCGTCGGCCAGCGCGCCCACGGAGGTCTGGAACATGAGGTTGAACGCTCGCGGCGGCGTGAGGGACCCCGGCTCCCCGGTGGCTGGGGAAGGGATCAGCGCCATCTCGGCCACTGTAGCCTTGGTCATATCTTTGATGTCAAGGGGAAATTTGATCGTCCCCTCTTTTCCGGCCTTTTTTTTCAACTTTTCTGCTAGCTTCCTCGCTTCGCCGTGCAGGTCGCCAGAGTCCAGAAGAGCAATGTACCCAATCACCTCCCCGTCCTCCTGCAGCTCCACCTTGGTGAAATAGAGTTGGTCGGCACGGTAGCGCAGCTTGGACACGCGGCAATCAACCATGGGGTCCACGAACCCGGCGACGTGACCGGAGGCCTCCCACACCCGGGGGGAGGCGATGATGGAGGAGTCGAGACCGACCATATCGTCACGGCTGTGCACCATGTCCCGCCACCAGCGTTGCTTGATATTATTCTTGAGCTCCACTGTTATGAACGATAGAGGAAGAAAACCTATCCATCAAGAAGGGCACATTTTCTAGATGGTGCATGCACTGAACTTACCACCCAGGGGCCCGTAGTCGTAGAACCCATTGAAGCCATTATATATCTCGGAAGATTGGAACACGAAACCTCGTCGCTTGCAGACGTTCACAATATCCTCCATGTTGTATGTAGAAACAGTGGTATCTTCATCTGGGGAGGTAACCAAGAGCTCTTTTGTGGGAGGCGCCCTCGAAGGCGTGCGGACCAAGCCTCTTCTTTGCTCGGCTGTCCGAAAGACGCGGCCAGGTATCTGACCTCCTCCTCGTCCCAGAAACCCAGCATTTTGTACATTTGAGAAAGCAGAAGCGATAAACGATCCTTTGTGAAAGTAGGAGAAAGATATCCCGAGAAATAATGCAAATTAAGCCAGGGCAGAGTCCTAGCACGGGGTACGTACGCTTAAGTAGTATCCAACCCATTCCCCTACGACATCCTTACGTGTTGTACTCAGCATCAATACTGCAAAGACCAAGGAGGTTCGTCGTTTTGGGCCCACCATCTGCTGATAAACCAGGATCTTACCAAAGGTCACCTGTGATCGTGTGGTGTAAGCAATTGAGGACCGCCATGTTGCCTCTCGCATATCGCCTTCCTCAGACGAAATCAGGCACGGAGTAATCAACGGGCGATGACGCTCGAGCCTTCGGGGACAATATCCGCCCGAGAATGCCTCTGACCACCTCAGTTCTCTCATGAAAGGCTCTCAACTTCATTCACATGACTCTGCAGACGAGGGGATCGTCGCCTTCAAGTCTATCAACTCGCAAGCCAAGCCGTAGCCGATGACGGGACCCCGACTGCCTCTGTTGAGGAAGCAGTGCCTTTCTGTAGCCGGCCTTCTGGTGCTTATTGCCCTCACGCAAGCCTTTGTCCCTACATCTGTTTCAAAGATTAAGTCAGGTGAGAAGTGGTCATCTCGGGAGATGCCTGTTAATTGCGTGATGCTTGCGCGCTCGGTTTTGTTGAGGAGAAAATTGGAGCATGTAGTATCTTCCTACGTGCTCATGACGATCACTCCGAGGACCAATTTTGCGAGCGATGCTCATTCTTAAGCACACTGGCATTTTTAAAATATATATACAGTGCGTTACGTAAGTGGTCCCAAGGGCAGGCCCCTCATGATGGCAGGGGAGAGTGGTGTGCTCAAAGTGAGTGGGGAAGAACTCGAGAAGCAATTAGCGGAAGTGGGAAGCCCGGTTCTCCTGGATGTGTACGCACAGTGGTGCGGCCCCTGTCAGATCCTAGCGGGGGAGCTCGATAAGGTTAAGGGTTTGTACAAGGACAAGTTGAGAGTGTTAAAAGTAGACTCGGACGAGGAACCCCGCATCGCTTCTGCCCTGAAGGTGTACGGCCTGCCCACCATTTTCTTCATCCGAGAAGGCCAGCTGATTCACCGTGTGGAGGGTGCAATGCCTGCTTCTGAGCTGACAAAATTGGTGAATCATTACTGTTTCGGGGCGCCGGAAGAGGAGATTAAGGATGTCTAACTGGGTCAGCAAGACTTTGGAGGAGGGGCAAGAAGGGAATGATGGATTCCGCACGGGAAGGGGACACCGTAGATTGTAATACACGTGACGCAAACGTTACTGTACATATGGATGGAGGATGATGGAGGTCGAGCGGTTGTCCCTCGGTCACGCGAGGAGGGCGGGAGCCGGATAACGGCAAGAAGGGGGAAAGACGGGCTTGGGGCCCACGGAAAGCATGGTGGTATGGCGGGAATAGCGAAAACAATAAATCGATAGCCCGAATCTGAGGCCCACATTCGGGCTCGGCTTCTTCATCCATTGGACTTTCCTCTCGGCTGTGTCTTGTCCGCCTCTTGCCTGTGTATTTTTCTCTTACGCTCTTCATTTTGGTCTTTGCTATCGTGACACGAACAAGCTTGTTACAGCCTATCGCCTTCATCTCTCTCATCTTTCAAAAGTTAGACCTCTCGGAACACTCTCAGACCGTCCCCGCCCCTTTCGCAGAGGCAGAGGCCGCCGCCTCCTCCGGCTCGGGTTGTCGAAAGGTCTCCATGGGCAGCGTTCCCTCCACGCGCGCCTGCAACAGTTCTCGGATGGTCGTCTCCTCCACTGGGCCCGCGTCCTCGGCGGGGGATACGTGGCAAACCTCCTTGCCGATGTCCAGGAGCACCAGCCGCGGCTTGTTGGCCTCCGCCTTGGACTTCAGAAATTTGTCCTTCGGATTCAGCTGCTCCAACCCGGCGATGGAGCGGAGGGCCTTAGAGAATGTTGAGATCTCCTGGGCATAATAGAAATTGAACCGGTGCGCCGCGTCCTCAGGCGCCAGCTTGTTCTTGGCAGTGAATTCCTCGGCCACAGCTTGCATGGCCGCCACCATCTTCGCCTGGGCATCGGCCGATGCGCCCTCCATGAAGAGAACCAAGGAGGGCTTCTGCGCGATACCGTCGAAAGAATAGGAAATCTCGTTCAAGGGCTGCGGGTACCAGGGAAACTTGGCGCCCTCCGGGTCTTTGAGGACGAAGTCTCGGCCCTTGCTTGTGATTACCTCCCGCTCCTCGTCCAGCAACACTAGCGTCGGCAGCCCCTTCACCTCCAGCTCCGTCATGAGGAGCGAGCGAGCCGTCTTATCCTCGTAGGGCAGGCTCAGCCATGGCATCTTCGCGAAGTACTCCTTAAATTTCTCCTCCGTCTCGTCCATGGAGACGAACACCACCTCCAAGTCCTTCCCCTGCGCCCTAACTTTCTCGTAGGCCTCCACCAGCTTGGGCGTGAACTCTTGGCATGGCTTGCACCAGTTAGCCGAGAAGTAAAGGGCAAGAACTTTTTTCTTCGCAACCTCGGCGGCTGGCACGCTCCGGTCCTTGCTAAGGAAGGTAGAGCCGAGCATCTGGGAGAGAGTTTTCGGGTGCCACGGGAACCCCTCTTTGTCGATAAGCATGTACGTAAACCCCTTCTCATTCAAAACCTGAGCCTGCTCGTCCACCACCACTGCGGCAGGGAGGTTCTGGATCTTGAAGGCCTTGTACGCGTCGCGCAGGCGCTCGGTAGCGTTAAAGGGCATGGCATACCAGGGCATGTCCTTCATGTACGCTTGAAAGCGCCCCTCCTGGCCATCAGGCAGCGACATGAACACCACCTCAAAGTTGTTGCCTTTCGCCCGCTGCTCGGCGTAGACCTCCTTGAGTCCAGGAAGGACCTTTCCCGCCTTCATCTTCTCCAGCATCTGCTCCACCTGCTGAGCGTGGAAAAAAAGAGACGTCACCTTCCCGTCCAACACGTCCGCCGTTGCCACTTCCACAAGTTTCCCTTGCTTGGAATCATATTTGACAAGCTTCGGTCCCAGCAGCTTTGCGTAGGGATGCTCCTTCTGGCCCTCCGACAGCTTGGACTCGTCAAGCTCGACCACGGGCTCTACATCGAAAACCTCCTCAGGCTCTTTCTCAGCTTCCTCGCCGCTGCCATCAGCCTCTGTAGACGATGGTGGTGCCATTGTTGTTGTACCGCGTGCTATTTTGGGATCGCTCTTGCCACCCTTGATGCCGCTTTCGACAAATGACGGAGTGCTGCTTCCAACGGTGCTGCTGCTTGGAAGATGAGAGCGTTGTTGCTTCGGTGTCGACACGCGCTGCTGCTTGGCCTTGATTGCTCGTCGAGCAAACGATACACCAACACCTCCAACTGCTGCGACACTTGCGCCCACCAAGGCTTTCAAGGGCAAACCCCCCAGCCCAGGACCCTCCTCCTCCTCCTCATACTCCTCCTCAAAATCTGAAAACCGATTGAAGAATGCCGGAGGGCTAAGAGAAAATCGCGACGCCTCAACAGCGTGTAAAATGATTCCAAGAAGTAGGTACAAGCTGAGAGTCCTCATTGTCTGTGCACATGTGAAAGGAGGGGGTGAAATTTGAGTAGTATCATATCGTAGAACAGCAACAGCAACAAGGGGAGGGATGGATGACGTTCCTCGGAATTTTGGCGCGAACGGAAGCCTCCGCCGGCCCATAGCGTGTCCAACGGTTCCCTCAAAAACCACTCCCTTGCGGTGCTTTTTGGATGTATGTACCAGCCAAATTGACCCCATGTCCACTGAGAAACGAATTTAAAATAAGTTTGTGTAATTCCGAAAGCGATCTGTGGAAGAGAGTCGCAGCCGTTCAATATTTGCTATAAGACCATCATTTGGAGGAAGCCTCTCTGCGGCATTACGTAGTTGCCATATTCCCATGTTTGAAACTTGAGCAAAACTTTCAAGGGTGATGAGAGATAGGATGATTCTTGTTACTTAAGCAGACGCATTTTATAGGCACCGTGTTCTACTGACATATTTTCAATAGCTCGAAGCGCTATCTCATTGATATCGGACAGGGCGAAGGATGGCAAATAGAGGAAAGCAAGGTGCTCAGTCGAAATATGACCATCTGATCAAGCTTCTCTTGATTGGAGATAGTGGTAAGTGACAAAATATTTGTTGAGGGGCTAAATCTTAAGAAAAACTCTCTCCTGTACTCATTTTGTCCAAGTCCGTCTCTGATCTCTGTGGCCAGAGGCATACAACTCGGCATAGAAGCAATAGAGCAGAAAACACAACATCTTCGCACGAAATCATTTTCCGCTCTTGGTTTGACAGGTGTTGGTAAGAGTTGTCTATTGCTTCGGTATTCGGAAGACTCATTCACCCCTTCTTTCATAACCACTATCGGGTAAGTTAGTAGTTTTGTGTAACACTATTTTGTGGAATAAGATTTTTTGCAACGAAATGGATAAGTGTTCTATTCCATCTGACGCCTCGGCAACGCGCTTTGAGGAGCTTTCCTTTGTGCATTTTAACTTACGATTCAATTTTCTTTCCCATGAAGCATCGATTTCAAAATTAAATCTTTGCCATTGGAGGACAAGAAGCTCAAGTTACAAATCTGGGACACTGCCGGTCAGGAGCGTTTCCGCACCATCACAACCGCGTACTATCGTGGCGCGATGGGCATTCTTTTGGTATATGACGTAACAGACGAGCGCTCTTTTGCAAATGTAAAAAATTGGATGAGACAAATCGAGCAGCACGCTTCCGAAAGCGTCAATAAAATTTTGATTGGTAACAAGTGTGATGTGGACCCTGCTGATCGGCGCGTCTCATTAGAACAAGGAAGAAAACTGGCAGAGGAGTATCGAATTAAATTTTTCGAAACATCAGCCAAAGAAAATGTGAATGTGGACGAGGCCTTCTATACTGTGGCTAGGGATATTGCACTGAGGTAAGATCTTATCTTGCTCTACTACGTGGGGTCGATGCCGGAAACCGTAGACGATCCCTTCGATCACGAGACGAGCCCATCAATTGTTTTGCAGATATGTACTAAGAGTTTTAGAAATCCCACACCGAGATTTAATGGCCCCTTACAAAAATCTTGCACTGCAGGATTGATAATGAAGTTGATTTGACCGCCAGCGGCAAGAACGTCAAGATCGGGCCTGGAGTTGGTCCCGCAGGGGGCAAGGAGTGTTGCTAACCTGCACAAGCTGTATATTCCTTCGATGATAATGAATAAAACATGTCTTCTTAGTTCATCATGCGGTCTGTTTTACAATTACATGTACATGGTAGGAGGTGGAACAGCAAGCGAATTTGTAAACCCCGTCAAAATGGTCGAAACGATTCTGTAATCCATGATGCTCGAAAGTCTGCAGAAGAAAGATGTGACAGAAACCGAGGAGATCAATTGAAAAAAGCCAAAGCGGATCACGCAGGTCATTGTATAAAAAAACTCACTGGGTTGTGTTTTGGAACGGTAACCTCCCTGCCATGTCAGACGACAACCGAGGACAAGCTACCAAGCGGCCTTTGCGCGGCCCAACGAGCCGCTACCTGCCTCGTGACTTTCCATGAAGTACAACCCCTTCAGACACGAACAGGCACGCCTTCTATGCATTTTGACCGCCGCAGCTGCATTTTATATTGCTTTTGCGCCTCCCTCTTTTTCTTCACTGCTGTCTCCGCTGATTTGTGGGAAGTCAACTACGCTTTCATAATGGTTGGTGTAGCACGACGGAAGTCGCAAGCATTGACGACCACGGCGCTCGCATTTCGAGAGAGACGCGGCCTTGCTACTATATCTTTGCACAAATCGAAAACGCCTGCGCACGAGAATTGCGGTGGACTTCGTGAGAAATACGGCGATCCTGAACGGCCATTGCGCCTTGTCCTCGTCGGCCACAACCCCTCAGCAGCCGCGTGGCGTGACGGGCACTATTACTCCAATCCATCCAACAGAATGTGGTCATTGCTGAGAAATGTGAAAATCATTCCTGAGGGCTACACTGCCAAAGATGATGACCGCTGCCCCTCGACGTGCGGGATCGGATTCACGGACCTGGTGAGTGATCAGTGGTGTTACGTTGCGGAACTACTCCATATAATTCTATGCCTCGTGATGTTACCGTAATTTTGCCTGCCTCGTCATCTTTTGCTCCAGGGCTACGGGAACCCGGGCACAGATTCTTCAAATTTTAAAGCTCCTGTTTTGCACGCATGGCGTCGAAGTCTGTATCAGCGGTTGCTATCGCACGCGAGACGGGCGGGAGCACCCCCAAAGATTGTGGCATTCACAGGCAAACGTCAGTTCAGAGAACTTTTTTTCGATTCCAAAGCGTACAAATCAATATCTATTTCCTACGGCCTCCAGAGCGCCCGGCCCGACGGCTTCCCTTTCAATGCGGATGAGACAAAGCTATTCGTCCTCACGTCATCGAGCGGGGCGGCCGCCATGAGCAACGCTGCCCGTGAAATGCCGTATCAGGAGCTAGCCGAACTACTTAAGCAGATTCCTTGGGAAGTACCGCCATTAAAACCGCCTCCAGTGAGCTAGAAACCTGAATCCGGGCCCTCTGCTCTATTTGAATATGTTGCCAGCCTCGGAGCCCCATCCATCCTGGTGAAAACATCTCAATTATTTCTACGTGGCTCATTTTCAACTTCAATTTGCACATTTACTGTTGTTGTCATTCATTGCATGTGTGGTTTGGTTTTCAACTAACGTCTGTACGTTGCACTCCTTAACCCTCCGCCACCGCCGCCGGCCCCTCCCACCCCCCCCCCCCCCTCCTCCTTCTCTCACC
>Ga0102934_1002572_pt1 | contig 12534 bp, 9 predicted proteins | sample SalPonR2_A_D1_MG_FD_78175 | JGI IMG/M metagenome (GOLD analysis project Ga0102934, IMG submission 78175) | Salt pond soil microbial communities from South San Francisco under conditions of wetland restoration - Salt Pond MetaG R2_A_D1_MG | ecosystem: Environmental > Aquatic > Marine > Intertidal...
AGGAATAAACTTATAGTCGGCATTCCCCCGGACATTTTTAATAAGCTCAATACCATCCATATTGGGCATATTTAGATCAGTAATAATCATATCTACCTGACCTTGAAGTTTGTCTAAAGCATCTTGACCGTCTGAGGCCTCAACGACCTCATATCCGGCATCCTGCAAAGTAAAGCTGACCATTTGACGTACACTAGGGGAGTCATCCACAGTCATAATTTTCTTACTCATCGGACAAAGCCTCCCTGAGAAAACATGTTTTGACAGGACATCTCTGACAACATAAAAAATAACCAGCCCGAAGCATTGTATTACTTACAGAATCAGGCACCTGATCAACTATTCGAATATCCTTACTACCAGATTGAGAGCTTTTATGAGCAGAACATAAAAGCTGGATAATAGTAAGATCTGCTTCTGTAATCTGATTAAGACTTAGCTCTAAGTGAGAATAATTTTTAAAACCATCAAGGAGTTGACTACTAAGCTCAGAAGAAAATTCCACTGAACATTCCCCTTGAAGTTCAATCCGTTTTGTTTCAGGATCAGGGTTGGTGATATTCATCTTGCATCCTCCATTATCTAGAACAATTCTACATTGTCACCCAAGGCATCCTTTTCTTTTTGCTCATCTTCATCTTCATCAAAGAGATCCACATTGTCGTCCACTTCATTGTCAAAAAAAGATACATTGTCCTGGTTCATATCATCTTCTTCCTCTTCAAAGAGCTTCATATGGACCTGTCTCTCTGATTCCATAGTATATTTTTCCAGTATGGACCTGAGCCTTTCTGAGGGCTTAACTCCCTGCTCAGGGAGATATTGGGTCATCATGTCCTTTATTTCTCTTATCTCTTTTTTGGCCTCTTCAAAACGATCCAATACCTCATTTTCCAATTCCTTGTCTTCAACTATCTTTTGCAGTTTATCAATGAGATTTCTGGAGGTTTCCTGAATATATGACAAATGACTCTGTATATTATTATGGGTCTGCTGAAGGCTCTTGATTAACCTTTCAAAATCGGAAATCAAGGCACTTTCTTTAGAAGCCAACTCATTGGCTTCCCTGGCCTGAGATTGAAAATGCTCGGATTCAGAAATGATCTTGTTCAGTGAATTGGTAATCTCTCGGGTCTGTACTTTAGACTCAATAGACAGGCTGTGAATAGATTCGGCCAAAACCCCCATTGCTCGGCCGTTATCTCCAATATGGGCTGCTTGAACACTGGCATTCAATCCGATCCGTTCAATACTCACCCCAACTTCCTCTATATTCTCCACGAACACCCCCATTTCTTGAACAACTCCACCTACGACCTTCATTATTTCCACAACTTCATCCGACTTTCCGGAGGTCTTTCGCAAGGCCTGAACAACCTTAGTCATATCCATCTGAATCTTTTCCAAAACCGAATGGCCGTCTTGCTCCCCACTCATCTGCTGGATATCAGAAACAATATTTTGGATTTGCTCTATTATATCTCCTATGCTATTGCGGATATGATATAGGGCCTGAGAAAAACCTTCTTTAGAGGCATCTATATGAGATATTTGTAATTTACAGACATCGGTAATCCAGGAAAGTATTTCTATGTCTTCCTCTGAATTTTCTTGGCTGTAATCATGATCCTTAACTTCATTTTTGACTTCATTCATAACCTCACTAACATGTTGAATCTGCTGTCTTGTAATATCATGAAATTGGATCTTGGAAACAATTTCTCCGATCTTATCAGTTATCAACTCTGTATGACTGGAAAGCTTATCAATTAGTTGTGAAGATAGTCCTTGAAGATCATCTAGTTGAGACAAACCTTGTTTAATCTCCTGCATAAGATTTTGTGCATCGATATCTTGTTCCTGGGACAAGACTTCTGTCTTTTGACAAGCGACCTGAATATCTTCCTGGACCGATTGGGTCTTTTCCTTAATCTTCTGGGTTTCATCATCAGCTTGAAGATTCAATGTACTCACATCCTGTGCCAGAATGCCAAAGCCTTCTCCCTCTTGACCCAATCTGGCCGTTTCTACACGAGTAGATACTGACAAGACTTTGAGCCGTAAAACAATTCGTTCAAAGCGACTCAATAAGGAAGCAAGATCTAAAGTCACATTGTGGAGTAGATTAAGCCGATTCCAAATAGTTTCAGGATGAAATACCTGCCAATAGTTTCCAATTTCATGTACTTTTTGATTGAGTCCTCTTATAATCTGACTTTGATCTTCATTATTGACTTGATTGACTAAATGATTTGAGGAGGCAGACAAATCTTTTGACTCTTTATATCCCTCCTGAATAAGAGAACCAAGAGCCAAAAAATGCTCCTCTTTATCCGCAAAAAACTGCAACAGATCTTGAGACATTGTGCTCAAGCTTTCAGCCCATTGACGACAAAAAAGGCCACTCTGATTTGAGTTTTCCTCTTGGGTTTCTGATTCAGAAGGTAGCTCTTGATGAAACTTTTGGGATAATACATCAACAACTTTCTGAAGAGGTATATATTTCATAATCTTTCCAAGGCTTTTAACCAAGTTTGCTATTTGTTATTGCTAACTCAAAAACTTCCTGGTAGTAGTGTCTATTATGAAGTAGCCATCTAATTTTTGTCAAAGGAGAATTTAAAAAAATGAAAATACTTGGAGAATACGTAAAAAAACGGCGACAAGAGCTGCAGTCTAAGCATACAGGCTATTCCATTCGCAGTATGGCCAAAAGAGTTGGTCTGCACCATTCCTATCTGAGCAAACTGGAAAGAGGCGAACATACCCCACTGAGTGAAAGTAGGATTTTGGCTTTGGCCAGACAATTAGATGAAAATTCCGATGTCCTTTTGGCCCTTAGCGGTAAGCTGCCGGACCGTATTGTTCGTATGATCAAGGATAACCCAAATCAATTCATCAACTATCTCTATTATTTGGAAAACCAGAAAAGTAATGGTGACGAGGAGATGGATTCTTTGACCAAAAAAATGATCCACAGATCTAAAGAGTTAGAAGAATTGACCCGTCGATTACGTGATGAGATCCAAAGACGAAAACAACTCCAACAAAAGCTACAAAAAATAGAGAGCGAGCAAAGAACTATTTTAAACAACCTTTATGAGACAATTGTCATCTCCTTAGATAGCCAGATGAATATCCTTTGGATGAATCACAGACTTGCCAAAGAGTTTAAGACTGAATTCGACAATATTGTAAACAAAAAATGTTATCAGGCCTTGTTAGGGGCTAAAAAACCGTGTCAGAGATGCACTGTAAAGCAGGCCATGCTAAGCAAGGAGGTTCAGGAGGAACACTACTTTGAGTCCTCTGATGGACAAAAATGGCTGATGCGCAGTGTACCTATCCTGGATACACACCAAAAAGTCTTTCGAATCATACGTTTTGGTTTTAACGTCACTAGGCTTGAAAATACAAGACAGGTCTTAGCAGAGAGCGAACTTAGATGGAAATTTGCTCTCAAAGTCTCGCAAGAGGGGGTCTGGGACTGGAATATTCTTACCGGCCAGGTCTTCTTCTCCAGACATTGGAAGGAGATGATCGGTTATACAGAACAAGAGCTTGATGATCACATATCTGAATGGAAATCCAGAATCCATCCCAATGATTATAGACAAACCTTGGAAAAACTGCAGTCTCATTTACAAGGAGAGACAGATTTTTGTGACTGTGAGCACCGCATCCTCTGTAGAGACAGATCTTACAAATGGATCCGTGATCGGGTTATGGTTTTTGAGAGAGATATATCCCAGCAGCCGATTCGAGCCATTGGGACAAGTTCTGACGTAACCAAACAAAGAATGATAAAAAGGGTTTTGAAAGAAAGCGAGGAAAAACATCGTATCCTCTATAATAAGACACCGGCCATGCTCCAATCTGTAGATTCTCATGGCAGAATGATAACAGTTAGTGACTGTTGGCTGGAAAAGTTGGACTACAATAGAGGAGAAGTTATTGGCAAACCTTTTCTTGATTTTTTATCCCCTGATTCAAGGGAAAATATGATTGAGGAGATTTTACCAGCATTTTATGAGCAAGGTTGGATAAAAAAAATTGGCATTCAGATGCTAACCAGATCAGGTCAAGTCTTGGATGTTAATCTGTCTGCCACTACAGAATACAACGAGCATGGACACATTAAACAAGTCTTTTGTTTTATAAGTGATGAGATTGGCAACAATCAGACTGCTATAAAGTAATCCATGGCAAACTGGGGTGTTGTTTACCTTAACTTTAACCCAAAAAGCGATTGACCGCCTCCAAACCTTTTGTGTATAGGCATCATTTATCTCTTTTGATCACCATCAAGCTTAGATCATCATATTGAGGTATATCCCCGGTAAAATCTCTTACTGCCTTAAGAATATCTTGAATTATCTTTTGGGAATGATCCCTGCTAGCTTCCTTTAATAATTGGGTTAGCCTGTCCAAGCCAAACTCCTCTTTTTGGACATTCTTGGCCTCATTTATTCCGTCGGTATAAAGAAGCAAAATATCACCCTTTTTAAAATAGATGATTTGTGAGGGATAAATGAGTTTGTCTGTTATGCCCAGGGGCATTTCCATGGCCTGGAAGGACTCAACAAGGTCCTCTTGCCTTCTATATATCAGCATGGGCAGATGACCAGCATTGGAAAAAACGATCCTTTCTCTTTGGATATCTAGTTCCCCAGCTAAAAAGGTGATGAACTTGCCTTCATATATGTCTGGGCACAACAAATTGTTTAAACCAGTCAGGAGATAACCCGGGTTATCTCCTGACTTTCTCATTTCAGATTTCAACATGCTTCGCAAGGTGGCCATAAGTATGGCTGCAGATATACCCTTACCAGAAACATCACCGATAAAGAACCAGGAAGTATAATTATCTGTTTGATAAAAATCGTAATAGTCACCACCAACCTGCTTTACAGGCTTGAAAAATGTATCAATGTCAAGACCTTCCATCTGGGGAGGCTGTTTGGGTAACAGGCTTAGCTGTATATTACTGGCCAACTCGAGATCTCTGTCGATTTTTTCTTTTTCAATAAGATGCTCATGCAGTCTTATGTTGTATAGACTGTTACCTGCTTGTCTGGTCAAGGACAGCAGTATTCTCTCATCCTGTTCTGAATATGGTTTGTTAGTCTTACGTTCACTCAAAATCACAAGAGCATAGAGGCTATTGTCCAGAAAAACCGGAGCTGCAAATATAGATTGTAATTGTAAGCTTCTTTTCAGAGCAGAAAGGTCAACCTGTTTGGAACTGACCACCTGATTGTCCTGGTTGAAAAAACTTATATAATCAGTCGGATCAATGTCTTTACCAATTAGATTTGTATTTGTATCAACTGTGACCTGCATTTGAAAGTTTTTTTGGTCATAGTGTAGTACAAAGCCTTGATCAATATCCAAAGCCCGGCTACACATATCTATTAATTTGACAAACAGTCTATGCTCATCAAATATTGAACCAACCTGATTAACAAACTCATGTACAATCAATAACTCCTGATAAAGCCCTTTTATCTCAGATACCTTGACCTCCAGGTTATCACTTTTTTCAATCAACTCCCGATAAATAGCCTTTTTGGAAAAAAAGACCGAAAAGATCTGAGAGGATATATAAACAAAATCCGTCAATTTTGGTGTAATTTCAAGATCATTGAATACAAGAATAAGAAATCCCAAAAAATTGGATTCACTATTCAAAGGGGCTACTGCTACCTTGCGATCTCCAACTAGCTTAAATGTTTGTTTACCTTCTACCTGGACCCAATCAAGAACACCTTCATTTTCTAATCTCTTTACATAATCATTTGAGAAAGAACTCAAATTTCTTTCTAGAATGATATCTCCGCCAACAGGCAGTACAAAACTCTTTTCTGGCGACAAATATTCATTGAGGATATCCATGACAATGTTCAAGGTAGCTTCTATATCAACAGACATGGACACTTTTTCAAAGATTTCCTTTATGTAGGCACAGATATCTATATTGTATGAAGATATTTCTATGGGTTGATTACTATCTAGCTCATCCTTAAATTCTAAGTTGTCTATCAATCTATCTAAGGCATCATTCATGTTTGTTACCTGATAAGTTCAAGAAAGTCTTGGGCTTTTTCAATATCTACCTCAAACTCTTTGGTTATCTCTTTCAACTCTTCCTTAGAGATACCTAGAACAGTAAATGGCTCTTTTCTCAGAGTCGGGACTACCTGGTCACCATCAAAGCCAAATCCCTGTAACTTACAAACAAGATCAGCAATATAAATAACAGAGGTCTCTTTTTTGGTTTCCCCATTGGCATACTGCGGTTGATGATGGAAGCCAATAATATTATTGATCTTTGATGGCAGCTTCCATGTCTCGCCAATCTTTTTACCAATCATAGCATGATCTATACCAAGTATGTCTCTTTCGGCTATTTCAATAGGTATATTTTTGTTTTCTGACATAGCAAGGGCCTGTAAAAACTGCTCATGGAAATATTGATCTTCAATAATAAGACCAATGTCGTGTAGTAGACCACTTACAAAAAGATCCTCAATAAAGGATTTCATCATAGCCTTTTTGGCCAGTATGGTAGCAGCAACCGCAGCACCAACCGAATGTTCCCAAAGTCGTTTCCGGTCAAAATCACCTTGACCACCACCAAAAAAGTTACAGACAGAGACAGATAAGGCTAAGTTCTTGACAGTATTAAAACCAAGGATAACTACAGCTTCGGTTATTTTACTAACTGTCCGGGGAAATCCGTAATAGGCTGAATTAACCAATTTCAATGTCCTGGTGGTCAATGATTGATCCTGGGATATGACCTTACTTAGCTCTTTGGCTGTTGAATCCTGATCACTGGCAATTTCCAGGACCTTGCTGGCCACGGCTGGTAGTGCCGGTAGTTCCCGAATATTTCTAATTTTTTGCAGAACCTCAATATTGCTCATACCACAACTCTTTTGCCAATAATAAATTTCCAGTCAAACAATCCCAAAAATAAACTCTTATCCAAGATTTTAAACTGAAAAACAATTTAAATCAATAAAAAAAGCTTTGGTAAACATGAAAAGAATGTTGACCGTTAACCGTTGACCGTTGACCAAAGAAATAAGAATAAGTGAATCAGGTTCATCATAAAATTGGCTTGACAAAGGCTTTAATCTTTCATATTAAAGGAATCAATATATAATCTATCAAACGTTTGTTTATTTCGGGTATTGTTGAATTCTGGGAGAAAGGCTTTAGTCTTATTTGAAGGTAATATTAAATTATTACAGTATCTTAAAATTTGAAATTGGAATCAAAGATAAAAAGATGGTATTGTATTAATCTCAATATGGAGGTGTTGTATTTATGATAACGCATTCCGCACATGAATTCCCTGCCGGATATTACAAGATGGATGTACCCAAGACTTATAATTGCACCACTACGTTTTTGGACCGGCATATTGAGGAAGGCAAAGGTGATAAGGTAGCCATATATTATGGCCAAAAAGAAATTACTTACAATGAAGTGTATGAAAAAACCAATAAACTTGGAAATGTATTAAAGAGCCTGAATGTAGAACGGGAAAACAGGATTTTTTTGATCTTACCGGATTCACCTTCTCTAGTCTATTCAATATTGGGTGCCATGAAGATAGCTGCAGTCCCGGTACCGGTAAATTCAAGACTTCCTGAACAATATCAAGAATATATGATAAATGATAGTCGGGCTAAAGTTGTGATCGTCTCTGAAGATCTTTTGGAAATGATAGAAAAGATAAAACCACAGCTCAAATTTTTACAACAAATTATAGTTGTTGGTGAATCCTCTTCTGAATACATGAACTTAGATGAACTCATGTCTTCAGCTTCTGCTAAATTGGAACCAAGCGAAACTGACAGGGATGAACCAGCTTTTTGGGCTTATACTTCTGGAAGTACTGGAGAACCAAAAGGAGTTATACATCATCACCAAGATTGGCTTTATTGTTGTGAAAGTTATGCTAGATCAATTTTGGATATCAAGGAAAGCGATGTGTGCTTATCAGTGCCCAAACTTTTCCATACTTCTGGACTCGGAAACAGCCTCTTCTTCCCTTTTTATGTCGGCGGATCTACTGTTATGTATCCTGAGGTACCCAGTCCAGAATCTGTCCTAGCAGCAGCTGAGCGATATAAAGTAACCTGGTTTTTTGGTGTACCCACATTCTATGCAGCCGCCCTTGCTATTCCAGAATTAGAAAAAAAATACGATCTTAGTAATTTAAGACTTTGCTCTTCTGCAGGAGAACATTTGCCACAGGTCCTGTTCGAACGTTGGAAGAACAAGTTTGGAGTGGAAATACTGGATGGAATAGGCAGTACAGAAGTGCTTCACATCTATATTTCTCCCCGGCCAGGCCAAGTCAGAGGTGGCAGTACGGGATGGCCCTGTCCTGGTTATGAAGCAAAAATTGTGGATGAAGAAGGCAATACTTTACCAAGGGGTGAAATGGGAACATTATGGGTTAAAGGAGAAAGCACAACTTTAGGTTTTTGGAATAAAAAAGAAAAGACTCGAAAACAATGCCTAGGACAATGGTTTAATACTGAAGATCTTTTCTACATTGATGAAGACGGTTATTATTGGTATTCAGGCAGGTTAGATGATGCCTTTAAATCAAGAGGTGAATGGGTCATGCCTGTGGAGATAGAAAATGTCATCATGAAGCATGGAGCTGTTCTTGAAAGTGCTGTTATTGGATTCAAAGATCATGATGGGCTTGAGAAACCAATGGCCTTTGTGGTACTGCTAGACGAAGTTGAAAATACTCAGGAACTGGAAGAGAAACTCAAAGAACATATTAGAAAAGAGTTGCCAGGTTTCAAGGTGCCTGCACAATTCCGTTTTATCCCTGAGCTGCCCAAAACTACCACTGGGAAGTACCAACGTTTTAAACTCAGACAGACTATTAAAGAGGAAATAACTAAAGAATCTTTATAGTCAATTCGGCTTAAAAGTTTTAAATCCTATCTCAAATGTCCTCATACGTGGAAACAAAATGTCAATAAAGTCGAACTCATTTCCATAAGATAACCAATAAGTAAAAACAATTAAAACATCTTTGGAGGTATAAAATGAAAAAATTAGTAATTGTAATACTGGGCTTATTGATATCCTTTAGCGTAACCACCAGTTACGCTAAAGACGTTAAGATCGGTTTAATGACAACCCTCTCCGGCGGCGGTTCCCATCTTGGTGTCGATGTGCGCGATGGCTTTATGCTCGCCATGGAACAATCCGGTAGAGACGACATTGAAGTATTCATCAGAGACGATGCCCGCAAACCCGGAGTTGCCAAAAAAATATCCAACGAGTTAGTCCAACGAGAAAATGTTGACATCATGACTGGCTGTATTTTTTCTAATCTTGCCATGGCAATCGTCCCCTCATTAGTGCGCCAGGGGATCTTTTACCTCTCACCCAACGCCGGCCCCTCTAAACTGGCTGGGGATATGTGTCACAAAAACTACTTCAACGTCGCCTGGCAGAACGACCAACTGCATGAATCTATGGGTATCTATATGAAAAAATCCGGGCTGAAAAAACCTTTCATTCTGGCCCCTAACTACCCAGCTGGTACTGACGCCTTAGAAGGATTCAAAAGGGGTTTTGACGGAAAAATTGCCAACGAGGTCTATACTCAATTGGGACAAACTGACTACGCCTCTGAAATAGCCAGAATTCGCAGCAGTGATGCTGATAGTGTCTTTTTCTTCCTTCCTGGCGGCATGGGCATTGCTTTCCAGAAGCAATTTGATGTCAATTTGCCTATCTTTGGTGCGGCCTTTTCATTTGACGAGATCATCATCAATAGCGTGGGAGAGGCCGCAATTGGAGCGAAGAACACCTCACAGTGGGCATACGACCTGGAAAATCCGACCAACCAAGCTTTCGTAGAGAGCTTTAAAGCCAAATACGACCGCATACCCACCTTATATGCATCTCAAGGCTTTGACACTGCCAATCTCATTTTGTCGGCACTTGAAAAAGCCCATCCGGAGGACCAAGATGCCTTCCGTGCTGCATTGAGAGCAGCCAATTTCAACTCAACTCGAGGAGATTTCCGCTTCGGCTGCAATCATCACCCGATCCATGATATCTATGTCCGTGAAGTAGTAACCGGTGAAGACGGCAAGCCTACTAACAAACTTTTAGGCATAGCAGTAGAAGACCACCAGGACGCCTATGCTGACCAGTGTTCAATGGACTGGAAATAATCCTATAGGACACAGTTATGAGTCTGTCACTGATACTTGAACAGCTGCTAAACGGCTTTCAGTTAGGCATCACGCTATTTCTAATGGCCAGCGGACTGACCCTGATATTCGGCGTCATGGGCCTGATCAACCTGGCTCATGGCTCCTTTTACATGACTGGAGCTTTTGTCACCGCGTGGGTGACTGGCATGAGCGGCTCCTTCTGGCTGGGACTGGCTTGTGGTGTTCTGGCTGCAGGGTTGATTGGTGGGGTGGTTGAGTTGTTGGTAATGCGGAAGCTGTATAATCGAGATCATCTGGATCAAGTATTGGCCACCTTTGCCTTGATCCTGATCTTTCTCGAAGGAACACGCTGGATTTATGGCGCCTCTCCTCTTTGGCTTAATATTCCTGACATCCTGGATGGTTCGATTTTGCTGCCTGGAGGCGTCGTATATCCAATTTATCGACTGGTGATCATTCTAATCGGTGTACTAATTGCTATCGGGCTGTATTTTTTGATCAACAAAACCCGTTTGGGTATGCGTATCCGGGCTGGCGAAAATGATCGTGAAATGATCGGTGCGCTTGGGGTCGACATCAACGTTCTCTATACTCTAGTCTTTGCACTCGGGGCCGGGCTGGCCGGATTAGCTGGCGCTACCATAGGTGCGTTGCAATCTGTGCAGGTTGGCATGGGTGAACCAGTACTGATTCTCGCCTTTGTAGTCATTGTCATCGGCGGTATCGGCTCCATCAAAGGCGCCTTTATAGCCTCACTATTAGTCGGCGTAGTTGATACCTTCGGTCGTGTTCTTCTGCCAAGTTTTTTCAAGTTATTCATGGAGGCCTCAGATGCCTCGACAATAGGTGTAGCTCTGGCTTCGATGTTGATCTACTTGCTGATGGCCATCATCCTAGTTTTTAAACCGAAAGGATTGTTTTCTGCCAATGACTAGTCTGGACTGCAAGCAAAACACACTCAATGCCTCGAAGACAAGTATGGCCCTAACCAGGGAACACTGGGTCAGCCTGATCCTGTTGGTCTCTTTGGCCTTGGCTGCCATTATTGCCTATATACTGGGCGATATATTTTACGTTGATTTAGCCTCCCACATCACCATCATGGCCATGGCAGGCGTTGGACTGAACCTTGCCCTCGGTTTCGGCGGCATGATAAGTTTAGGACATGCGGCCTTTTTCGGAATAGGAGGATATGTAGTCGGCATCGGGGCCTTTCACGCCTTCCAGAGCAGCTCTATTCTGGGTATTGCTGCCTTGCCTAATGGCTGTGACCAAATGTTGCCTTTGTGGATAACGTCAATGCTTGTTTGCGCCATAGTTGCCTATTTTATCGGCAAACTTTCGCTACGCACAACGGGTGTCTATTTCATTATGATCACACTGGCATTTGCCCAAATGATCTACTATTTTGCCATTTCCTGGCCAGCCTACGGAGGTCAGGACGGACTCCCGATCTACATCAGAAATCAGTTTTACGGGCTTGATACCAACAATGCTTTAATCTTTTTTGCACTCTGTTTCGGATTGTTGATTCTGAGCATGGGCTTTTGCCAGCGGGCTATCGCTGCCCGTTTTGGTGCAGCACTGACAATGGCCCGAATGAATCCGATCCGGCTGGCCACTGCAGGTGTGGAACCCGGGCCAGTGCGCCTAATAGGATTTATCATCAGCGGTATGATCACTGGGTTAGCCGGTGCATTGTATGCAGATTTAAACGGATTCGTAGGCCCATCAATGCTCAATTGGCACCAGTCCGGTCAACTTATAGTCATTGTCGTTCTTGGTGGAGTCGGTCGTCACAGCGGTCCGCTCGCCGGAGCCATCTTATTTGTCTTGTTGGAGACATTCCTCGGGGGACTTACCGAATACTGGCAATTTTTACTAGGCTTAATCTTGCTTGGCGTGGTCTTATTCGCACAGGGCGGCATTATGGGTCTGCTGGCCGGGAGGGCACGAGATGTCTAAAGCCATTCTAAATATCCAGGACCTGGACAAGTCTTTCGGTGCTTTGCATGCCACTCGTTGTGTATCTCTGGACCTGATGAAAAGTGAAATTCACGCTCTGATCGGACCCAACGGAGCCGGTAAATCAACTTTGATCAGTCTGATTTCAGGCAATTTAAAGCAGGACAGCGGTGAGATCTGTCTAGACGGTGAGTTCCTTAGCCGTCTGTCGATAGCAACAAGAGCGTGTAAAGGACTGGGGCGTACCTTCCAGGTCTCGTCACTGGCCGAAAAACTCAGTGTAAAACGTAATGTCATGATGTCTGTGCAAGCCTTGCAGGGCAGTCCATTCCGATTC
>Ga0102934_1002573_pt1 | contig 12533 bp, 17 predicted proteins | sample SalPonR2_A_D1_MG_FD_78175 | JGI IMG/M metagenome (GOLD analysis project Ga0102934, IMG submission 78175) | Salt pond soil microbial communities from South San Francisco under conditions of wetland restoration - Salt Pond MetaG R2_A_D1_MG | ecosystem: Environmental > Aquatic > Marine > Intertidal...
ATCCGCATGCTGCCGGGCGAGGACGTGGACGGCTTCTACGACAAGCTCGCCGCGCTCATCGACAACCCGGCCATCGAGATCGTGCCCGAGGAGATTTACCGGCCAGAGGCGCCACCGTCGGGCATCGACAACGAGATGTTCCAGGTGATCGAGGGCGTGGCCGAGCGGCTCTACCCCGGCTCGACCACGCTGCCGGTGATGGCGACCGGCGCCACCGACATGGCGCAGTTACGCGCGAAGGGCGTGCAGGCCTACGGCATCGGTCCGGCGCGCACGCTGGCCGAGATCAACAGCCGCTACGGCGCCCACAGCGACAACGAGCGCGTGGCCGAGGAATCCCTGCAGGAGATGGTGCGCTTTCTGTGGGAGATCGTGATGGAGATCGGCGCCGCCGAGGCCTCCGCGCGGTGAGCCGCCGGTGAGCGAGGATCCGCTGCGACTGATGACCACGCCGGCTCCGGACGTCTCGCCGGAGCAGGCCGCGGACCTGGTGCGCGAACACTTCGCCCTCACCGGCAGCGCCACTCCGCTCGACAGCGAGCGGGACCGGAATTTCCGCTACACGGCGGACGACGGTCGCCGGTTCGTGCTGAAGTTATCCAATGCGGCCGAATCGCCGGCCGTGCTCGATTTCCAGGCGCGAGCGCTGGCTCACATCGCGCATGTCGCGCCGGAACTGCCCGTGCCGCGTATCGAACCGGGACCGGACGGCGAACTGCTGCAGGCGGTTGAGTTGGCCGGCGGGCGCAGCCTGCTGCGGCTGGTGAGTTATCTGCCCGGTGTGCCGGTGGGCGACGTCCCCTCGACGCCGGGACTCAGGCGCCATCTCGGCGCTACGCTGGCGGCACTCGGCCGCGCCCTGCAGGGTTTCTTCCACCCCGCCGCGCGGCATCCCCTGCTGTGGGACGTCAATCAGACGGCGGCGGTGTGCGGGCTCTGCGTGCACATCGAAGAGCGTCGCGGCCGGGAGCTGGCCGAGCGGGTCTTCGCCCGGCATGCGGCAAGGGGCGAGGAGGCGCTCGCGGCACTGCGCGCCCAGGTGATCCATAACGACTTCAATCCCGACAATGTGCTGGTGAGTGCAGACGATCCGGAACGGGTGAGCGGCATAATCGACTTCGGCGACATGGTGCATGCGCCCCTGGTGAACGATCTCGCCGTGCTAGCGGCCTATCAGGTCGTCGGCCAGGATGATGCGCTCGCCGTGCTGGCGGAGATCGCCGCCGCTTATCACGCCGTCAGGCCGCTGGAGCCGGCCGAGGCCGACACCCTGTTCCACCTCGTGCAGCTGCGTCTTGCGACCTCGGTCGCGATCTGTGCCTGGCGGGCCCGGGAGCATCCGGACAACGTCGACTACATCCTCGGCGGCCACGAGGCTTCCCTGCGCACGATGGAGCGGCTGGAGGCCATCGACGAACGCGTAGCGACGCGGGTACTGCGGCAGGAACTCGGACTGCCTGCCGCGAGCGAGCTGCGCGGCGGGGACGACGATCGCACGGGCGATGCCGGCCTGCGCGAGCGACGCCGCGCACTGCTCGGTCCCGGGCTCTCGCTGACTTACGACGAGCCGCTGCACATCGTTCGCGGTGACGGGGTCTGGCTGTACGACGCATCCGGCCGCGCCTATCTGGACGCCTACAACAACGTCGCCTGCGTCGGCCATTGCCATCCGGTGGTGACGGAGGCGATCGCCCGCCAGTCACGCACGCTGAATACCAATACCCGCTACCTGCACGGGTACATCCTGGACTACGCCGAGCGTCTCGGGGCACGGCTGCCCGGCGAACTCTCCGTCTGCTTCTTCGTCTGCACCGGCAGCGAGGCCAACGATCTGGCCTGGCAGATGGCGCAGGCGGTCACCGGCGGGGATGGCGCTATCGTCACCGGCAATGCCTACCACGGCAACACAACGGCGGTGGCGGCGTTCTCGCCGGAAGAGCTGCCGGAGCGCCGGACCCCCGAGTGGGTTGCGACGGTGCCGGCCCCGGACGTCTACAACGGGCCGTTCCGGGGTGAGGATGCGTCCGCGCGCTACGCGGCGACGCTGGACCAGGCGCTGGCGGCGCTCGCGGAGCGGGGCCACGGGCCGGCGGCCTTCTTCGTCGACACCATCTGGTCCAGCGACGGCATCTTCGCCGCGCCGGCGGGCTATCTCGCAGATGCCTGGCAGCGGGTGCGCGCTGCCGGCGGTGTCTGCGTGGCCGACGAGGTGCAGGCCGGCTTCGCCCGCACCGGCGATCACTTCTGGGGCTTCGAGTCGCAGGGCGTGGTGCCGGACATCGTGACGCTCGGCAAACCCATGGGCAACGGCCATCCTCTGGCGGCGGTGATTACCACGCCGGACATCGCCGAACGCTTCGCGGGCGCGTCCGAGTACTTCAATACCTTCGGCGGCAACCCCGTGTCCTGCGCGGCAGGGCTCGCGGTACTGGACGTGATCGAGCAAGAGGCGCTGCAGGAGAACGCCCGGGTGACCGGTGCATATCTGCGGCAGGCGCTGGGCGGGCTGCAGTCGCGGCATGCGGCCATCGGCGACGTGCGCGGGGCGGGGCTGTTCGCCGGCGTGGAACTGGTGCGCGACCGCGGGACGCGGGAGCCGGCGCCGGCAATCGCACGGGCCGTCATGAACGGCATGCGCGGCGAGGGCGTGCTGGTCGGCCGCACCGGCGTCGCCGACAACGTGCTGAAAATACGCCCGCCGCTGGTCTTCACCCGACAGCACGCGGACCGCCTCGTCGAGGTGATGGACAGGGTGCTCGCCGGAGTGCGGGTCGAGAGGACGGCCGGATAGCCGTTACACTGATGGCGAACCCGTAGGAGAAACAGGAGGTTTCTGCATGGAAGACCATGTCTACAAACAGATCGACGTCACCGGTTCATCGACCGTGGGCACGGACGACGCCATCTCGAAGGCCATCAAGAAGGCCGGCGAGTCCGTGAAACACATGGACTGGTTCAAGGTCACCGAGACGCGCGGCTACATCGAAGGCGACGCGGTCAAGTACTGGCAGGTGACCGTGAAGATCGGATTCCGCATCGAGGACTGAATGCCACGGGCGGGCCCTGTAGGAGGGGCCTGTAGGAGGGGCTTTAGCCCCGATTCAAAAAACGATCGGGCCTGAAGGCCCTCCTACATGGTCTCAGCGTGTTACGCGCCAGAGGGTGCCCGGCTCCCCTTCCGCGAGGATGTAGATCGCGCCGTCGGGGCCCGTCGCCACGTCGCGGATGCGCTCGCCGATCTCGCCGAACAGCACTGCTTCGCCGACGATCTCGCCGTCCTCGACGTCCAGGCGGCGCACGTCCTTGTCGACCAGCGCTCCCGCGAACAGGTCGCCCCGCCATGCGGGGAACATCGCGCCCTCGTACACCGTCAGGCCGGACGGCGCGATGGACGGCGTCCAGACGTGCAGCGGCTGGCGCATGCCTTCCATCTCGGTGAACGGCGAGACGTAGGCGCCGTTGTAGTCCAGGCCGTAGGTGACCACCGGCCAGCCGTAATTGACGCCGGGCTCGATGACGTTGACCTCGTCGCCGCCCTTCGGGCCGTGCTCGTGCAGCCAGACGGTGCCGTCGGACGCCACCGAGAGTCCCTGGGCATTGCGATGGCCGTAGCTCCACACGTAAGGCGCTTCGGCGAAGGGATTGCCGTCGGCCGGCGAGCCGTCGGGGTTCATGCGGATCACCTTGCCCATCTGACTGCCGAGGTCCTGGGCGGCTTCCCGATAGTCGAAGCCGTCGCCGGTGGTCAGCAGCAGCGTGCCGTCGGCATGCCATGCCAGGCGGCCGCCGTAGTGCACCGGCGTGTCCTTGCGCGGCGTCACGCGGAAGATCACCTCGACGTCGGCGAGGGCGTCACCGTCCAGCCGGGCCCGGGCGACCGCGGTGGCGTTGGAGTCCGGTGGTCCCTCGGCATACGAGAGATACAGCACGCGGCTGGTCTCGAAGTCCGGCGCCAGCAGCACGTCGAACAGTCCGCCCTGGCTCGCGCGGTAGACTTCCGGCACGCCGCCGATGGGCTCACCCACCGCGCCGTCGCCACTCACGCGCCGCAGCGTGCCGCCGAGTTCGGTGACCAGGAAACCGCCCTGCGGCAGGAACGCCACGCACCAGGGCATGTCGAGGCCGCTGGCGACCGTCTCCAGCCGGTAATCGGGCGCGTCAGCCTCGGCCGCGGCGAGCGCCGGCGCAACGGCGAAGAGGAGGGCGAGGGCGAGGCGCTTGCACATGAGGGCTCCGATGCACGGGTGATGACTGTGCTAGCCTAGCACCGGTTCCGGCGCTGCTGTAGCGCGGGGGAGGATGCAGGCGATGTGGGCCAGACGAATCGGATCTTTCGCGCTCGCCGTGGCGCTGACTTACGTGCTCGCCGTGATCTCGGCCAGCCAGCACGTGGCGGCAAGCCTGGAGGGCATGGGCGCGGAGGTCGGCTTCGGCACCCGGCTCGGGATGATCGTCCACGATCTCGGCGGCATGGCCACCTCGTTCCTGCCCATGCTCGTGGTCGGCTTCCTGGTCGCCTTCGGCGTTGCGGCATTGCTCCTGCGCTGGCTGCCCCGCCGACGCTATCTCCTCTATACCCTGGCCGGCGCGGCGGCAGTGATGACCATCCACCTGGCACTGAACGCCGCCTTCGACATCACGCCGGTGGCCGTCGCCCGCACCGGCGCCGGCCTCGCGGTGCAGGGCCTCTGCGGTGCGCTGGGCGGCTACCTCTTCAGCCGACTCACCTCCCGGTAGGAGGGCCTTCAGGCCCGATCTGCCTCGGCGACCAAAGAAAAAGAATCGGGCCTGAAGGCCCTCCTACGGCATTAGCGGAGCGCGATCTCGCCTTCGTCGCGCACCCGGATCGCCGGCGTGAAGGTGCCGACGTCGAGCTTTGCCTCCAGCGCGTAGGTGAAGCGGTCGCGTGGGCTCGCCATCAGGTCGGTGACGAGGCGAATTCCGCCCAGGAGGTTCGGGGTTGCCACCAGCCTCACGTCCCCTTCTCCGTAGCCCTCGATGACCGGCAGCTCGTTCTCCACACCCTTCACCAGCTCACGGCCCTCGAGACTCACCGTGTAGGCGAGGCCCTCCAGTTTCAGCGCCTCCCGGTTGGGGTTCACGATGTGCAGCCCGATCTCGAACCGGGGCACGGCGCCATCGCCGGGCAGCGGCCGGAAGGAACTGACCGTCACCGTGGGCGTCTCGAAGCCCGGCCGCAGACCCGTGCAGGCGCCCAGGGCGAGCGCCAGGGCCGCAATAGCGATGGCAGGCAGTGATAGTCGCTTCACGGTGGCACTCCTGGCGGGCGCGGATACCCGCGTCCCGTCGAGACTACGCCGCGTCGGCCGCAGCGTCGAGGTGGGCCCGCTTCTTCTCCCAGGTGAACACGCGCATCGGCGGCACGTTCAGGAGCTCGTGCCGGATGGTCGGCTCACCCATGACCGGCCGCATGTAGCGGTCGACCGCGTCGCTGAACTGGTAGGCGACGAAGCGGCCGCCCGGTGTCAGCGAGTCGTGGATCGCCTCGACGATCTTCTGACACAGCTCGGCGGGCATGGTGGAGAAGGGAATGCCGGATACGACTGCGTCCGCACCGGCGTAGCCGCGGCTGGCCAGCTGCTCGCCTATGGAGCTGGCACAGCCGTGCACGACCTCGAAGCGCTCGTCGTCGATGGCCTCCAGCCCCGGCACGAAGTCGGCAGTCCGCTCGATGGCGATCAGGCGGCTGTCCTCGGCCATCGCTTCCAGCAAGGAGATGGTGGTGCCGCCGGTGCCGGCTCCCAGTTCCACCACGACCCTGGCCCTAGGCAGGCCGGCCGCCTCGACGATGCGGCGTTTCAGGAACGCCGAGCTGGGGACGACCGAGGCGACGACGCGGGGCGATTTCATGAAGGCCTGGAAGAACCGCCAGGTCTCGTTCGGCATGCAACGCTCCGTTCCGGCGGTGCACGCCGGGTTAGATCACCCTTTCAGGCTTGCATCCCCGCCGCTCCGGGTCAAGCCACCACCATGGCAGGAGGGCCTTGTGGGAGGACCTTGTGGGAGGGCCTTGTGGGAGGGCCTTCAGGCCCGATCCCACTAACCCCGATCCGCCTCCACCTCGTTCAGCCGCCCGGTTTTCACGTCATACACGAACCCGCGCACCGCGTCCTTGTGCGGCACGAAGGGACTGTTGCGGATACGCCGGATGGACTGCGCCACGTCATCGGCCGGGTCCGGGAAAGCCTCCAGCGCGAAGTGCGGCCGCACGCCGGTCTCCTCTTCGATCTCCGCCTTCACCGCGTCGTCCTTGAAGGTGAGCATGCCGCAGTCGGTGTGGTGGATCAGCACGATCTCCCGGGTGCCGAGCAGGCGCTGGGAGATGGCCAGCGAGCGGATCACGTCGTCCGTCACCACGCCACCTGCATTGCGGATGACGTGGGCGTCGCCTTCCTCCAGGCCGAGCAGCCGGCCCGTCTCCAGGCGCGCGTCCATGCAGGCGACCACCGCCACCTTTTTACCCGGAGGCATGGGCTTGTCGCCCTTGTCGAAGCTCTCCGCGTAGCGTTCGTTCGCGGCAAGGAATTCCTCGGTTGCAGACATGCTCTTTCTCCCGGCTGGTGGGTACAGGGTCCGGAAGGCTACCGGCCGCGGCGTCCGCCGTGAAATAGAGCTTTGTTACCGCGGTATTCCATCCTGTTATATGGCCAGGATATGACCCGGATATGGTCGGGCATGACGGATGCCGCTGCGCCGGAAACGGCGTATGCTCCGGGCTGGTCGTCAGATCAGGGGGAGCGGTATGACCACCATCACCGAGATCGCCGCGGACGTGTTCCGTATCTCCACCTTCGTGCCCGAGGCCGGCATCCAGTTCAACCAGTTCCTCGTCCGCGACGAGGAGCCCCTGCTCTACCACACGGGCATGCAGTCGATCTTCCCGGCTGTGTACGAGGCGGTCGGCAAGGTGATCGAGCCGGCGAGCCTGCGCTGGATCGGCTTCAGCCACTTCGAGCCGGACGAGTGCGGGTCCCTGAACCGCTGGCTCGAGGCGGCGCCGGCCGCGGCCGCCGTGAGCAGCCACGTAGGCGCGATGGTATTCCTGGGCGATTATGCGCAGCGCCCGCCGCGCATACTGGAAGACGGCGAGACCTTCGCGACCGGCGCGCGCCGATTCCGTTTCTGCGCGACGCCGCACCTGCCACACGGCTGGGACGCTGCCATGCTGTTCGAGGAGACCGAGCGGGTGCTGTTCTGCTCGGATCTGCTGCACCAGCTCGGCGACGTGGAGGCGGCCACCGGCAACAGCGTCACCGAACGCTTCCGCGAGACGCTGACCAACTACCAGCAGGGGCCGATGGCCCAATACATGCCCTGGACGCCGCATACCGGCACGCACCTGGCACGGCTCGCCGCCCTGAACCCCCGGGTCTGCGCCACGATGCACGGCGCCGCCTACGAGGGCGACGGCGCGCAGGCGATGACCGAGGTGGGCGAGGTGATGCGGGAGGTCTACGCGCCGGTCTGACCGGGCCGTCCGGGTCAGGGCCGGAGTCTGTCGGGCCGGGCGGCCGGCTCCGGTGCATCGTTCAGAGGGTAGGCATCGGCCACGTAGCCCGGCCCTTTCATCACGAAGATGATGAAGCATGCGATGGAGACGGTCAGCGCCGCCGTCCAGAAGGTCACCACCAGCGCGATCGCGAAAATATCCACGCTGGCGATGCGCTTCGCCACGTCGAATCCCGGGTCGCCGGCGAGCCAGAGCCGGATCAGGCCGGAGAGCACGAACGGAGCGGCGGTGCCGAGCAGCACGATCCTCGGCATGCGCCGCAGGATGTCCAGCTCGATGCCGGGCGGCTCCCGCCGGTCGTGCAGTCGGTTGAACAGGCCGTCCATGGGAACAGATTAGCATCGCGCCCGTCCGGGCGGCAGCGGGCTTCAGCTCCTGTCGAGGTTCGTCGGGTGGCGGCCGGGCCGGTCGGCCGGTGCAACTTCTGCAGGACGCTGCGCAGGCCTTGCCACGAACAGCCCGGTGCGGCGTGTGCGCGGGCCTCCGGCCCGGTACGTTGCGGCTGGCATGTTCCCTGCATCCTGTCCCGCGACGAAGCTGAAGAGAGTCGTCGGCCCTTCCGGGTCGGCGGGACGAATATGACCATACACCTCGCTTTCCAGCCCCTGATCGCTCTGCTCGCGGGCATCCTGATCCTGGTGGTGCCCCGGCTGTTGAACTACGTCGTGGCCGGCTACCTCATCCTGGTGGGCGTCGCCGGTCTGATGGGCGTATAGGCCCGGACGGAAACGCCATGTCGGCGGACTCCGGCATTCCCATCCCCGCGATGGAGGTGGCCTGGTCGCAGGTGGTGTTCCACCTGTGGCAGCTCGCGATCGCATGGGTGCTGTCCCTGCCGGTCGCCTGGGACCGGGAGCGCGAGAGCCGCGGCGCCGGCCTGAGGACTTTCCCGCTGGTGGCCGTGGCCGCCTGCGGCTACACCCTGGTGGGCGTTTCGGTGCTCACGTCCACCGAGGCGGAGTCGCGCATACTGCAGGGTCTCATCACCGGCATCGGCTTCATCGGCGGCGGCGCCATCCTCAAGAGCGGCGGCAACGTCAGCGGCACCGCCACGGCCGCGAGCATCTGGAATACCGGCCTGATCGGCATGGCCGTCGCATTCAGCCGCTACGAGATCGCCCTGGTCATGGCCCTGATCAACTTCGTGACGCTGCGCTATGTGCGGCACCTGAAGCAGAATCCGGGCGGGCGCGGCGACGAGTCCTGAGACGGGCCTGGTGCCTGCAGCCGTCCGTTCCGGCGGGAGCGCCGTATGAGGCGCCCCCGCCGGACGGTACTGTGCGTCAGCTGCCGTCGGGCAGCCGGATCGGTTTCGCCCGGTAGACACGCGGGCTGTCGCATTCCAGCGCGCCGGGGAATATCTGCTGGGCCTTCTGCCAGCCGCCCTCGTTGGCGTAGGCGTCCCAGTCCTTGCCGAAGGCTGCGTAGTCGCGGTAGCCGGTCACCCACTTGAAGTCGTAGTCGGCATCCACCGGCTCGCCGTAGGCGGGGAAGAATACCCAGTGCGGCGAGTCGCCGCCGGCCGAGGTCTCGTACTCGATCCATTCCCGGATCGCCCCCAGGCCCACTTCCATGTTGGCACTACGCTCCACTTCGCAGTCGGCGAACGTCAGTAGCGGCGCTTTCGGCGGCTCGCCGCCGGCCTCTCTCATCGGCATGACCGCATAGTTCATATGCGCCGCGCAGGTGACCACGTCGGCGAAGGCGCGCTGCAGCTCGCCGCCTTTCGTGTGCCAGATATCGAGGCTCTCGCCCATGGCCGCGCCGCTCGGCCATCCGCCGAGCCAGCCGACGTCCCAGCCGGCATGATCGCCGCTGACGAAGTCCGGCATGAGCAGCCAGGCCTGATAACCGGTGTCGGCGTCATTGTCGTCCGTGAAAGCATTCCAGCGGGCGATCACCTTCTCCAGGTCGCCCATGTCCTTGCCCTCGTTGAAGGTGCAGGGAAAGAACTCGGCGGGCCGTATCTGCGGCGAGTCGTCCTGCGCCGAGGCGGGTCCGGCAAGTAGCAACAGCCAGCCGGCCACGAGCAGCGTCGTGAATCGAGTCTTCATGATGTATCCCCCTGATTATCTTTTGATTATTGGTTGACTATGGTTATTGTCGGCGATGCGATACTTGCATCTGCAACCATACTACCCCGGAATTAGACCGGGCGCTCAGGGAGTTCGCTCAGGATGGTGCCCGCCGCGACGGTCATCGGCACGAAAGCGGGCCCGCAAATCTGGCCCAACGGCAGAAGAAAGCCGGCGGACCCTTCCCTGGATCCGCCGGCAAACATGCGCCCCGGGGGCGGGGGCGCTGAGGTGCCTGGTTTGTTGACTTAATCTACCAACGCACGGCCGCTGGATCGGTTGACAGGCAGGAGGGCCTTCAGGCCCGACCCGCTTTCAGGGGGATCAGGGGATCAGGGGATCAGGTGATCAGGTGATCAGGGGATCGAGGGTCGGGGTCGGGCCTGAAGGCCCTCCTACCTGTAGAATCTGGCGTCGTGCCATCCGGGAGTTCGTCCATGATCCGATCGCTGCTGATACTGGCCGCGGGGCTCGCCATTGCCGCCTGCGGCAACGAGACCCATACCGGTACCAATAACGATGCCATTGCCGATGCCGGACCCGGCAACGACCTGGCGGCCTACGAGGAGGCCATGGAGGTCCAGCGCGAGCTGGTCGCCGAGATCACCGGTGTGCTGGAGGGCGTCACCGACGAGGAGTCGGCCACGGCCGCGGCCCCCCGGATCGAGGAACTCAGCGGCGAGTTGCAGCGCCTGGCCACCCGCATCAACGCCATGCCACAGCTGCCCTACGCCGAACAGCGGCGAATCACGCAGGAGCGGGCCGGCAGTACCGCCGCGCGGCGCGCCGCCGGCAAGCAGATGCTGAAGATCGAGCAGTACCCGGTGCTGAAGGAAGCCTGGTCCCGCGGCATGAGAGGGGCCGGGGATTGAGCCGCCCGGGTGTGGCGGGCGCCGCAGGCACGGCTCGGTGACAGCCGTCCCGGATGCAGAGTCCGTTGCGCAGACCCCGCGGCTCACGCTGCGCCGCCTGCGGGAGGACGATGCCGGATTCCTGCTTCGCCTCGTGAACGAGGAGGCGTTCCGCGCCCACATCGGCGACAAGCAGCTCACCACCGGCGAGGAGGCCCGGCGCTTCATCCGCGAAGGCGCGTGGACCTGTCAGCCGAAGCCCGGGTACGGTCAGTTACTGGTAGGCAGCCGGGAGACCGGTGAGGCGCTGGGCGTCTGCGGCCTGTTGTACCGGGAGGAACTCGACGTCACGGACGTCGGCTTCGCCTTCCTGCCCGAGGCGCGTGGGCGGGGCTACGCGGTGGAGGCGGCCCGGGCCGTGCTGGAGTACGGACGCGATCTCGGCGTCGCCGACATCGTGGCGCTGGTCTCGCCGGACAATGACGCCTCCATCCGGGTGCTGGAGAAGCTGGGGTTCGGCCTGCGGCAGAGGCTGCGGCTGGCCGGGCGGGAGACGCTCGTGTGGGGGGTGGTTGTGGAAGGGGGTGGTCGGGCCTGAAGGCCCTCCTACGGTGGGGCGGGATCGGGCCTGAAGGCCCTCCTACGATGGGGGTGGGAGGGCCTTCAGGCCCGATCCCTGCTCCTGACGCGCCGCTGCAGCCACGGTCGGATGCGCAGAAAACCCAGGTAGAAGCGTTCGAGCACCCACAGTACCGGGCGGAAGCGTGCCAGCAGCCCGAGGGGGCGCAGCAGCGGGATGGCCCGCCACATGGCCGCGAAGGCCGCGGCGCCGGAGACGATGGATCGACCGTCCTCCCGGGCATGGAAGCGCTCGAGGAGGGTGGACCGGTCGAGCGGGCAGTCGCTGCCGTCCTGGATGGCGACGAAGCGGATGGCGCCGCGGCGGTCGAGCCGCCGCATCAGCGCTATCTCGCGCAGGCACAGCGGGCACTCGCTGTCGTACCAGACGGTGACGTCGGCATTGGCGGTAGCGGCGGTCATGTGAGGATATTCGGACCTGCGGCCGCGGCCGATGCAGGGAGCGCTCAGACCTCGGCCGCGTTCGTGACCTGCAGCAGATGGGCGAAGGAGGGGACGACGAGTCCGTCCTGCCGCCCGGCCAGGTAACGTTCGTTCTGCGCGGCCGGCGTCAGGTGCTCCGTCACGCGCCAGCCGGCATCCCCGGCCAGGGTCTCGATCTCGTCCGGGTCGAAGAAGCTCAGCATGGGTTCCTGCTGCAGGGCGACGGCCAGCCGCGTGCCCCACAGCAGCAGGTTGCCGGCGGCGGTGGGCGGATGCGCGCTCCAGTAGTCGAAGACGATGCGGGAGCCGGGCGCGGTGCACGCGGCGAGCGCCGCAAGCGTGTTCCGTATGGCATCACGGCTGAGGTAGTAGGTGGCGCCGAGCCAGGAAACGAAGTCGGGTGCCGGGCGCACGGGCCAGACGTCGCTCAGCTGCACCGTCTCGAAATCCAGCGGCAGGAAGTCGAGCTCCGGCGGCAGGTCCATGCCCCGATCGCGCAGCAGATCCTGCTTCCAGCGCTGGGTGGCGGGATGGTCGATCTCCAGCACCTCGATCGGCGGCGGCGACTGCCGCAGGGCGTAGGTATCGAGGCCCGCGGCAAGTATGACGTAGCGCTCCGCGCCGTCGGCGCGTGCCTCGGCGAGGGCGTCTTCGGCGTAGCGGCAGCGCACGGCCACCTGGGAGCGCAGCGCCGTGAAGGCGTCGGCCTGGCGCACGTAGTAGCTGCGCCAGAACCGGGACAATCGACCGAGGCGGCGGACATAGCGTTGCTGGTAGCCGGGCAGCAGCCGCTCGGCCACCGCGTCGTCGAGGACGGCCGGTGCATCGTCGATGCGCCCGTGTACCGCGCGGGCGAATGCGGTACCGAAAGCGGTGCGGCTGGGGGCGTCCTCCAAGTGTCAGGCGTCGTCCATGTTGACGATGACGAAGACGATGGCGCAGCAGAGGAAGTACTGCAGGGCGCCGTCCAGGGATTGCGCGCCGAGCTGGGTCTGCCACATCTGGAACCACGAC